>VAPK011159629.1_pt1 | contig 15215 bp, 11 predicted proteins | sample 3395031 | NCBI WGS metagenome assembly VAPK01 (sample SAMN08290443, study PRJNA428436) | hydrothermal vent metagenome | isolation source: Deep-sea hydrothermal vent chimney 1 | place: Pacific Ocean: Juan De Fuca Ridge
AGTTGCGTAGCTTGCTATGCACCTGTTGGCACGCCTCGGAGACAAACAAAAATCCTGCGCGAGTTGTCGAACTTATTCCATGCACGTTCCTAAAAAGGTATAAAAAATAGAGATTAAGGATTATTTTGCTAAGTCAACAACCCTCAATTGGCCATTATTAATTCTATATATGTTGCCATCAATTAATTTTAATCCTACTTTTTTATGCGTTACCATTACTACCGTTTTATTTTTGGATATTTTATCAAGTGCTTTTAACACAGCTTTTTCTGTTTGTTGATCTAGACTTTCTGTTGGCTCATCCAGGAAAAGGATGGACGTTTTTTTTAAATACACTCGTGCTAAGGCAAGTCTTCTTCCTTCTCCGGTAGATATTTTTATTCCATTTTCTCCAATCCAGGTATCAAGGCCTTCAGGCAGGTTTTCAATCATTTTAAGCAACCCGGCCATCTTTATTGCCTGAAATAATTCCGTATCAGATGCTGAGGGATCAGCAATTAATAAGTTTTCTTTTATGGTTGCCGCAAATAATTGTGTATGCTGAGATAACAAAGAAGTGTGTTTGTTTAATTCATTAATAGACACTTGTTGATAATCAATACCGGAATAGGTGATATTTCCTTGTTGTGGGTCATAAAACCGCATTAGCATTTGCAGCAATGTTGTTTTACCTGCGCCGCTTATTCCAACGATGGCAATTTTGCTTCCTTGTGGAATAGTTAAGTTGATGTTTTTTAAAACCCAGTCAGATTGTTCGGAATATCTAAAGCTGAGATTATTGATCTTTATATTTCCTGCGATAGGAATCGTTTGGGGTGATATAGGGTTGGCTATTGTGGGTGTTAGCTGGGTAATATGAAAAATTCGTTTTATTGCCGCCTGTGTTTTAGTCAATATTTGTATTGAAGAGGACAAAGGAGAAACTAATTCATAAACAGCCAACACACAAAAAAACAGCATGACCAAAACGGCGGCAGAAATATTTCCTTGTTGAAATAAGACACTGCCGATGACAAGTGTAGCAAGGGCAATAAGCTGAGATAATAGTTGAGTAATAGCTGAGGATAATGCAGATAATTTATTATTAACTATTTGTGTTTTCAGCATTTGCTCAGAAACATTCGATAATTTTTTTTTAAATCGGGGATAGGCTCCAAAATTACTCAATTCTGCAATTCCCTGTAACATTTCAATCTGTAATGCTTTTAATCTTACTGTTTGTTCGACTATTTTATTTGCCCCTTGTTGGCAGGGTTTATAAAATAACCACGGTATAAAAATGACAGTGATAAGTAACAGTATTAAAGCTACCAGACTTATTTTAATTGAATAACTTGCTATAAATAAGATAACCAATCCACCGCCAAAAATTGCAATAAAGACGGGTAAGATTAACCTTAAATATAAGGCATCCAAGGTATCAATATCATGGGTAATTCCTGTTAGCAAATCTGCACTTCGTTTCATGCCTAATCGACCGGGTGCAAGAGGGATTAACTTTGTAAAAAACCAGCATCGAATTTCAGTTAGAATTCTGAATGTAGCTTCATGCGTTATCAATCGCTCGGCATATCTTCCAAAGGTACGAGTAATAGCTAAAGCACGTATTTCAGCAGCGGGTTGTACAAAGTTAAAAGCAATGGCAGCTCCATCCGGTGCTAAAATGCCAGCGATAGCTGAGGATGTTATAAACCAGCCGGAAAGAGTGAGTAATGAAGCCACAGCAAGTGCAGTTATTAGAGCAATTAAAAGCCCTGCTATTAACCAAAACTTATAGGGTATAAACAGTTTTATAATAGGCAATAAATCTTTCATAGTAAGTTTATTGTTCTATCCATTCGAGTGATAACTTGCGGATCATGACTGGCAATAATGAGCGTTTTATCTTTAAATAAACGATCAACCCTATCCAGTAAAATTGTTTTATTTTCCTTATCTAAATGAGCAGTAGGTTCATCCAGTAAAACAATGGGCGCATCTTTAATAAATGCGCGAGCCAAAGCGATGCGTTGAATTTGTCCACCTGACAAGCCATAACCTTTTTCGCCAATCAACGTTTGTATCCCCTTATCTAATAAGTTGCTGTATTCAGAGACACCAGCTGCATCAGCCGCTGCATTAATTTGAGATAGCGTAATGTCAGGATTAAATAAGCTAATATTGTCCTGAATGGAGGCATAAAAAATAGTGGCTTGCTGTCCAGCCCAGGCAATATTTTTTTCTGTGAGTTGCTGGCTGACTTTTTCACCATTGATGAAAATTTTTCCATCGGTCATTTGCTCAAAGCTTAGTAATAAATTGAATAATGTAGTTTTTCCAACCCCTGATTGTCCAGTTAAAGCAATTTTTTCTCCTGCTCGAATTTGTATATTCAGAGTTTTAATAATTTCTTTTTGCTGATAAGACTTGGATACATTTTGTAGTTCTATACAAAATTCAGACGAACCTTTTTGCTGGTCTGAATGGCGATTATCAGGTTGTTCCAGTATTTTTAAGAGTTGATCGGCCGCACCTATTGCTGCTGCTTTATCATGATAATTAACAGCCAATTGTTTAAGTGGGTTAAAAAATTCTGGGGCTAACAACAAAACAAACAACGCTTCTTGTAAGCTTATATCAACGGCTGGGCCGAATGTTATTAATCCTAATAAGCCTAATCCAACATAAACAGCCACCAGTGCAACCGCAATAGCACTAAAAAATTCCAGCACTGCAGATGATAAAAATGCAATACGCAAGACATCCATGGTTTTTTCTCTAAAACCAGTGGCAATATTTCTTACTCTGCCTATTTCGGTTTCTGCCTGACCAAACAATTTTAAAGTCGGGAGTCCTTGTATCCGATCAAAAAAATAACCACTCATTCTGGATAAAGCCAAAAACTGGTTACGGTGTGCGGTAGTTGCTCCCATGCCAACTAATACCATAAACAAAGGAATTAAAGGCCCTGTCAGTAAAAAGATAATTGCGACTACCCAATTAATAGGAATGACGACAGTGATAATAATGAGGGGTAAGATTGAAACAATCAGTTGCTGAGGTAAATAACGAGAATAATAACCTTCTAATGCTTCCGTTTGTTCCAGAGTTAATGTTGCCAATTCACCACTTTGATGCTGTTTTGTATAACCTGGCCCTAGCATGAAGAATTTATCTAATAATGTTCCACGTACTGATCGTTTTACTGCTGTAGAAACTTTAAAGCCTAAAACTTGAAAATAATAACTGGAAATACTACGTAAGATAAAGATCAGAGTGAGAAAAATAAAAAATTCCTTCAGCTGTTGCAAAGGCTGTTTTTCAATTAGCAATTGTTGAAAAAGATAAGCAAGTAAAGCGGATTGGATGATAATCAAAATCCCATTAGCAACTCCAATTAATCCAGCAATATTAATTGATGAGCTAAATTCTTTTTTTTTTGCGTTAAGCCATTCAACGCATTGTTTTTCTCTAATTTCATTGACATCAAATGCTTTTTGATTATCTTGCTGTGAGATTCCTTTTAGAAAAGCCAATGATGATCCTGGTAGAGTTTTGATTGCCCTTTGGGAGGGAGTTTTGTATTTATTTTAACAGATATACAGTCTCACACAGGAGCATAGAAAAAGAGAATAAACATAAAAAGCATAAAAAATAGACTGGTCTATACTTTGATTAACTGTTTTTGTTCTAAATGCTTTGCTCAATAATGTCCATATTAAAGAAAACTATTCTTCCTTTTTGTAGCCTACTGATATTTAGCCCAGTATCTCATGCGCTAACAGAAATAACGCCTTCAGATGTCTATAGCAAAACCGTAGAAATTTCCAGAGAGGTTGAGTTAATTAGAAAACATTTTAATTCACCCAAAACAGCTGTTCCGGAAAGATTAGGCATTTTTATGAGGCCGCGTAATACCTGGTTAAAAAGCTATGAGATTTTGGTGAAAATTAATATTTTAAGAGCTAATCACCAGCTTCCCAGGGTAGCTGAAGTTGCGTTACAACCATTGAAAAACTTTGATTCTGGTTTGGTTTATGAACAGATGATAAGAGTGTTAGCTGAGCTAATTATTGTAAAAGATCGGGTGGGGATTAGAGGGCAGATAAGCCCTGTAGAACAGATGGTTGGAAAAACGGTTAGTGACAATTATCACCTGCTTGAAACTATTTCAATTCAGTTAGACAGTATTATTGGTAAAAGCTTTACCCCTTCTTTTGTTTTTGCACAAAACATGAGAATTCTGGAAGAGATTAATACATTATTGGCTGAATTAAATATTCGTGAACGAACTGGACCACCGAATAGAGTAGAAAATACAGTGCCTAAGGATGTATTCAATATCGCCTTACAGATGCTGGATGAAGTGAAACGGCTACAAAGGATTGCAGGTATCGAATCCATTGATTTAAGTGCTATTCAAAAAGAAAACATCGCCCCTAAAGATGTTTTTAGATTGACTGGATTGATTCTTTCAGAATTACAACCCATCAAAGCTTATTTAAGGATAAGTAAAGTGACACCTCCAGCGAATATATATCATGGAAAACGTCCAGCAGATGCGGGACAACTCATGGGGTGGGCTTTACGAAAAATAAAAAAGATTAGAACGTTAAATTAATCTATAAAAATATATCGAAACTAATGAAACGATTATTCAATTTTAAAACCGATAACTTACGCTTTAAGTTTAGCGCACTTTTCTGTTTTGCCATTATCACCCCCTTAGCTGTTGTCGGTTATTACGGCTATAGCACAGCAGCAGAAAGTTTATATGACAATGCAATTCAAGTTCAACATAGTGAATTGGACAGTTTATCAGACCAGATTCACATTAAATTGCAACAAGCACCTGATGATTTAAATTTTTTATCTGAATTTTATATCATGGAGCGGTATTTACAGTGGAGTAAGATGAATGAAGTTAAAAATAAAGCGCTTTGGGAAAACCGGATGATAGATGCTTTTGTCTCATTTCTTGAGTCAAAACAAAGTTATAAAGCTATTCGTTTGATAGATGAAAAAGGTAAAGAAATTATTCGTGTGGATTATAACGATAAAACAGGAACTAGCGATATTATAAGCCATGATGAATTGCAGGATAAATCCAGTCGATATTATTTTAAGCAAACATTAGCCCTGAATAAAGGAGATATTTATTTTTCTGATTTAGATTTAAATAAGGAAAATGGAAAACTGAGTAAGCCTTTAACGTTGGTTATTCGGGTAGCAACGCCGATTATTGATCAAGATGGTGTAAGGCGTGGGATTTTGATTTTAAATATGCATGGCGATACGTTATTGGATGTTATCCGATCTATGACGGATTCTCAAGATAAAATTGTACTGACTAATGAACAAGGAGAATATTTATATCATCCCGATTCTAATAAAACCTTTGTTGGTTTGTCAGCTAAAGCAAGTTCTTTAGCAATAGAAAATCCATCGATATTTAAACAGGTTAAAGATAAGACTCAAGGTATCTATCAAACTGATGACGATATTGTGACTTATAAAAAGCTGTCCGTTTTACCGGGTAATGAACAACGCATTTGGAAGTTGTTTGTTTATCATAATAAAAAAATAGCCCTTACTCCTTTAGCAAATTTTACAACTTATTTTATTGTAGCCGTTCTTCTTGCGTTAATTTTTGTTGTGCTATTTACCTGGCGTTTTATTGACCGAGTGACATCAACTCTCTCCGCAGTGTCAATTCAATTAAAAAAGCTTGCCTTGGGGCAGACAACTAATGAAGAGATTGAATACAAAGCAAACGATGAAGTGTCTGAAATTGTACATTCTACAAAAGGATTGTCAGAGAATGTGCAACTAACTATTAATCATGCGGTATTAATTGCCCAAGGAAATTATTCTAAAGACATCGCTATCCATTCGTCTAATGATCAATTAGGCAGTGCGATTAATGATATGACGGATGCACTTCGTACTTCTGAAAATACCACACAATTAGTGATTGATAAGGCATTTAAAATTGCCGAGGGTGATTTTTCACAGGCTGAATTACCTGAAATTTTAAGAAAAACTTCGTTAGGTTCGGCGATTAAAAAAATGACGGATTCTTTACGTGAAGTGACAGAAGAATCAAATACGCAAAACTGGTTTCAAAAAGGACAGGCGGAATTAAGTGAATATTTACAAGGTGATTTAAGTACAGAGGTGGTTGCAGAAAAAGCAATTCAGTTTATTTGTGAGTATTTAAATGTACAAATTGGAGCCATTTATATTGCTGATAAAAACGATACCTTACATTTGTCGGGTAGTTATGCTTTTGAAAATAGAAAACGTATTGAAAACTCCTTTAAATTAGGGGAAGGCATTGTTGGTCAAGCTGGGTTGGAAAAGAAAGTCATTCACTTTACTAATGTTCCTAAAGATTATATTCAAATTTCTTCGGGATTAGGTGAACATGCACCACAAAGTCTCATTGTTGTTCCTTTGGTTGATGTTGATAAATTAATTGCAGTGATAGAACTTGGGTCGTTGACTAGCTTTTCTGATATTCAATTGCATTACTTAAAAACCATTGCATCATCAGTTGCGATTAGCATAGTGACGGCAGAAAACAGAACACATACTCGGGTTTTATTAGCACAAACGCAGCAACAAACCGGTGAGTTAGAGATTCAGCAGCGAGAGTTACAACAGAGTCATAATGAAATTGCTCAGCGTGCTTTAGAAATGGAAGAACAGAAACAAGAGATTGAGGAAAAAAATAACACCTTAGAAAAAACCCAAAAAGAAATAGAAGATAAAGCACAAGAGCTTGAACAAGCAAGTCGCTATAAATCTGAGTTTTTAGCCACTATGAGTCATGAAATTCGTACCCCGATGAATGGCGTATTAGGGATGACAGAGTTACTGTTAAAAACCGGTTTGAATGAACAACAAAAAAATTACGCAGATACTATTTATCGTTCTGGAGATGCATTACTACAAATATTGAATGATATTCTCGATTTATCCAAAATCGAATCCGGAAAAGTCACATTAGAAACAGTCGAGTTAGATTTTGAAAATATTCTATTTGATACGATTGAGGCTTTTGCCCCCTTAGCTCATCAAAAAGGGGTTGAATTTCTTGCTAATTTTACACCACCCACACAGCCTTTGTTGTTGAAGGGTGATCCTGTCAGGTTGCGACAAATTCTGGTAAATTTAATTGGTAACGCGGTTAAATTTACAGAAAAGGGACACATTGAGGTTAAAGTAATTTGCGTCAATGAAGGAGAAAAGCAGGTTGATTTACGGATTGAGGTAAATGATACGGGTATTGGTATTAAACAAGAGGCAATCACTACCTTATTTCAACCTTTTGTTCAGGCAGATGGATCAACAACAAGGAAATATGGCGGTAGCGGATTGGGACTTTCTATTGTTCAACGGTTGGTCGATTTAATGGCTGGCAAAATAGGGATTGAAAGTGAATATGGGCAGGGTACTTGTTTTTGGGTTGAGTTACAGTTAGGTAAGCAAGCCGATCAAAAAAGAACCACTTTGATAGCAGGCAGTGAAAAACCATTGGAATTTATTTCAGGCAAGCAGGTGTTGGTGATTGATGATAATTCCACCAATGGACAAATTGTAACAGATCAATTACAGCAAAAAGGGCTTTATGTTCATATGATAAACAGTGGTAAAGAAGGGTTGAGCTATATCGAAAAAGCTCAGAAATCTGAAACGCCCATAGATTTGTTGTTGTTGGATTATATGATGCCTGAGATGGATGGTTTAGCCGTTGCCAAAGCAATGGCAAACAATGCTTTGTCAGAAAACATACCGATTATTATGCTTTCTTCTTGGTATGACAGTACAGAAATTCAACAAGCAAAACCATCTAATATTGTTCATATTTTACCAAAACCCGTTAAGCAATCTGTATTGTTTGATATCTGTCAGGCGGTATTTTCAAAAACATTAGGTCTTAATCAGATTAATAATTCTATTGATGATGTTGAGAAAAGTGAGCCATTGCGAGGTATTAACATATTAATAGCAGAAGATTATGCTATTAATCAGGCGGTCATTATTAATATGTTGGAGCAAATGGGCGCAACGGTTGAATGTGTTGAAAATGGCTTGTTAATCTTGGAAAAGTTAAATCAGCACAGTTATGACCTGATTTTGATGGATTGCCATATGCCAGAAATGGATGGGTTTGAAACAACATTGGCAGTTAGAGCAAGAAAATCAGAGGATGCGAACATTCCTATTATTGCAGTTACTGCGGATGCGATGAAGGAAGATCAGGATAGATGTATAGACGTTGGGATGAATGATTATTTATCCAAGCCTTTTAAAAGTGAAGGATTGGAGCAAGTGATTTTAAAATGGGTGGGAAATTCTGAGCAAAAAAAAGAGACCAAAATAACGATAAACATTGAACCAGAAATTGAACAGATGTTAATTATTAATCAAAAATATTTGGCGGATCAAAAGAAAGCAGTAGGTGATTGTTTTGACGATATTGTTCAAGCGTATAAAAAATCATTATCTGAGGCAGTGCAGCAGATGGGCGTTTTAGTAGATGAAAATAATTTGAAAGAGCTGTCAAGAATAGCACATAAAATAAAAGGCGCATCTGGCACAATGGGGGCTGATGCGTTGTTTGAAATTTTAGGGAAGATAGAAAAACAAGGTAAAGCCGATATAAAACCGGAGGATGACTTGATTGAGAAATTAAATCATCTTACCGAACAGACCATTACTGAATTGTCTTGCGCCGCATAGCTTTATGTTAACCGATAAAACCAAGCCTTTAATTTTAGTTGCAGAAGATGACAGCATAACCTCTGCTGTTATGGCGAAAAGATTGGAAAATGCAGGATATGCAGTCATTACTGCCAATACTGGATTGCAGGCAATGGAACTATGTTGCAAAGAGCATCCTCAACTTATTTTGATGGATGCGGCTATGCCCGAGCTTGATGGATTTGAAGCTTGTCGAGGTCTTAAAGAAAATCCTGATACTCAATTAAATACGACTCCCATTATTATGGTGACTGCATTAGAAGAACCGTCTGCCATTGATAAAGCGTTTGAAGTCGGTGCAGAAGATTATGTGCAAAAACCCGTTAATTGGCATTTATTAGAACATCGATTAAAGGTTTTGTTGCAAAAAATTGATGCAGAAAAAACACTAAAAGAAAATGAGGCTCAGTTAAAAAAACTATCAACAGCGGTAAAACAAAGTCCTAATCTTGTCGTAATGACAAATCTTGGGGGAATTATAGATTATATAAATCCACAAGTTGAAAGAATAACGGGGTATAAAAAAGAAGAGGTTATTGGTCATAATATTTCTTTTTTACGTTCAGCTTTTGATGATTTATCGGACAATTTAAAATTGTGGGAAAAGTTAAAGCAAGGACAAGCCTGGAATGGGTCGTTACAGAATAAGAAAAAAAATGGTGATTGCTATTGGGTTAGAGAATCTATTACACCCATTATGGATGATGAAGGGCACGTTTCTCATTATGTTTCCATTCAGGAAGATATTACTGAAGAAAAAAAATTAGCGACCGAAATTGCCTATCGAGCGTCACATGATTCGTTAACAGGGTTAATTAATCGGCATGAATTCGAAGTGTATCTTGGGTCGTTATTGAGAAATACTGAAGAATTTGAGACACATGCCTTATGTTTTATTGATTTGGATCGCTTTAAGATTGTGAATGATACTGCGGGACATTTGGCAGGCGATGAATTATTACGCCAATTAAGTGCGCAAATGAAAAAAATTGGGCGCAAATACGACCGATTAGCACGGTTAGGGGGTGATGAGTTTGCGCTTGTTTTATCACATTGTGAGCAAGCTAAAGCCCTTCAAGTCGCTGAAAATATGAGGCAATGTATTAATGATTTTCGGCTCACTTGGGATGGAAAAATTTTAAAAGTGGGGTCGAGTATTGGAGTGGTTGCTATAAAAAAAGGCGACCAAGTAACAGAGGTTTTAAGATTAGCCGATACAGCGTGTTACGCCGCTAAAAATACCGGAAGGGATAGGGTTTATCAATTTAGGAAAGATGATAAATACCTAAGTGAAATGTCTGGGGAATTAAAATGGGTCGCTAAAATTGAGCAAGCATTAATAGAAAATCAGTTTGCACTTTATGCTCAAAAGATAGTGCCTTTAACTGATTCTTTGGCTATACCTAAATATGAAGTTTTATTGAGATTAATTGATGAGGATAAAAAAATCATCCCGCCCGGTGCTTTTTTACCGGCAGCAGAACGCTTTAATTTAGCCACTAAAATAGATTGTTGGGTCATTGAGCAGACTTTACTTTGGTTTGTCGAGCGTCCCGATATTTTGGATGAGATGGAAAGTTTTAGCATCAATCTTTCAGGACAAAGTTTAGCTGATGCAAATATTCAAATGTTTATTATAGATTTGATTAAGACCCTAAATTTTCCAACACATAAATTGGTTTTTGAAATTACAGAAACATCGGCTATTAATAATTTATCTCAAGCACAGATGCTTATTACTGGGTTACAAAAGATTGGGGTGCGATTTTCTCTGGATGATTTTGGCAGTGGACTCTCTTCTTTTGCTTATCTAAAAAACCTGCCTGTTGAATTTCTTAAAATTGACGGTATGTTTGTTAAAGATATTGAGAATGATCCTATTGATAGAGCAATGGTTAAATCAATTAATGAAATTGGGCAGGTGATGGGTAAAAAAACCATTGCTGAATTTGTTGAAAATCAGCCGATTGTAGATATTTTACGAGAAATTGGTGTCGATTTTGCGCAGGGTTATCATTACAGTAAACCTAGCCCCTTTACTCAGGCTTTTAGTCGTTAGTCTTTTTAGGATGAAATTGGCTGGAAGCAATCAAGTAGATTCAATTGATATTAATACAAAGTTAGCATCAATTATAAGTCTAACTGACCATAAAGATTATATTCCACTTACTCGTGCCTTTCTTGATGAAATTAAAAGTATTCTTGGAGTGCAACAGGTTAATCTTTATGAGGTGTACGGTTCTGACGAAAACAAATCTACGGGTGATTTACTGTTGAAAGATGTATTGGATATATTGAGTAAGCCCATTTTATTTTATGAAAGGATTAATTTATATATCCATACAACCCCATCTAACGATAAAGATCTTGAAAATATATTGATTGATGATATTCAACAAACGGTCTTTCCTATTCAAAGCAGTGGTTCAATACAAAGAACTCTGGTTATTGATTGGCTAAATTTACATCCAGAACATTGGACGTATATTCTTAGTTTACTGAAAGTCTTTAATAACTTGCTAAAAATAATTGATGAAAAAGACAGAGATCGTCTGACAGGTTTATTAAATAGGAACACATTTGATAACAATCTTGAAAACATTATCAATTATTCGAAACAGCAATCCAGAAAAGTGCGCAATAGTGGTGGTCATTCATGGATTGCTATACTGGATATAGATCACTTCAAACAAATAAATGATAATCATGGACACATTATGGGGATGAAGTGTTGTTATTGTTTTCACGCTTGCTATTGTCTACATTTCGTTACTCAGACGTTGTATTTAGATTTGGTGGTGAAGAATTTGTTGCCGTATTGACAGGTTGCAATGAACAAGGTGCAAAAGTGGCGTTGAATAGATTCAGAAAAACGATTGAAAGCTATAAGTTTCCTCAAGTAGGACAGGTAACGGTTAGTGTTGGTTATATAAGACTAGATAGTTCGAATGCACCCAATATTTTATTAGATTGCGCGGATCAAGCGTTATATCATGCAAAAAAAACAGGGCGTAATAAAGTGATTTATTATAATGATATTGCTTTGAGCTTGGACAATATTGATCTTGTTAGTGATGTTGAATTATTTTAGGAAGAATCAAATTTGATTTATTTGTAGTGATAATATTTACTCGGATTGCGCGCCAAGCTTGGCGCGCAAAGTTATTCATGCAATATTCACAATATTTGTGCTAGAATCGATTTCAGCATTTAGCTAAACGAATCTGTTATTTGCTTAAATCACAATAACTAAAATGAGGTAAATATTAATGAAAATATTAAAAAGTGCTGTTGTAGCACTCACATTAGCATTGTCTTTAGGGACTTTTTCTACTACTGCAGTAGCATGTGAAGATGGGAGAACTTGTTTTGGTCCTGAGCAAGCAATTGATTTAGTATTGGGAAGAATTGCAGAAGCAATGAAAGCTGCTAATGATGGTGCAGATCCTGAAGTGATTCTAAAACTTATCAAAAAAGCTAAAGATGGAAAAAAAGAAATTAATGCGAGTGATATTGTTTCACGTTTTGCTTCTAAAGCAGCTGGACATTTGAAAAAAGCTAAGAAAGCAGTTAAAAATGGCGACTTAGTAAAAGCTTCCGAGCATTTGTCAGATGCAGAAGACGGTTTTGAGGGACTAAAATCACGTCTTTAATTTTTGATAACGCGTAAATAAAATAAAGTAGGGGATTGTTTTCTATACCCTACTTTATTTGGTTTAATTACCTTAGTCTAGGTTGAGTTCACCAAAATAATTCTGAAGGTTAATTTTTATTGGCATAAAATAGATGTTGAAATCGAGGTCTTTAGCCATCGCAATTACTTTATTAGAGAAATCTATATTCCAGTTATATTCAGCTTTAAATGCTGCTGGAAACTTCACTTTGTTTTTTAATTCCCAGTAGTTCATTGATGATGAAGTGGTTATTGGACTTAGTCCAATAAAAACTTCCACTTCTTCCCCTTGCATGTGTTCAGCATAAATTTCCACCATTCTTAAATCATAAAAAGGTTGAGAAAAAAAGCTGGATGCTCCTGCGTCTATTTTTCTTTGCATATACAAATATTCATCCTGAATACCATTTCTATGTGAATCAAAACCTGCATGGATAGTTATTTGAGGGAATCTTTTCTTAACGACTTTTATTAAGTCAATAACGTTAGTGTTATGGTATTCTCTTTTAATTCCTTCCGGGGGATCGCCAGAAACCAGGAGTACATGACTTAGTTCGTTTTCTTCTATGATCCGAAAAATATCCCCAGAGTCCAAAGAGAAATCAATTGCTCTAAAATGAGGAATAAACTGATGTTTATTTTTATCTATTTTTTTTCCTACATCCCAGCTTCTAATATTAAACCGTTGTATATCCGGTACATTAATCATACTAATTGATTTGCCGAGGGATGATGCAAAGGCGTATTGTTCATCAAAGGCTTGATGGTTTCTTGGAACTATTTCAAATGAAAATTTCATATATCTCTGTGGGTTGATTTATTATGTTGGTTAAGCATATTAAGCTTAGCATATTTGTAATAAGTTCCTTCTGCATTGGAAATAGCGAGCATAAGTCCTTGTTCTCCATCTAAGAAAGATGTTTTGATAACGTAAGTACGAAAAAATGTCCAGATTGCCCGTAAAATAGCTTTGGATAAGGATGATGTTTCTCCTTTTTCAAATAACATTTTTGCTCCAAGCGATGAGTAACTATTAGTTTTAGATAAAACTTCTTCAAGTGAAACATAAGAATCGTGTAATAAGGGATTAACCATGCGAGCTGTTTTTGAATTTACTATCACTCTTTCATGAACAAGGGAAGCAGAGAATTTTCCTTGTTTTTTTTGGAACAAGCGTAAAACATAATCAGGCCACCAACCCCCATTTTTTATCTGTTTTCCACAGTAGCTAGATAGACGAGGTATTTCAAATCCATGAATATCTGATTGTTGTATAGCAGCTTGAATTTCGGTTCTTAATTTTTCTGATACATATTCATCTGCATCAATAGAAAACACCCAGTCCCCCGATGTTTTATCTAACGCACGTTGTTTTTGATGACCAAAACCAGGCCAATCAGTCTCAAAAACAAGAGAGGTATAGTTTTTACAAATTTCAACTGTATTGTCAGTGCTTCCTGAGTCGAAGACAATTATTTCATCAGCCCAAGAGACTGATTGTAAGCAGCGTTCAATATGTTGGGATTCATCTTTAGTAATCACTATGATACTGAGCATAACTTAGGTTGCAACTGACAGTGTTTTTGATGGTTTCGAAAAGAACAATGCAATTAATAGCATTAGCAGTGCTCCATCATTTGCATCAAGAATAGAGGAATTGAATAGACAGGTTATCCCAGTAGTGACGATTACTGCAAAAGCTAACTGAGATTGATTTGGTGCTAATTGACGTGCAGCTTTGATTAAATATACAAAAAAAAGAAGGAATAATATAATTCCTGGAAGTCCTGTTTGAACCCAAAGCATGAAAAATTCATTATGGGCATTATCGACTGGGGGCCAGAAATGAACATGCATTTGATGACTCTCTAAATAGGCGAATGAAAAGCTCCCAACGCCAACTCCGGTGAGGTAGTGATTGCCGATGGTTCTGATTGTATTTATATAGTATTCCAAGCGTATATCTAGTTTTGAAAGGTAATTTAAGTCAATTTTGTCATAATTTGTAAAGGATTCAAGTGATAAGTGTAGCAAATCAAGAAGATTGAGTAGAAAAAAATATGCAGGGGGTAGTGTTATTAGACTAATGACTAAAAGCCCTTTTAGTTTCCAATGTTGGACGATAAATAGAATGGTTAAAGCAATAAATATTATGTAACCGGTTCTACCATCGCGTATAAAAAAAATGGAAAATATGCTGAAAATAAAAAATGCAATAAATAAGAGTCGATATTTTTTGAAATTTAAAGCTAGGTTTAATGACCAATAAGAAAAAAATGAGAATAGAAGTCCATTAAAAATATCGTTATCTATAGCATAGTGTCTGGGAGGGTTTTTAATTAAGCCGAAATATACGAGGTAGGTAATAAATAAAGAGATACTCATTCCAGTATAGAGCGCGATAAGTCCATAGTGTCTAAAATCATTCTGGGAAAAATAGCTAATGAAGATAGTGATTAGAATAAATTCGCGATATTTTTTCCAGAAAGATAAGCCTTCTACAATATCAACAGTCCAAAAAAGAGATAGACCTAGATATGAAAATAACAGGAAAGCGACAAAAGTGAAATGATTAATTGTAATTGCTTTTACATAACCTGAAAAATTTGTAGTAATTAGCCACAAAGCAGTTGCGGTAAGTGTGCTGATTGTTGTAACTGCTGTGCCTAGAGCTGCAACACTAAAGCAAGAGATAATGGCCAGCCAAGTGCCAATGGTTTTTAGGTCTAACACGCACTGAAATAATTGTTGTTTGTTTGTTTGGTACACAGGAAAAGTGGATTATGTTTCGTCA
>VAPK010503553.1_pt1 | contig 15212 bp, 14 predicted proteins | sample 3395031 | NCBI WGS metagenome assembly VAPK01 (sample SAMN08290443, study PRJNA428436) | hydrothermal vent metagenome | isolation source: Deep-sea hydrothermal vent chimney 1 | place: Pacific Ocean: Juan De Fuca Ridge
AAAATGAACATAGAATTAAAATCAACAATTACTTGCCCAAAATGTGGACATAAAAAAGAAGAAGAAATGCCAACAGACGCGTGTTCTTGGTTTTACGAATGCGAAAACTGTAAAATTGTTTTAAAACCTTTGCAAGGAGACTGTTGTGTCTATTGTTCTTATGGAACTGTTCCTTGTCCGCCAATACAGGAAAACAAAAGTTGCGGAGACACGAGTTGTTGTTGAAAATTAAACCGAAAACAGAATAGCCAGTGGGTAACAAGTGTAAAAATAATAAGGGTTTTGGTGCTTAAATCAAAGTTCAGTGCATTTTACAAAGTCCGCAAAATTTACAATTTTGCGTGTCTATTAATAAAGAAAAAATTGTAAATTTGGCTAAGTGATAAATTGAAAGTTCAGCCCTTCGAAATCCCTTACTATTCTTACACAAATCGATAAACGAATTTTTTTTGTTACTGTTTTCTTCCAACAAAAATGTTTTTAAACCTTCACCTTACTCTTAACAGATATCAATTCTGAACCAAAAATTAAACTTGCTATCACTTTCGTTTTTAGAAACTGTTCTAAAATAATTTTATTGAAAAACAAAATTATAGGTCATGGCAAATATAGGGCTATTCACTACAGAAAGCTCGTAAGAGCCTAATGGACTATCACCAAAAATATAGCCATTCTTAGTTCCGTTACGTTGGGTGTAATAATTACTAAAAGGGTTTTTACGTGCATAAACATTGTAAATTGTAAATGTCCAGTCTCCTACCCAACGTTTATTTTTCTTTTTACTATACTTAACTTTCCAAGAAAAGTCTAAACGGTGGTACGTTGGTAGACGTGCATTATTCCGTTCTAAAAACACGGGAATTTTTAGGTCTTCAAAAGGAACAACACCATTAGCTACTGTATAAGGTCTTCCTGTTTGTGCAGTGAAGTTTAAACTCCACGTATTATATCTATTCCCTTCAAAGTTAATAGTGCCATTAATAACATGTGGTCTATCAAAATCAGAAGCATACCAAGAATTATTATTTACTCTTTCAAACAACTGCTTACTTGAAGTCCGTAATAAACTTCTTGACCACGTATAATTAAACCATCCGTTAATTTTCCCCTTGGGTTTTTTAAAACTAAATTCTACTCCATATGCTTTTCCTTGTGCTTGAATTACATCATTCTCTAATGATTCCTCAAGAAAAAAATCAGCTCCTGGTTTATAGGTTAGGTTGTTTTCTGTATTTCTATAGTAGCCCTCTACACCTACTTCAATTTTATTATCCATAAAGTTTTTATAGATACCTAAACCATAAATATCACTGTTTTGTGGTTTAATATGTGGGTCTGAAGTTTTCCAACGAGAAGTCGGTATTGGTGTTGTACTATTGTAAATGTTTTGTAGATATTGATTTGCTTTAGCGTAACTAGCCTTTAATGAAGCTGTTTCTCCTAATTTTAAATTAACACCTAATCTAGGCTCAAAACCACTATATGAAGAAACATTTTCTCCTGTTTTAATAAATTGTGTATCTACTACTATTGTTCCTGTTTCATCATAAGTGTTTAATGTATATGGCCCTTGAAACAAAAAATGAGTATATCGTAGGCCTGCAGATAATGATAACGATGGCGATGGTTTCCAATTAAAATTGGTAAATCCTGAAAGCTCATAACTTGTTTCTTTAGGAAGTAAAACAGGAAGGATATTGTTTGCGTTTCCAGGGTCAAGTTCTCCGGGACTAATTTTATATTGGTTTGCTTGAAGTCCAACATAATAATCAAAAGTGTTATTTACCTTTTTTGAAACTTCAGAAATAAAACTGGAGTAATCAATTTTTGTTTCAAATTCTATTTCATTTGCACTTTCTATTTCAGGAAATATGGTTTTTGCCTTATAATTACTTTTTACTAATATCGTTTTAAGGTTTAGTTGATTATTAAACGTATGCAGCCAATTTACTGTTCCGTTTAAGGTGTGAAAATCATATTGATTATTTTCTGCAACAATATTATCAATTTTTGTAATTAAATCTAACTGATAAAAATCTTTACTGTAAAAACCTGTAAATGTAATTTGGTCTTTTTCGGTAGGTAAGTATAAAAGCTTTAGCGTACCGTCATAAAATTTAGCCTTAGTGTTTTTAAGACGTTTAGAGAAAACAGGTAATAAAAAATCTGTAAAACCTGCTCTTATACCAGTAATAAGCATCAATTTATCTTTTATTATAGGTGTTTGAATTCCTAATTTACTTGATACCAAACCAACACCTCCTGTTAATTTAAACTTATCAACGTAAGGTTTTTTAACTTTAATATCAAGTACAGAGGTTGTTCTACCACCAAACCGTGAGGGAATATTGGCTCGATATAAATCGACAGACGACAAAACATCAGGTGTAAAAACAGAAAACAAACCAAATAAATGTGTCGGGTTGAAAATAGGTGCATAATCATATAACAATAAATTTTGATCTAATGAACCTCCTCTAACGGTTAATCCGTTGCTGATTTCCCCAGAATTGTTTACACCTGCTAATAAGGTCATTCCACGAAGCACATCAAACTCTCCTACAGCTGATGGTATTTTTTTTAATTCTAAGGGTTTTAAACGTATGACTCCCATTTGTGGTAATTCAAGATTGTCATTAATATTTTTTGCTTTGATAATTACTTCAGAAAGCTCTTCTCCTTGTTCGTATAGATTTACATATAATAGAGTGTCTTTATTCAATTCTATTGTTTGAATGTGGTCTTTAAAACCAATAAAAGTGCTGTTTATGGTGTGCTTTCCTTTAGGTAAGTCTATAGAGAACAAGCCTTCTTTATCAGAAATTCCACCACAAGAACAGGGTTGAATAGAAATTGCAACATTTTCTAATGGTATCCCTGTCTTTTCATTAACGACTTTAAAAGATAAAGTATACTCTTGCCCTATAATAGAGTTAAAAGACAATAAAAAAAGAAACTTTCATGGGTTGAAATTTGTCATGTTATTATTTATAAATAATACTCTAAAGTGCTTAATTTATCCATCCTTGAGGGCGAATACTTGTCCTAATTCGACTTTCAACACAAGGTGCTGTATAAGTTAAATCAAGCTCTGGTATAGGTGGAGAGGTTTCTACTTGAGTTTCTATTCTCTCTAATGGTGCTTCATTAATATTTGTTCTATTTATGAAAACTGATGCTGAAGATGTTGCTGCTGCTGTAAACCTTCCTAAAACATATTCTTCATTATTGTTTGCATTAAACAAATTACCAATTAAGGCTGCGGGTGGTGGGGCATTAAAACCCCCATTATTATCAATAATATCTTTTAATGTTTTATAGTATTCATATGCCGAAACTGACAATGAAAATTGTTGTACTTCAACCAATATATTTTCCTTGGTAAATAAAAGTACATCTGCTATTGGTAACTGATTTATTGTAGTGCCATTAGTAAATTCATCAGAAAACACCTTTATATTTTCATTAAAGCGTATTCGCCAACACTCTGAATCACAGTTATATGTATAAAATGGTCTATGGCGTACACCATTTGGGAAACTTTCGCAAGCTCCGTTTCTAAAAAACCCATCAAAACAAGTTTCACAAACGTTAAGACTTTCAAAAGATCGAAAACTCCAATAGTAGTAATTCTCTTGTTCTGGAGGATCATCTAAACTCACAGAAATAGAATGACCAGGTACGTAGCCGTCTAAAGATTCTTTAAATAAAAGTTCTGGATTATATATAGCATTAATTTCAGAAATAGCTACAGGTTCTAATACTGTTTCGGGTAAAGATTTATAATGTCTACCATCAATTAATTTTACTTCTAACTCCCAAGATTCTCCAACCGAAATAACAAAATTAGCAGGAGGTACATAAATTTCTTCTTCTTCAATAAGTTGAATAACTACACCTGTATTTGTATTGATAAAAAAGACCTCAGCTCCTTCAATAAAAACATTAGAAGTGCGATTTCTGTTTATAACAGATTCACTAATCTTCACAAAGGAATTACCTTCTGAAGTAGCAGCAAAAGCTTCAATATAAACCAACCCTTCTTTAAATTTAAACTCGGGAGTTACAGGGTCAATACAACTAACCAAAGATATTATTATAAATAATAATGTATATATAAAATTGTTTTTCATCTTTAAAACAGGGAAGATACAGCTATTTTTTTAGTACAAATTTATTTTACATATAATTTAGAAAAGTAATTTTTAAATTGGCTTATTTATTAGTCTAACTTCACTTTTAAACCCTTACTTTTAACTGGCACCAACTCCAAACCTGACATTAAGCCTGCTATCACTTTCGTTTTTGGAAATTGTTCTAAAATTATTTTAATAAATACAGTTAGAGGTATAGAAAGTATCATGCCAGGTACGCCCCAAAGAAAGCCCCAGAACATTAACATGATTAAAATGGTTATCACATTTATTGAAAAAGATTTTCCCATAAAAATGGGCTCTAAAATTCCACCCATAATTACTTGAACAAGTGTTATTGCTAATATAAAAAACAATAAGGTACTTGTAGGGTCTAGCTCTACAAAGGCAAATAAGGACAACAATACCACTGAAATAACTGAGCCTATCATTTGTACAAAATTGATAACAAAGGCAAATAATCCCCAAAAAATAGGAAAACTCACATCAAAATAATAGCAAGCAAGTGTAAAGCCTAAACCTGTAAAAAAACTGATGATAAATTTTACTTTTATAAACGTAATAATGTCTTTTTCTATCCGCATAAAAACTTTGATAGATGAGAATTCTTTACGAAGAATTGTGCTGTGTAAAATCTTTTGAAAATTTAAAGACTCAGAAAGCAATAATATAGCAAAGAAAAATGTCATTAAAGTCATTGAAATGGTGTTGCCAATAATGTCTATTGTAGAACCAAAGGTTTTACTAACATCAATAGCTTGAAAATAATGCATTGTAATACTTTCTTCTTGTATTCTTTCAATACCAAAAAAGCTTTCTAAAGGTAGAATTAAACTTTCTAATTTTGATTCTGCCTTTTCAAATAGGTTGTTTTCTGATGCTAAAATTTCTTTACTTGAAAGATGTATTACTTCGCCTAATAGTTTAAAAAACACAGCAATCAATACCACAACAATTAAAAGACTAATTACTTTTGATACTTTTTTCTTACGCAACCATCGCATTAAAGGCCAAAATAGCAAGGCAATAAACATAGAGAAGGCAAGTGGAATAAAAATAAATGACAGTAGTTTTACCACATAAAAAAATACAGGTAAAGCAATTACAAGTAATAATATATTTGTTGTTTTTCTTTCGTTCATTCGCTAAATTTTTCTTTTTCTATTCACTTCAGCTTTTGTTGGTGTTTTTCACCAACAAAGGCAATACACCCTACTCCACTTCCAATAAAAAGTAGTTCTTTTTACCTCGTTGTAACAAAATGTAATTGTCACTAATCAAATTATCAGTAGTTAATTTAAAATCTTCAGTAACTTTTTCTTTGTTTACCGAAATAGAATTTTCTTTTAAGGCTCTTCTCGCCTCTCCATTCGATTTTAAAAATCCTGATTTTTCATTCAACCCATCAATAATATCAATTCCATTTTCAAGATCTTGCTTTGAAATTTTTGCTTGTGGCACACCATCAAAAACATCTAAAAATGTTTTTTCGTCTAAACTCATTAAATCGTCTGCAGTAGATTTTCCAAACAAAATACTTGATGCCTTAATTGCATTGTCTAAAGCATCCTTAGAGTGTACCATTGTGGTAACTTCATTGGCTATTGTTTTTTGCAAGATCCGTAAATGTGGAGCTTCTTGTTGTTCTTTAATTAGGTTTTCTACTGTTTCTTGATCTAAAAAAGTAAATATTTTAATATATTTTTCTGCATCTGCATCCGAAGCATTTAACCAATATTGGTAAAACTTATATGGAGAAGTTCTATTAGTATCTAGCCAGATATTTCCACCTTCAGATTTTCCGAATTTGGTACCGTCTGCTTTGGTAATTAACGGACAAGTAATCGCATACGCTTTACCTTGTGATTTCCGTCGTATCAATTCTGTCCCTGTAGTAATATTTCCCCATTGGTCAGAGCCTCCCATCTGAATTTTACAGTTATTCTCATTGTATAAGTGTAAAAAATCATAGCCCTGAATCAGTTGGTAGGTGAATTCTGTAAAACTCATTCCTTCACTAGATTCAGAACTTAATCGGTTTTTTACAGAGTCTTTAGACATCATGTAATTTACTGTGATATGCTTACCTATATCTCTAGCAAAATCTAAAAAAGAAATGCCTTTCATCCAATCATAATTATTTACCAACTTAGCTGCATTTTCTGTAGTAGCAGCAAAATCTAAAAATCGCTCTAACTGACCTTTAATTCCGTTTACATTTTTTGTAAGCGTGGCTTCATCTAGTAAATTACGCTCTGAGGATTTCCCAGAAGGATCACCAATCATTCCTGTTGCACCACCTAATAAAGCTACGGGTTTATGACCGTGTTTTTGAAAATGCATCAATAAAATAATCTGTACCAAACTACCAATATGCAAAGAATCTGCTGTAGGATCAAAACCTATATATGCACTGGTAACTTCTTTAGAAAGTTGTTCTTCTGTACCTGGCATCATATCGTGCATTAAGCCTCTCCAACGGATTTCTTCAACAAAACTTTTCTTCATGGTAGATTTAATTTTAGCAAAGATATGCTTATCGTTATTGATTAACAAGATGAAAGCCCATAATGGGCATTTAATAATTAAAACTATCACTACCTAATATAAATAAAAGGCTGATTATCTGTTATTTATAAAATATTACACAAACAAAGCGTTCTAATAAAAATTTAAATCCTTAATTTAGACCCATGATTTTAGTTACAGGAGGCACAGGTTTGGTTGGTTCACATTTGTTATATCAATTGATGTTACAAGGCGAGTCTGTTGTGGCTATCCATAGAAAAAACAGCAACCTAAATGCTGTAAAAAACGTCTTTTCTTACTATACTGATACTACGGAATCTCTTTTTTCATCCATTAAATGGATAGAGGCTGACATTACTGATGTTCCTTCACTAACACTTGCTTTTCAAGACATTACTCATGTTTATCATTGTGCTGCATTGATTTCTTTTAGCAAAAAAGAGTATCGGAAAATGCGGAAAATTAACATTGAAGGCACTGCTAACATCGTAAATTTGTGTATTGCAAATCAAATTAAAAAACTATGTTTTGTGAGTTCAGTTGCTGCTGTCGGAAAACCTTTAATTGGCAATCATATTACTGAAGATAACGAATGGAATGTTGCTGAAAACAATTACGGTTATGCCATTACAAAATATGGTGCTGAAACCGAAGTTTGGCGAGCATCACAAGAAGGTGTTGGTGTGGTAATTGTAAATCCTGGAGTTATTTTGGGTGGTGGTTTTTGGAAAAGTGGTTCAGGTAAATTGTTTGATAAAACCTATAACGGATTTAAATTTTATACTGAAGGTGTTACGGGTTTTGTAGGTGTGGATGATGTGGTAAAAGCAATGATACAATTGATGCAAAGCTCAATAAAAAATAAACGTTACTTGCTCATCAGTGAAAGCGTGTCTTTTAAAACTGTTTTTTTTGCTATAGCGGATGGTTTCAAGAAAAAAAGACCTTCTGTAAAGGTTAATAAATTGATGAGTGGTATTGCTTGGCGTTTAGGATGGGTATTGAGTAAATTTAATGGAAAAGAACCTTTAATTACGAAGCAATCGGCTAATTCATCGCACAATCATTATCATTATTCCAATACCAAAATAAAAGAAGCTCTAGGTTTTCAATTTATCCCTTTAAAGGAAACTATTAAAAATACTTGTAAGGATTACCTTAAGGATGCTTAAATACCTCTCTAGATTTTTATTTTAAATCAGGAATACCTTCTCTATTAATGTTTTCTATTTTCGCCCTTTCAATAATAGAATCTAGATTAGATTTAGGATCATAGATTTCTTGTTGCTCTTTGAGTTGTTTTTCAACCTCTAAAAACATTTTTTCATAATCGTCTATTCTAGAAGTATAATACAAATTACTCTCACTAAACTGAAGACTATCTATTTGATGTTTCTTAAAAACTAAAGGAATATAATTGATGTTTTTTCTTAATTCTTTTGTTTTGATATGCCTTGCTCCTCTAGCAATATAAATATCTTTCCAAATTTCAATCATTTTCTCTTTACCGATAAGATTGCTTGGTTTTTTATAGATGGTTCTGCTGGTGCAGGATAAAAGAACTATAAATAGAAAAAATATTGATGCTGTTTTTTTCATTTGTTTATTGTGATAATTACCAAAACCCTCTCTGAGGGTTACCTATTAAAAGTTAATTGCACGCCTTTGTTTTCTTCATTAAACTCTCCTTGGTTGTACATTAAAACACCATTGACAAAAGTATGAGTGATTTCTGAATTGAAAGTAGTGCCTTCAAAAGGAGACCATCCGCATTTATACAAAATAGTGTCTTTAGTTACCATTTGAGGAGACTCTAAATCTACCAATACTAAATCAGCATAATAGCCTTTTTTAATAAATCCTCTTTTTTCAATTTGAAATAATATTGCAGGGTTATGACACATTTTTTCAACCAACTTTTCTAAGGATAAAATTCCGTGATGTGTGGCTTCTAACATCGCTAACAAACCATGTTGTACTAACGGACCTCCACTAGGTGCTTTGGTATATACTTGATGTTTTTCTTCTAAAGTATGAGGAGCATGGTCTGTTGCAATAACATCTATTTTATCTGTCAATAAGGCTTTCCAGAGTCCTTTTTTATCTTCTTTTGTTTTAATTGCAGGGTTCCATTTAATCAGTGTTCCTTTTTCTTTATAAAAAGAATCATCAAACCATAAATGGTGTATACACACTTCAGCGGTAATTTGTTTTTCTTCTAGCGGAATATCATTTCTAAACAAAACCGTTTCTTTTGCTGTAGATAAGTGAAAAACATGTAGCCTTGCTCCTGTTTTTTTTGCCAAGGCGACGGCTTTAGATGATGATGTATAACACGCTTCTTCACTTCTAATTTTAGGGTGAAGCTCAATCGGAATAGTATCTCCATAAATAGCTTTTGCACTTGCTAAATTATCTTGAATGATGGTTTCATCCTCACAGTGAACGGCAATAAGCATTTTAGTAGAAGAAAATATTTTTTCTAAAACAACTTCATCATCTACTAACATATTACCCGTTGATGAGCCTAAAAATAATTTAATTGCTGCTACATTTTTTGGGTCTGTTTTTAATAATTCTTCTAGATTATCATTCGTACCACCAAACATAAAAGAATAATTAGCATAAGATGTTTTGGCTGCAACATCAAATTTATCTTGCAATAGTTTTTGTGTTGTCGCTTGCGGTACGGTGTTTGGCATTTCAATAAAAGTAGTAATTCCTCCTGCGACAGCGGCTTTACTTTCAGTAGCTATATTGGCTTTATGTGTTAAACCAGGCTCTCTAAAATGGACTTGGTCATCAATAACTCCTGGCATTAAATATTTACCTAAAGCATCAATAATTTTGGCGTCTGTTGGAACTTTATCAAAAGTTCCAACTTCTACAATAATAGCACCTTCAATTAGTACATCACCAGTAATGATTGCTCCTTCATTAATTATCTTGGCATTTTTTATCAATATTCTCTTCATTATTTCGATTTTGGTAAGCCTTTTAATTTCATTTTTATCACACCAAAAACAGCTTCTCCTATAATAGAGCCATCCATTTTTGATTCACCTTGAGTTCTATCTCTAAAAATAACAGAAACTTCTTTGATATTAAAACCATGTTTCCAAGCTTTAAACTTCATTTCTATTTGAAAAGCATAGCCTATAAATTTAATTTTATCTAAGTTAATTGTTTCCAGTACTTTTCGTTTGTAACAGACAAAACCCGCGGTAGTATCATGTATAGGCATTCTTGTTATAAAACGCACATATTTTGTTGCAAAATAAGACAATAAAACCCTGTTCATAGGCCAATTTACCACATTTACACCTTTAGAGTATCTTGACCCGATAGAAACATCAGCCCCAAAAGTACGGCATGCTTTGTACAGTCTTTTTAGGTCTTTTGGGCTATGCGAAAAATCAGCATCCATTTCAATGATATACTCATACTTTCTTAATAACGCCCATTTAAAACCATGTATGTACGCTGTCCCTAATCCGTTTTTATTTTTCCTTACTTCTAAAAATAATTGATCTGAGTATTTTAGTTGTAAATCTTTTACAATAGCCGCAGTACCATCAGGTGAGTTATCGTCAACAACTAATATATCAAAAGCTTTTTCTAAAGAAAAAATAGCTTTAATCATATTCTCTATATTCTCTTTTTCGTTATATGTAGGTATAATAACTAGGGCGTCTTGCATTGGTAATTATTTGTTTGGCAAAGGTAAAACAAAATATTACTAATTTTATGTTAAGATTTTTTAATGTAAATAGTATACTTTTACAATCTACTATCTATATAAAAATGACTGAAGCTATTGAGCGTATATTTATATCTAAAGACTGGGTTACAATTGTCTTAATGATTATTTTAACCCTATTAATATTAAATAGAGTGAAATTTAGTGAGCGGTTTTATAAATTACAATATGTTTTATTAAATAATTCTTATATTAACAGTTATGCAAAGGCAAGCCCTTTAATTTTTAATGCATTTAATATCATCTTTTTTGTTGTTACTATCCTTACTGTTTCATTTATACTATTTATAGCACTAAATTTATATTTCCCAGAGCGTATTTTTTATGATTTTATTTTTTTTCTAAAAACATTATTTTTTGTTGGTGTTTTTACCGTTTTAAGAATCATATTAGGTTATTTATTAGGTTCGTTATTTGAAAGAGAGAAAGAACAACGGTATTTTTCTTTTTTAAAAATCAGTTATTTAGGTAATTTTAGTCTAATGACCATCCCTTTAATTGCTGTTGATTTATATACTGAATCAACCTTTTACACTCACTTTTTGTTGGTTTTTTCCCTTGTTTTATTTTTATATTATTATGTGTTAATTTTAAAAAATAATCAATCTTTAATTTCTCGTAATTCGTTTTATTTTATTTTGTACATTTGCACCCTCGAAATAGCCCCCTTTCTAATAATATTTAAAGCACTTATTGTTTAAAGGATATAATAAATTGAAAAGTATTTATGAAAATAAAAACTATTTTAGTCTCTCAACCCGCCCCAAGTACAAAACAATCACCTTATTTTGACTTATCTGATAAGCAAAAAGTGAAAATTGATTTTAGATCATTTATACATGTTGAAGGTGAAACCGCAAGAGAAGTAAGAAATCAGAAAATTGATTTTTCAAATTATACTGCTGTAATTTTTACAAGTAGAAATGCTGTAGATAATTATTTTAGGTTAGCTGAAGAAATGAGGTTTACCGTGCCAGATTCTATGAAATATTTTTGTCAATCTGAAGCAGTTGCTTATTATTTACAAAAATATGTAGTGTATAGAAAACGTAAGATTTATGTTGGTGTGCGTACCTTTCAAGATTTAACAAAGCAAATTAAAAAACATAAAACAGAATCCTTTTTATTACCTTCTTCTGATAAATTAAAAGATATTATACCTGAATTATTAAACAGTCTAGAAATAAAATGGGAAAAAGCCATTATGTTTAAAACTGTTATAAGTGATTTATCTGATTTAGAAAATGTTTATTATGATGTGTTGGTGTTCTTTAGTCCTTCAGGGATAGACTCATTATTTAAAAACTTTCCTAATTTTAAACAAAAAGAAACTAGAATAGCTGTATTTGGTAATACAACTATTAAAGCTGCCGAAAAGGCTGGTTTAAGAGTAGATATTACCGCTCCAAGTAAAGAAAGACCTTCTATGACAATGGCGTTAGAATATTATATTAAAACTGCAAATAAAGGTTAACACCTGTTTAATATCATCGTGGTATAAGTTTTAAGAACAAAAAAAGAGGATAAATTACTTTATCCTCTTTTTTTATTTTTAACTTTAAATAGTTATTTCTCATTAATTGCTTTTACTATTTTAGCTTCTAATTCATCAGCTAAATCAGGGTTTTCTCCTATTAATGATTTTACCGCGTCCCTACCTTGACCAAGTTTAGTGTCTCCATAACTAAACCAAGAGCCACTTTTCTTAACAATACCATATTCAACTCCTAAATCAAGTATTTCTCCCATTTTAGAAATACCTTTTCCATACATAATATCAAATTCTGCAATTCTAAATGGTGGAGCTACTTTATTTTTAACAACTTTTACTTTCGTCATATTACCAATTACTTTATCACCATCTTTAATTTGTGTTCTTCTTCTAATGTCTAAACGAACTGATGCATAAAATTTAAGAGCGTTACCACCTGTTGTAGTTTCTGGATTTCCGAACATTACTCCAATTTTTTCACGCAATTGATTGATAAAAATAACAGTACAATTTGTTTTACTAATAGTACCTGTTAATTTACGTAAAGCTTGTGACATTAAACGAGCGTGTAAACCCATTTTAGAATCTCCCATTTCTCCTTCTATTTCACTTTTAGGAGTTAATGCAGCAACAGAATCAATCACAATAATATCAATAGCACCTGAGCGTATTAAATTTTCAGTAATTTCCAACGCTTGCTCTCCATAATCTGGTTGAGATATAATAAGATTATCAATATCTACACCTAAATTTTGAGCATAATATCTATCAAAAGCATGTTCTGCATCAATAAAAGCTGCAATACCACCTGATTTTTGAGCTTCTGCAATGGCGTGTATTGCTAAGGTTGTTTTTCCTGATGATTCTGGGCCATAAATTTCAATGACCCTTCCTCTTGGATAACCACCAATTCCTAAAGCAATATCTAAACCTAATGAACCTGAAGGAATAGCATCTATATCCTCTGGAGTATTATCTCCTAATCTCATTACAGCTCCTTTTCCGTAAGTTTTATCTAATTTATCTAATGTAAGCTGTAAAGCTTTTAGTTTTGCTGTTTTTTCTTTGTCTTCTGCCATAATAAATATAATGTTATTGTAAAAATAAGAGATGCTAAAGTACAAAAAAGAACTTTAGTTTGATAGATTATATAAAAATTATAATATGCCTTGAATTCTTAGATGTTGTATGAGTAAAATAGTTTTAACATCAATTATTTCTCCAGTATTAATCATTTTTAATGCTAATTTAAAATCATATTCTAATACTTCTAATTCTTCGTCCTCTGATAATAACCCTCCACCTTCATTTACTTTCATTGCGTGGTTATACTCTGCAATAAAATAATATAATTTTTCTGTTATTGCTCCTGGTGAGGTAAAAGCTTCAAGTACTTTTATAGGTTGTTTTATTAAATATCCTGTTTCTTCTTCTACTTCTTTCTTTATACATGTTATTGGGTCGTCTTTATCTAACAAACCAGCACAAACTTCAATCATCATACCATCATTATTACCATTTAAATAACTTGGCATTCTAAATTGACGAGTTAAAATAATTGTTTTATTTTTTATATTGTAAAGTAAAATACATGCACCATTACCTGTTATATAACACTCTCTATCTGTATTTTTCCAGTCACCATTTTTAAATTTATAATCAAAATTCACCTTATTTAATTCATGCCAATCATTAGATAGGTTTTTTACATTTTTAATTTTAACTTTTTTATTATCCATTAACCTAACTAATTTTTATCATATATATATGTGGAATTCCATCTTCAATATATCCTTCTCCTATTTGCTGAAAACCAAAAGTGTTATAAAACTTTTTAAGGTGTTTTTGAGCTCCTATTTTAATAGTAACTTTCCCAAATACTTTTTCCATTTCTAAAAGAGTTTTTTTTAATAATTTTTCTCCTAATTTTTGATTTCTATAATTTTGATGCACAACTACTCTACCTAAAGTAGCTTCTGTATAATAATCTCCTCCTTTAAAAAATCGTGTATAAGCTATGATTTTTCCTTTTTTATTTTTACAAAATAAGTGAAATGCTATTTTATCTTTTGAATCTAATTCGGGATAAGGACAGTTTTGTTCAACTACAAAAATATCAATTCTTAATTGTAAAATATCATGAAATTCATCTAAGGATAATTCGTTGAATTTTTTTATAAACCATTCCATTTTAAGAGCAAGCAATTTTATCTACTCTTGTTTGGTGGCGACCTCCTTCAAATTCTGTTGTTAAAAATAATTCTACAAAACCTAACGCTTGTTGTAAAGAAACAAAACGAGCAGGAATACTTAATATATTTGCATTATTATGTTGTCTAGCTAATTGAACCAATTCATTATTCCAACATAAAGCAGCTCTAATTTTTTGATGTTTATTTGCTGTCATTTGTGCACCATTACCACTACCACAAATTATTATTCCTAAATCAACTTCATTATTTTCTACCGCTTCTGCTACAGGATGAATAAAATCTGGATAATCAATACTATTATCAGTATCTGTACCAAAATTCTTAATTATATACCCTTTCTTTGTAAATTCTTTTACAATTTCTTTTTTATAAATTGTACCCGCATGATCATTACCAATTGCTATTTTCATTGTTATAATTTTTATAATTAATTTATCAAATTTACTATTAAATATGTTTATTAACATATTTAATATCTATTGTTAATTAATATTTGTAGTAAACTAATTATTAATGATTTAAATATAATGATAAATGTTAATTTTTTATCAATTACTATTTATAATTTTTATTTTTAAATTCAATAAAAATAGTAAAGGATATTTAAATTCAATTTTACTAAATTATTTATACTTTTTTAATTTTACTTTATTAACATAAAAAACAATACTTCTTAACTTAATTAACTAAAAAATAATTAAAAATAATGGTTAATAAAGTATATTAACAAACTGTTTATTAAAATAGTTATTTTTTTGATTTACAGTACTATTAAATCAAAAAACAGTAGTAATAAATTGTTTATTGTTTTTTAAGAAGTTAAAAACAAAATTTATTATATACTATTTATAGTAACTATTAACAGTATATAATAAGAACCATTTTCTTTTATAAAATTTTAAATAAAAAATATCTAATATTATAATATGTTAATAACTGATAAAATGGAAATGTGTTTTTATTATTTTATATCTAATTAATTTATTAACAATTATTCAGTTTTATCTAAAATAATGTAAATTAGCAGTCATAAACTATGAATTAAGAACTTAAATCCCTTTTAT
>VAPK010072616.1_pt1 | contig 15211 bp, 14 predicted proteins | sample 3395031 | NCBI WGS metagenome assembly VAPK01 (sample SAMN08290443, study PRJNA428436) | hydrothermal vent metagenome | isolation source: Deep-sea hydrothermal vent chimney 1 | place: Pacific Ocean: Juan De Fuca Ridge
GGAAAATAGATAGAAAATCCTCTCTCTTTTGCCTCTTTATCAATCTCTCCCATCTGCGAGACATACTCACTTACATCTGCAATTGCTACATATAAAGCACTCTCTTTTTTATCAAAATAGATCGCATCATCAAAATCTTTTGCAGTAGGTGGATCAATAGTACAAAACGGCAAATGGGTCAAATCCACTCTATTGGGATACATGCTCTTAAAAACGCTATCTCCATGACTTTGTGCTTCTTGTTCACATTTTGGAGTAAAAAACTCTTTTTTATCATAAAGAGCAAGTGAAATCTTCTCATCAACTTTAGGATCATCAAGCACCCCTAAAACCTCTACAATAATACCTGTGTAGTTATCAATCTTTAAAACAGTATTCTGAGGCAAATCTTTAAGCGCTTTGTTAGAGGCAGCAAGCTCAATAGGAAGCTCTGTTTTGATGTTAAATCCCAAAACTTGGTTCTCTACAATCTTAGTATAAGCAACTGTCGTTTTAAACTCTCTTTTTAAAATCTCAATCACTTTAGCTTTTGGACGACCGCCTTTTTTAAAAACTCTTTTTGCTAGTACAACATCACCTTTTAAAGCACCATTAAGATCGTAAGGCTCAATCAACAGATCTCTAATTTCTTTTGCTCCAAACTCACTCAAATATCCAGTGCCGGTTCTTGTGATATCTACAGTTCCAAAACGATATTTTGAATCGAGTTTATACTCACCCTCTTTTTGTTTAATAGCTTTATGTCGCAACAAATTATCAATCAACTCTTGATCATCATCAGTAATACTATCTTTATCGATCCCATAAGTGATCTTTGTAAGTAACTCTTTTATAATAAACCTTTAAAAAGGTATAGCGGCATCAACAACATCACCTACACCTGAAACTGTATCACCAACTACATCTGGTGTTATCACATTTGTAACAGCGCCAACCGCCTTAAATGGTAAAGATACAACTGTCCCGACAACGCATCCACAAAACAGTAGTGCAAACAAGCTTAAAACGATAATTTGTAATCTCATTATCTACTGCCCCTTTTTTAATTTAAATCCATTCTAACACAAAAAAAGTTTAACCTAAATTAGGATACCTCTAATATAGTTTGTTACTATTTGTAATCATTCAAAATATAGTAAAATATACGAAATATAATAAATAGTTTTAATTTCATATAAAAAAAAACAAACATATTAAACTTAATATTTTTTCATAAAGTACAATAATAATAAATTAGAAAAAATATACATAAAATGTGTATAAAAACTTACTTTTTTACAGTATACTTACACGATACAAAACACCACGCATTTAGGAGATTTTGTGATCAAAAAAGTTATTGTTTTATTAATAATTATCAACATCTCTCTTTTTGCAGATTTTTACTACTCAGGAGGTAAAAAACATACACTTAACCCCTTAAAAACAAAAAGAGCAGTCGATAAAAATACTTCTATACCCTTTAGAACCAATTCAGGAAACATTGTCAAAATCAACAATCAACTAATAGTCTCATTTAAAGACTTAAGTGTACAAAAATCAATAGAAAAGATATATGATCTAAAACTGATACAATCTCTATCAGACACTATGTATCTATATCAGGTAAATAACCCAGCCACAACATCAAAAATCTCAAATAAAATATATGAACAAAAAGGTATAAAGTTTGCTCATCCAAACTTTAAAATAATTAAAAAAACAAGAGCTATCTCAAATGATCCACACGCTGATCTACTATGGCATCTTGAAGATACTTCATATAATAATGCTGATGTAAACATCAAAGAAGCTTGGAAATATACAAAAGGAGCAGGTGTAAAAGTAGCTATATATGATGATGGTATAGACATAAACCATGTTGATTTAAGAGAAAATATTTATGCATATGCAAATTTTAATGATCCAAACACAAATATACCAAATCCTATGTCAGATAGTTGGCATGGTACAGCAACCACCGGCATTTTAGCGGCAAAAGAGAACAATAGAGGTGGCGTAGGCGTAGCCCCAGAGGTAAGCCTATATGCTGTGGGTTATGGAGATACTGTTGCAAAAGATATACAAGCATATAGATGGCTTATGAGTGAAGGTGTGAGTATTATCAACAATAGTTGGGGCACTTATGAACAACTTGATGCATACAATGAAATTTTTAAAGAGTTAGCCACAAAAGGTAGAGATGGCAAAGGAATTATTATCATTTTTGCATCTGGAAACAAAACAAAAGGGAGAGAAAAAAATCTTGATCTGCCAAATATCAATGATGAATCAGAATCACCATTTGTCATCTCCGTTGCAGCGTCTACAAGTTACAATCGTATAGCAAGTTACTCAAACTTTGGAAAAAGTGTTGATTTTACAGCTCCTGGAGGCTCAAATGTAAATGGCATATTTACAACAGATGCAACTGGTGTAGATGGATATAATAGCAGTGATTATAACTATAATTTTATGGGAACTTCAGCTGCCGCACCGATTGTTGCAGGAGTTGCGGCTTTGGTGCTCTCTATAAATCCTGAACTTACAAGAGAAGATGTTATCAAAATTTTGAAACAGACTGCACAAAAACTTGGAGTATTCGATTATGATGAAAATGGTCACAATATTCACTGGGGATATGGAAAAGTTGACGCAGGTCGTGCTGTAAAACTTGCAATGTATAGCAAATCAAATCTTAGAAATTTTGCCCATACTATGTTTAGAGAGTTAACACAATAAACTTTTTTACCCACTTTTAAAGAGTTTTTTTTGTACTATCTATATCATCAATCACATAAGGAGTTTTATGTATAGATTTGCGCCATCTCCAACTGGAGATATGCATATTGGAAATCTTCGAGTTGCACTTTTTAACTATATATGTTCCCAACAATCTGGTGAAAAATTTATAATAAGAATTGAAGATACAGATAAGGAGAGAAATATAGAGGGGAAAGATCAAGAGATTTTAGAGATTTTAGGCTTGTTTCATATCAACTACGATTCACTTATCTATCAAAGTGATAATCTTAAGTTTCACAGACAGTTTGGAAGCAAACTATTGATGAATGATAACGCCTTTTCATGTTTTTGTACACCACAGACTCTTGAAGATAAACGAGAAAAAGCACGAAATGAAAAGATGGCATATAGATATGATGGGGTCTGTAAAAAATTAAATGACCAGCAGGTAATTGAAAATGAAAACCCTTTTGTCATACGCATAAATGAACCAAAAGAGTCAGTGAAGTTTACTGACATTATCAAAGGTGATATGGAGTTTAAACCAAAAGATATTGATGATTTTGTAATTTTAAGAGTTGATAAGACACCAACATATAACTTTGCGTGTGCAGTTGATGACATGTTACACAATATAGGAGTAATAATCAGAGGTGAAGATCACCTCTCAAACACCCCAAAACAAGAGCTAATCCGAAAATACTTAGGATACAGCAAAGATGTAAAATATGCTCATCTACCTATCATTTTAAACGATGCCGGTAAAAAAATGAGCAAACGAGATAACACATCAAGTGTTAAATGGCTACTGCTTGAAGGATTCTTACCAAGTGCAATAACAAACTATCTAATTCTCATCGGAAACAAGACACCAACTGAAATTTTTACACTAAAAGATGCTATAGAGTGGTTTGATATAAAAAAGATATCAAAAGCTCCTGCAAAATTTGATGTAACTAAACTTCGTCAGATAAATCGTGAACATATAAGAGAGCTTGATCCATTAGAACTCTCAAAGTTTTTAGGCTATTCTAGTAGAGATTTAGGCGAATTGGCAAAAGTTTATCTTGAAGAAGCTAGTACAATTAATGAAATAAAAGATAAAATTGATACAATATTTTCAATAAAAACATGTGAAGAATTTAAAGAAGAGTTTGAAATATTAAAAAATGCCTCAAAAGATCTACCCTACTTTAAAGAGTTTGATGAGTTTAAAACACATCTATCAAAAGAGAGTGGATTAAAAGGCAAAAACTTTTTTAAACCTCTTCGTGTTCTTCTTACAGGAAGACAAAGCGGACCAAACTTAAGTAATATCTATCCACACATTAAAAACTATTTAGGAGAAATAATAAAATGATTAACGCACTTACCACAACACTCGACGCAATGCTCGAACTCTACAAATGGATTGTTATAATTTCTGCACTTATAACATGGGTTAATCCAGATCCATCAAATCCAGTTGTTCAAATTTTAAGAAAACTTACTGAACCAGTTTACGCATTTATCAAACGATATATCCCTACATCCATAAGCGGTGTAGACCTTTCACCTATTATCGTTATATTTGCCATCTTCTTTGTACAGCAGCTCCTTAGAAATATTGGTTAATTAATGTTACAAAGAGTAATTAATGTATTGCTCTTTGTATCACTGCTTCCATCTTTAGTATTTTGTCAAAATCTAACACCACAATTTTTCAAAGATAAACCAAGAAGTTTTATCAAAGATTTCTATATTTCACAATTTTTAGATCAAAACATTACAGCCACCGAAGCAAAAGCGTTGATTGGTGATGTTCACAATATGAACTATCGACTTTTTTATAAATTTGCCGACAAAATAGATGACTTTAAAAGAATAAAATATTGTCTTAAACTAGATGCAAAATATTATGTAGGTAAAAGTGCCGATTGTATTGCTATGGGTCTTAGTGGATTTAAGGCTACCAAATTACAACCTAAAACTCTCATAAATATTGCAGATAGTATCAAAAACAGTTATCCACACTTGAGTGATAGATATAAATTAATTGCAACAAAAAGTTTTAAAGCCCTTATGAATGCAAAAGATGAATTAACTCTTAGCACATTCAACTCAGTAGGAAAAGAATTTCGAAGAGCTTATTATAATCACAAAATAGCTCCAACAAAAGTAAATACTTTAAGTAAACAAAAAGCATTTAATGCAATGGTTAAGACAATCGTTCGTGATCCTAAACTAAGAGAGCTTCAAAAGAGTATCATAAAACTTGACTCTTCCCCTCTTAATGCCAAAACAAATTTTTTATTGGCATTAAATGCCATAAAATATAATAAAGATGATGTTGCTATTTGGTATTTGAAACTCTCACAAAAAAAGGCAAAACTCCAATTTGACAAAGATAAAACACTCTTTTGGCAATACCTACTCACTAAAGATATTGTAAATCTAACAAAATTAACCAAAAGTAAAGATATAAATATATATACACTTTTTGCATATGAGGGACTTAGACTATCTCCAAAAGGTATCAAAACTTCACTTTTGCCTAAAAAGAGTAAGGCTCCATTTAATGTTAGTGAGCCATTTGCTTGGATTAGAGTTAAAAATAGTTTTTATTTAAAAAAATATAACTCATATGAGGATAAAAAAGCTGCTGCTATGGAGTTAAACTCAGATGATACTTTAGGACATGTAGCACGTCTAATTTATAAATTTTCTCTAAATGAACACTATTTTTTAAGACCATATTCTCAATATCTCTCAAACATGCCAGCTAAAAGAGTCGCACTTATTTTAGCAATTGCAAGACAAGAGAGTCGATTTATTCCAACTGCAGTCTCTTATTCGTATGCTTTGGGTTTGATGCAATTTATGCCATACATTGCAAAAGATATCGCTGATAAAAATGGATTTAAAAATTTCAGCTATGAGGATATGTTTAAACCAGAAATTGCTTATAAATTTGCCAATATTCACTTAGATTTTTTAGAAAAGTCACTCTATCATCCCCTGCTCGTAGCTTATGCTTATAATGGTGGCATAGGATTTACAAAACGCCAAATTTTAAAAAAAGATTACTTTAAAGATGGGAGATATGAACCATACCTATCACTAGAGATGGTACCAAATACTCAAGCTAGAAAATATGGTAAAAAAGTTCTTGCAAACTATGTAATATATGCTAAATTATTGGGTGTTAATTTATCTCTTACAACTCTTTTAAAAACTCTAAAACCACCACACCGTATAAGTCGCTTTTAAATACCATTTTTAATTTCTGACTCTTTTGCTTATCAAATTCAACAAGATAATAGGTTGACCAACGATTTCTGACAGGTGTTATTTTGATTAAATCATCTTTAAAATTTAACTCTTTTATCTTGATTGCTCTGTTACCATTTAGCGTTAAATCATAATTACTGTTATAAAGTCCATGCCTATTTTTTTCTGATGAATCATTTTCGATAAAAATACTAATTAGAAACATCTCATTTGGATTATTTTTAAACTTTTTGAGTGTAGCATTTAGATAAGTAGCCGTTATAGACGCTTTAATCTCTAATGAACTATAAAGTTCTCCCTTTTTTGTGTTTACAACGGCACTTTGCTCGATTACATCCTCCCGCAAAAATGTAGATTTTTGCGAACAACCACTCAAAAAAATGATCATACTTAATAATATAAATAGTTTTATTTTCATCACTCCATCCTTTGAGAACATTTTACACAAAACTAATTAAGTTTTTGTTACAATCGATAAAATTTAACTTACATTATGGATATAGATGAAAAAAATTGCCGTAGCATTTACTGGACCTTCAAATAGCGGAAAAACAACTCTCATAGAAAAGATTGCAAAAATATTAATAAAAGATTATAAAATAGCAATCATCAAAAATGATCCAAAGGATAAAGCCAAATTTGATGTCGAGGGAAAAGATAGTTATAAATTTTCAGCCACGGGAGCTGAAACAGTAGTAATCTCACCGACAAGAACTACATACTTTTCCAAACAGAGTCGATCATTGGTTGAAATTATTAACATGCTTGGTGAATTTGAGATACTCTTGGTTGAAGGGCTAAAAACTCTACCTCTACCTCGCATCGCTATTTTCCGCTCAAAACTTGATGAGAATTATTTCCCACACTCAGATGCAATAGCAATTGATAAAAGTGTCGATATAGAATTATATAATATACCAGAAGATATCGATATATTAAATTTGAACGATCCACTATCCATTATAGAGTGGATTAAAACGAACGCAAGAGATATAAAGGATATAAAATGACCGAAATTTTTGATGCAATTAAACGCTCAGCAATTAGAATCAGATATGCCATAGAAAATGATGATACGGGGTACTCACAAAATCAAAATTCTACAGGAGATATACAACTAAAACTTGACATCAAAAGCGATCTAATCATCGAAGAAGAGTTCTCAAACATCTCTAGTGTAAAAGAGTTAGCAAGTGAGGAAAAAGAGCATGTCGAAACACTGCATGAGAGTGGAAAATATCTCATTGGTTATGACCCACTGGATGGTTCAAGTCTTGCAGATGTAAACTTAAGCGTTGGATCTATATTTGGTATCTATAAAGATGATTATAGTGGCAAAAACCTCAAAGCTTCAGTTTATGTAGTATATGGTCCAAGAGTTGAGATGGTAATCGGATATGATGGCAGAGTTGAGCTTCATCGTCTGGATTCTAATGGTGAGTTTCACTTTATACAGGTGATAAATTTAAATCAAGAGGGTAAATTAAACTCCCCAGGTGGCACACAAAAAAATTGGCAAAAACATCATAAAGAGATGATAGAGTCTATCTTTGCAGACGGTTATCGTCTTAGATATTCAGGTGGAATGGTACCAGATCTTCACCAAATTCTCTTAAAAGGTGGTGGATTATTCTCATATCCAGCTACTACAGATGTGCCAAAAGGAAAACTTAGAATGACATTTGAAGTATTTCCTTTTGCACAAATTTATGAGTTAGCAGGAGGTCAGGCAATCGATGGAAAACAGAGACTTTTAGATCTTATACCATCTCATATACACGATACAACACCTTGTTTTTTCGGCTCAAACCAAGAGATACAGAGGGTAAAAATAGCTTATGGAGAGTAAAATGAAATCACCAGATATACATAGAGTAAAGCTTCAAGAGAAGATAGAGATATTAAAAAATTGCCAAAGTAGTTACAAAGTAAACTCATGCTTAAAGTGTAAGGATGTTATTGGATGTGAAATAAGAAAAACTTATATCAATGCAGTTTATCAAAGTATGAATAAAGGTGAAGGTGGAGGATTCGAGTTTTAGGTTATTTATACCCTCTTCGGTAATAAATATCCACACCTTGACTCTGCTTTCCAACCTCGGTATCTACACTCCATTTATCAGATAGCTTTCGCTCATACAAAAGTGAACTTTTATTAGATCTATTTTGATAATAAAGTATACTTTTTCGATTTATCTTTTTACCAGCTTTGATATCAATACCACCAAAAGCGTTTCTGTTCATATCTAAACGATCAAGATTAAGTTCTCTTGCTAAGTCTTTTGCTATAGCTCTTCCAAAGATCTTTTCAGCTGCTTTATTTGCACTTGTTGCAGCTCCTTCAGTTTCACTAGCACTCATACCAAAAAGTAGATAAGAGAAAATATCTTTTTTACTAAGCATAGGTTTTGAGCTAAATATTAATTTTGGTCTATTTTTATCTCCACCAATAGCAATCATGATAACAACATCTTCTATCTCTTCATAATTTACATGGAGATCTAAAAGAGGGTTAGATCCCTCCTGTCCACGAAATGCTATAGCTCCCTCTTCTATCTGAAACCTCTTATCTGCCATGTCATACTGTCCATCTAAAACTTTTATTTTTCCAGTAATTTTAGGCTCAAATCCAAGATCTTTTCGTACATTGATATCTGGTGCAAACTCAATTTCCCCTGCATCTACTTTGTAAATCATCTCATTTTTAGATCGAATATCAAGATCTAAAAAAGTGTTTAACAAAAATGTATCACTTGGCTCTTTTTTGTGTTTACTCTCTCTAGTTATAACAATGATATCAGGATCTTTTGAAACATCTAAAAATGGTGACTCATAAGTAATTTCAGTATCAGCAAACTCAATAAATCCAGTCACCGCTAACTTATCTGTAGATTGAAACATCTCCAACTTTGATGTAAGTTTGGTGTATCCATATCCATTGTAAGCAAGTACAAGATTTTTTGTACTTAATACTCCGATCGTCACATCACCCTTTTGTGATCCTTTAAACGCAATCAAATCTTTTAACTCTATATCAATAGTGCTATTTGCCTCACTAAGTCCTATAAAACCATCTTTTTTTAATTTTACAACTCTATTAAACTCTTTTGGCTTAAAATCTTTTAACTCAAAATCAAAATTTTTAACCAAAATACTATCTCTGCTATAATAACCCAAGATATCAAGATCAATCAAATTACCATCTTCAAACTCTATCTTTTTAGAGTTAACTCTTACTTTGGCATCCCTACCCTCCATGTTAGCAACTAAGTCCAACCTACCATCTATTTTTATACCAATTTCAAGTGGATAGACTTTGTTTATCTCTTTTATTAATTGATCAATTGAGTCAATTTTAACATAACCATCAACATAAAAAGGCTCTAGCTTGATATCTGCTTGTGCATTTATAGCTCTATTTTGTATTTTAGTTTTTATCTCATCACCGGCTTTATCTGCTTGAATATTCATCTTAAATCCCTTGGCTTGCAAGGTTAAGTTGGGTATTTTGATATCTTTACCTTTTAAATAAAAATCAAACTCATCTGTATAAATTATATTTTTTGCATATTTTAGACCACGGAGGGTGCTTGTAAATTTTGCCTCATTAGCAGAAATTTTATAAAAACCATCACTTTTTAGATTCACAAAACTTTTTTGTAACTCTTTGGGTAAATATCTATAAATCTCCCCTATAAGAATTTTTTTTGTATCTAAATTTATATCAAATTTATCAAAATCATCACTATTTGCAATAGCTATAAATTTTGGGGATTTTATCTTGGCTCTAAGGTTTTTAAGACTCCCTTTTGCAACCATTTTAATATCTCCTAAAGATGAAAGATCAACCCCGTTATATGGCTTTGTATCTTCTATGAGTAAGTTTGTATCATATTTTAGAGTATTGTTTAAGTCATCTAGATTCAGTGAAACTTTACCATCTGATTTTATCTTACCGATATCAGAGGTAATATCTGCAAAAAATTGTGCATTTAAAACCTTTGTCCGTAGATTGAAGCTAGCATGCGTATCATAAATGTACGGTTTTATTTTAATTTTGTCGTATATTATTTCACCTTTTGCATCTATTATGGCTTTTGTATTTTTTGCATCTCCATTTATGTTTAATCCAACCAATGTTGGCTTTTTAATTTCGATTTTGTACTCTTTTAGCTCAACAGATTTAGCCAAAATCTTTAAATCACTTCTATACACTAAAGTATTGTTAATATCATCACTATCTAAAACAATATTTGCCTTAAGATCAACATCTGCTATACTAGATTTTAAATCTGTTATAATATCTGCATCAAGTTTACCATCTTTTAGGCTATAAGAGGCATCTATGTCAAACACTTTTGGCGTTATTTTATATGAATTATAAGTTATATCACCCTCACCAAGATGTGCTAAAAAATCTATATTTTTATAATCCCCAACAAGAGTTACCACAAAATTTGGCATTTTTTTAATGGAGATATTTTGATCAGCCAATTTAGTTTTAAAACTCTCTTTTATAGGTATGATATGTGAAACCATATCGACTTTTAGCGTATTGTTTATATCGTTTGTATTTAGAGAAAGTTTACCATCTAAATTAAAATTTGCAACATCACTAACAATCTTTGAAAAAACCTTAGCATCAACATCACCTCCTAAAACACTATACTCAGCATCAACATCAACCCCTTTTGAACTGATACTGATATCATTTAATCTCAATTTGGCATCATCTATCCTGATATTTGCTTTTATATTTTTAAAATCTCCTCTAGCAAAGAGTTGTAGTTTTGAAAGTTTCTTTATCGTAATATTTTGCTCTTGTATATATTTATCAAGATATTTTATTTTTGGATTTAATGAACTTGAGAGATTAAAATTTAGAGTGTTATTTATATCATTTATATTAAGTTTTGCATCACTTTGAAGAAAAAAGCTAGTTGCAGTACTATCAATATCTGCTAAAATTTTAGCATCAAGATTACCTTTTTTTATACCAAAAAGTGCTGTTAAATTTAAATCTTGTGAAAATACCTCAATATCTTGATAATTCAATTTTATACCACTAACTCGCATATTGGCTTTTAAATCTTCAAAATCACCCTCTACATTAACTCTCACATACGGAGCATTTTTTATAGTGATATTATGCTCCGATACAAAAGGTGTTAAAAACTCTCTTTTTATGTCTCCATCAAGATTTAGAGTATATTTTTTTTTCTCTATCTTTGCTTTTAAGAGTGCATTTGCAACATTTGAGTTTAAATCAACTGCAATTTTTGCACTAATATCATCTTTCATATCATATGTCAAATCATCTATCTGTAAATTTAAATACTCAATCACATACGGCTCATAATGAAAATCTACTAAATTAAGAGTCACACTATCAGCAATTACTTTTTTTATAAATAAACTTTTATCAGATTTAGGCTCTTGTGTCTTATTTGAATCTTTAGTCAAATTTTTTAAAAACTGCTCATCAATCCAGAGATTTGATAAATTTACCTCTTTTATATGTAACACTCCATCACTTAACTTTTTAAAATCAACTTTAAGTTTTAGGTCTGCTTTAACACTATTTTCATAATTAAAATTTTTAATTTCAAGTCCATCAAACAGACCACCTTTGATACTAGAGTATTTAACATTAAAACCACTTTGATTTATAGCAGTTTTAGCAATCTTATCTAATATACCTTGATTGTTTAATCCAAATAGTATCAATGAAACAATAGATACAGTTATCAATAAAAATATTATTAAAATCTTTAAAACAGTCTTCAAAACACTTGCCCTATACTTATATGAAATGTCCAACCATCTTTATCTCTTGGAAAACCAAAATCAAGACGAAATGGACCAATTGGCGTGAGATATCGCATACCAAATCCCCAGCTATCATAAAATTTAGCATCAAACACATGTGGCTGTAAACTAAGCATCGAGCTATCATAAAATGCAACAAGTGAAGATTTATCAAATACTTCATACCTAACTTCACTAAGAATATCAATGAGAGAAACTCCTCCTCTAGGAACACCCTTGGAGTCTTTTAGCCCCAAGTCCCTAAAATCATACCCTCTATTTGTAAATGAGCCACCTGTATAAAATCTTTTAAAAGTAGGAACATCACTGTTTATACTCCCTATTCTTGTTTTTATACCAAAAGTAAGCTTATCTAAATAGTAACTTCTGATATATCTAAGCTCCACCAAAGCTTTTAGATAATTAAGGTCAGAAGCGAGCATAGGATCCGATTTTTCAAGATACAAAGATGCATAATAACCTCTCTTAGCATTTACTCTAGAGTCTCTTTTATCAATTAAAATCCTATAAAATAGCGAATTGATAAAATAAGTACCACTATCATCAAGCGTACCGTCTATTTTTGATTTTATTTTACTACTTTCTGTTAAAAGTCCAAAATAGTGTTCAAGCCCATATGCTCGTTTTCCAAAAGTAACACGATTGACGATACCTCTTTCAGTATAACTATCATATTCAGTTAAATGATAATTTATCTCATTCTTAAAATCAATTTTGCCTATGTATGGAAGTATGATACGGGGGTTATAAAATATATTATATGCTTCATAGCCAAGATTTGACACTTTAAAACCAATATCAAAAACTTTGAGATTTCCAAAAAAATTTTTATCAAGCCAAGAGATGGAGCCACGAGGCCCAGTATTGGTACTATATCCAATGGAGTTTTTGATAAACTTTGTATCTCCCATCTTTAACTTAATCTCAACAGGCACAGTTGTGCTATTATAATCAAGTTTTGGTTCTACCAAAATATAGTCATAAACTCCATATTCATAAATTTTGTCATAAGTTTTTTCAAGCTCTCTAATATCATATTTGTCACCATTTTTATAAGAAATAGCTTCATCTATGATCTCCTCTTTTACATTCCCTTTACCAACAATTATGGTATCATCTAAAAGAACCGTTTGATTTTTATCTACTTTATAATCAAGTTTTACCTCATACAGATCAAGATCTACATAAGCTTTTGCATCAAAAAAGTATCTTGGATATCCATTTTCAAAAAGTTTTCTCTCAATCTGCTTTTTACTCTGTTTAAAACCATCAGTTGTAAAAATATCACCTTCTTTAAATGGTAAATATTTTTTTAACGAAGTCGATGGAGCAACTTTTATCTTTTTTATTTTTATGGCTTGATTTTTTTTGATACTTATTACAATCTTATCTTTTTTAATCTTTTCATCTACTACAACATTATAAAAACCATAAGAATGAAAATAGTCTATAATCTGTTTTTTATAATCATCTATCTCATTATCATAAAAGAGTGGATCATCTCTCCATGGTGTATAAAACGGAGGATACGGTTTTCCAATAACTTTATAAAGATTTGAACTTGAAAAAGTCCCCATCAAAAAATCAATACCTTTACCCTTAAAATCCAAAGTCTTAAACTCTTTAGCATGTAATGAGACAATAGTAAAAATAAGTAAAAACAGTAATCTTTTCATATATTCCAATTCTATTCAAAAAGATAATATTCTAACATAAGTTTTATTTAACATACTAAGGGTCTTAACTCCCGCTACTAAAACCTGAGTTCAACTCAGATTAAAATGTTTTTGTGTTGTGTTAAGACTAATGTTATAAGTAACTAACCAAAGCTAATTTCATATCTTTGAGACGATTTTGCATATTGGAGACAGAAAAATAGAAAACATTAAATTTCCCAAACTTGATAAACAACAGAGATTTATCAGGTTATATTAAAAAATCTTTTTACTTGATATAGGATTCTACTTAAAAACGTATCACTTGACAAGCCTAAAAATAAATCCTCTAATCCTGCTCTTTCAATTTCATTCAATCTTGTCATTTCTTAATCCTTTTGAAATCTTTTTTATAACTCGCACTATATCATCCTCATCCAACTCTCCAAGCATGCGGAAAATCGCTTGTGCTGCTTGAGGTTGAGAGTTACCAAGACGCCAATCTTGATATGTTCTCATTGATATGCCAAGTTTTTCAGCCATACTCTTCTGGCTGATCTTCTTTCCATAATACTGCGCCTCCACAGCATTATGCAAAATGTTAAATAAGTCCTTCGATTCCATGTACAAATAGTACCGTAGATATTATAAATCACACATAAAAACGATTGCTTTATACGATAGCTAATCTATATGTAATTTATCACTCATTAAACATACTGTAATTATATATTTATAGGATTAAAATATTATAAAATAACAGTTTTTTTTACAAAAATATACATTTTTTCGTATATTTTATAAAAAAATTATTACTTTCTTAAAAATCAAAAGTAATTCTAGCACAAATTTAATTATTTTTATAAATTGCTAAAGTTTTTTAATTAATTGTCGATATAGATAAAAAGGAGTCTATCGTGTTTAATCCACTATCGTTGAATGAAGATGAATATTTACTACTTAACACAACACCAGATGAGATAAAAACTGAATATATCTGTCATAAAATATTAAATTTTACAGATGCTCAAAACTCTATAGCATGTAGATATCAACTATTTTGTCAAATAGATGGTAAAGAGATATGGCTTGAAGTTAAAAAAGATAGAGCACTAAATTATCAACTTTTTTATTATGAAAAAGCCCAAATAGTTAAAAATTGTCCATCATTTCTAGCAATTGTAGGCACTCAAACTTTAGGCTACCATAATCCAAGTGAAAAAAACACCAAACAGATAATCTACAATAGAATCCCTAAAAAAGGTGAAATTGTCATGCCTGTTAAGCACCTAATAAGCGAAGATGAACTTCCACAAGACCCACACCTAAACGGTTATTATAAAGATGCAAATGAAAATTGGTACTTTATGACAAAAAGATCAGAAGGGACTTTGAAAAACTTTGACAATAATCTTAAAATGAGATCATGGGAGTATAAACATGATCAAAATAGACTACTCATAGAGATGCTTGATTTTGACAAAACATTAACTGATATCACAATCTATGAAGGCAGAGAGATACAGAGAAAAAATCTTAAAAAGATATCAGGGCTTGTTATCGATGGTGTTGGATCCTATAATGCACCCCAAAATTCAAACCAATAAAATCACTATTTTTATTCCAAAATGTTAAAATCAAGAATAGAAAAGAAGGAATAAAAGATGAGTACAAAAAGAAAGACATACAGTGCAGATTTCAAAGCTAAATTAGTTTTAGAAGTTTATACTACC
>VAPK010098634.1_pt1 | contig 15192 bp, 14 predicted proteins | sample 3395031 | NCBI WGS metagenome assembly VAPK01 (sample SAMN08290443, study PRJNA428436) | hydrothermal vent metagenome | isolation source: Deep-sea hydrothermal vent chimney 1 | place: Pacific Ocean: Juan De Fuca Ridge
TAGCTGACACCGGCCACCAAAACCACGCTGGAGTAGGCCGTGCACTCCCCTGTCTTGACATAGGCATAAGCCGATGCCGCTGCCTCAGTCATTAGCTCAGCATGAGGAGAGGTCTCAGCAATGACGGGCAGGGCACCGGCGATCTTGGTATGGACCTTTGGGTTCCACACGGCGAATTCAGTAGCGACAATGGCCGACTCGACCACCAGTTCTGGTAGTACAGCTTCCAACACCTGGATCATGGACGGCACACCACAGGCGAGGCCCAGGTCGATCCGACGAGCGCCTGAAGGGATCTTGAGCCCGGCATCGGCAAGCACGATGGTGTCGCCGTGTCCGGCTTCGGCCAACAAGGCCACAAGCTCGGGGTGGATGAGTCGATCTGGTTTCACGTGCGGGCGAGTTCTTCGCTAGCAATCTCACCCAGACGTGCGCTACTCATGATCGAGTCACGCTCCTTGATCCAGCGGGCACCTACTCGCAAGACCGCGCTGGCTGCCGCGACATGGTCCTGGCCCTCGAGCGTCTCGATGTCGGAGACCTTGGCCAAACCAATGATCCGTCGGATGGCTTTGCAGCCACCGAAACCGGCCGCATCCCGAAGGACGCTTCGGAGCCAGAGAGCGAGAAACTCATCGGACAAGGCTGCTTCGGATCGCGAAGGCCAGAGCTTCCACATTTCGGCCTCGAATGCTTCCCACGTTTCCTGGGGCAGTTGTCCAACCCAGGTCCGGAACTCATCACTGCGGTCCAGGACTTCGGCCCGGGCCCGAGCCGCCAGATAGTTTCCAAACAGGGCACCCAGGTCAAACCCGACCGGCCCATAGAAACAGAACTCTGGGTCGATGACCTTGCCGTATGGCTCATCCTTGTTAACGGTGACCATGACTGAACCGGAGTGAAGATCACCATGAAGCAGCATCTCTGCACTGGTCATGAATTTTGTCTTGAGCATGCCGACATTGGCGACAAGGGTGGCGTCGGATTGGATGTCCTTGACCGCTGACTCGACCCCCGGTTGTACACCGTTATTGGCATAGTCGCCGTAGGGCTCGGTGAAGACCAGGTCTTCGGTGATCTTGCACAGCTCCGGATTGATGGACTCTGCCACCCGTTCCTTGAGCTCACCAGCATCCATCTTGAACAGGGAGGTGGAGAAGGCGATGCGAGCCACAAAACGGCCCATCTGTGCGCCAACTCCCGGATGCATGACTCCTTCGTTCAAGGCGGTGCGCCAGATCACGAGATCGTGGAGGTTCTCCATGGCCAAGGTGTAGCGAGAATCGTCGTAGCCATACACAACGGGAATGTCATCGGGGGAAGCTTCAGCGGCAGCGGAATACCCTCGCGCCTCAGCAACAACCCGCTCGGGAGTGAGGGGCCAGGCCTCACCAACGAGACGGACATAGGGCAGCGACTGCTTGATACAGATACCTCCACCAGCCGCGTCACGAGCAACAAAAACCAGATTGAGGTTTCCGTCGCCAACTTCTTCGGCCACCAGGGTGCTGGCGTCGACCTTGTCGGCGAGATTGGGCATGCTGGCCACATAGGCTGGCACTGTTTCTGCGGTCAGCAGTTCGTATTCTTTGACCATGATCGAGCCTCCTTGAGCTCTATTTGTTCGCTACTGAGAACTGAATACCGAGTGATGATGCGGTGGAGCTTCTAGCTGCCCGCGCGAGCCGACACGTCCAGTGGATGGTCAGCAAGTGGTGTTACCTGGATATCCATCCACGGGAATTGAGGTAAACCAGACAGGATCCCGTGGAGTTCATTGGCATCAGCCACCTCATAGAGACTGAGGGAGGAGCGGCGGCCAGGGTGGCGCCAGATGCGGCACAACTGGCCTTGGGCCATCAGCTCTACCCCTCTCTCGCGTTCGCGCCCCTTGATCTCTGCGATCACATCGGGATCCATCCCCTCGGGGAAATTGGTTGAGATGTCGACCAGGAATTCCATGATGCTCCTACCTTTCGATCAGGTTGCCGCTTAGGCCTTGGCCTGTGCTTCGCGGACAATCTCAATCGCTTCAGTTGGCTTGGCATCGTCGTGGATCACGGCCCGCAAAGCCTTGGCCATCGCTACCGGATGCTCGTGCTGCCAGATATTGCGCCCCAAGTTCACGCCAACGGCGCCCTTGGACATCCCGTCATATACAAAGTCCAGTACTTCAAGATCGTCATCGGTCTTGGGGCCACCGGCAATCACAACAGGAACGGGGCACGACTCGGTGATCTTGTCGAAGTCTTCGCAGTAGTAGGTCTTGACCACTCGGGCCCCTAGTTCGGCGGCAACACGTGAGGCTAAGGCCAGATAGCGAGAGTCTCGCTTCTCCAGTTCTTTGCCAACGGCGGTAACGGCCATGACCGGGATGCCGTACTTCTCAAACTCACTGATGGCATTGGCCAGGTTCATGAGCGTCTTGTGTTCATAACCGCTGCCAACAAAGACAGAGATTCCAACCGAGTCGACTCCGAGACGAAGCGCTTCTTCCACGGTGACGGTGATTGACTCGTCTTCGAGGTTTCCAATCACGCTGGTCCCGCCGCTGATGCGAAGGATGATCGGGGTGCCGATGTCAGGAGCAATGGAGGCTCGCAGAACACCGCGAGTGACAAAGATGGCATCGGCGTACTCCGCCAGTGGGGCCAAGGTTTTTCCGGGATTCTCAAGCTTGCGTGTCGGGCCGAGGAAATAGCCGTGGTCTCCGGCCAAGAAGAAGGCCTTTCCTCCAGGAATGAGGCGCTCCATGCGGCTCGCCATTCCCCAGTCCATACCGTTGATCATGATGATGTGCTCCTTCGTTCGAACTTCTGTTGCTGGATGTCGTATTACTGGATGTCGTATTGCTAGAAACTGTTTGCCAAAAACTGTAGGGAACCGCTGGTCTTGGCTGACCCTCAGTCGGTGGCTACTTTTGCCAAGGCGCCACGGATCGACTCGCTGTAGTCCGGTCGCAGCACACCGACTTCGGTGATGATGGCCGTCACCAGTTCGGCTGGCGTTACATCAAAGGCTGGGTTCCAGATGCCTACTCCATCAGGAGTTGTTTGCTTGTCGCCACAGCGCTGAATCTCTTCCGGGATCCGTTGCTCAATTTCGATGTCCTCACCGGTTGCGGTCAAGGCGTCAAGGGTCGAGGTTGGAGCAGCAACATAGAACGGAACTCCGGCCGCTTTGGCGGCCAAGGCGTGGGTGTAGGTACCAACCTTGTTGGCAACGTCACCATTGGCAGCAATTCGGTCTGCGCCAACAACGACGGCGTGAACGCGGCCGGTTCGAAGCAGGGACGATCCTGCCGAATCCGGCATGACGGTGACCGGTATACCAGCAGTAGAAAGCTCCCAGGAGGTGAGGCGCGCACCCTGTAACAAGGGCCGGGTCTCTGATGAGTAGACCTCGACTTCTTGCCCCGCTCGGGCCTTGCCGTAAATCACACCCAACGCGGTTCCGATTCCCGTTGTGGCCAGACGTCCGGCATTGCAGTGCGTCATGATGACGCTGTAGTCAGCAAGCTCTTCTGATCCGAAGGTCCCAATGGCATCACACGCGGCCCGGTCTTCGTCGAAGACAGCGTTGGCTGACTCCAGGGCAAGGCGATGAATATCTTCGACCGTCTCGCCCTTCTTTGCGTACGTACATACCCGATTGACGGCCCAGGAAAGGTTGACCGCCGTTGGGCGGGCATTGCCAATTCGTTCGCCATCATTGTCCAGGATGGCACGAGCCTCATCCACGGTTGCTGGTGAACCCTCGTTGAGGGCAACGACGATGCCGTAAGCGCCGCATGCTCCAATTGCTGGTGCGCCACGTACCGCCAATCGGAAGATGGCATCGATGACCTGTTCGACGTTGCGGAGCTTGATCACTTTCAGCTCGGCTGGAAGGAGGGTCTGCTCGATTATTTCGATGTGATCATCCAACCAAATCAAGGTCGGCGGTGAATCAATATTCAACTTCATTGTCTGTTTCCTGCCAATTGTCGCTCTTGAGACTTCATCTTGGTTGATCGTTCTTTGTGAACGCTCAGGACTTACTTTGGACTGCGTACATCGCACCGCTTACATCCGGGCTACCGCCTACATCGGCACTGCGGGCTGGTGACGATGCTTCTTGCGGGACAAGGTGAACGAGAACACCAAGGCAAGCAGGAGAACCGCTCCCTTGACAACGTCTTGCAAGTAGAAGGGATAGCCACGGATTGTCGTACCGGTAATAAGGATGCCCATGAGCACGGCGCCAAGGGCGGTGCCAAGTGCATTGGGACGATTGGCCCCGAGGACCGAGGTTCCAATGAGAGCGACGGCAATACCATCGAGCAAGAGGGAGGCACCGGCGCTGATATCGCCTTGACCAATTCGAGAAGCAAGGATGAGTCCGGAGATAGAGGCCATAACTCCGGAGATCATGTAGGCGCCAGCCTTGTACAAACCGACCCTGACACCAGCTAGACGTGCTGCTTCGGGGTTGGAACCAATGGCGTACATGACCCGACCCCACTTGGTGTGAGTCAAGAAGAACCACGTGATAATGGTAAGAATGGCCATGAGAATGGCCGGATATGGAACTGGGCCAACAAAGCCTCGATCCAGCTTCAAGAAACCCTCCGTGAACTTGCCGGGGGCGACAGAGCCGTCGCGCAAGATCAAGCCGGATGACACCGATTGCCCATCAACCGGTATGAGTTTGAGTCCCTGAATACTGAACATCATGGCCAGCGTGGCCAACAGATCGGGGATCTTCAGAACCACGATCAAGAAGGCATTGATTGCCCCAATCAAGAGCCCGCCCACAAGCACCGCACCAACCGCCAAGGGGGCGCTCTGTGCATAGATGACCATGGTCATGGCTGAGATCGTGACCGACATGCCCGCCGTCGAACCAACGGAAAGGTCAAGTCCACCAACAGTCATGGCCGTGGTGATTCCCAAACCCGTGATGGCAACGACGGAGGTGAACTTCATCATGGAGAAGAAAGTCGTCGAGAGCCGAAATGCCGGCTCGGTCCAGTAGAAGAAGGCGAAGAACAAGATGGTGACGATGATGAAGCCGTAACGAACGGCAAACTCGCGGGCAGAGAAGGCTCGCGTCGCCGTTGCGGCCGGACTCTTTTTGCCCTTCGTCTCAGGGTTTGCTGTGGTTGACAAGTTCCTCTTCCAATCAGCTGGTTACGAGTGAGTCGAGAATCTCTTCTCGACTGGTTTGTGACAAATACATATCGTGTTGGATCTCTCCGTCAACAAGGACGAGGACCCGGTCTGCTGCTTGCATGATTTCTTCCAAGTCGCTGGTCATCAAGATGACTGCTGAACCTGCCTTGGCCACCTCACGAACTCGCACAACAAGATCGTGACGGGCTCCGATGTCCACACCTTGGAATGGCTCATCCAGAATCATGACCACGGGTTGCTCCTTGAGCCAGCGACCGACGACCACCTTCTGCTGGTTACCACCAGACAGTGAAATCACCGGGTCCTTGGCCGAGTTGGCAACCACGCCAAAGTCCCTGATCACGGTCTCACCAACGTCCAGCTCACTCTTCGCGTTCAGAAGTCCAAGAGAGGACACTGCTGAAAGGAAGGGGAGACTGGATGTGCGCGCAATTGACCAATCTCCAACCAGGGTTCCGGCCGCCCGATCCTCGGGAACCATGAATACCTCGTCCTTGATGGCCGCTGATGGTGAGCGTGGCGCGTACGTGCTGTCATTCAAGGTCATCGCCCCGATCTTGAACGGAGCAGCCCCAAACATGCCACTGGCCAATTCGGTCTTTCCTGCTCCAAGAAGTCCGAAGACTCCGGTTACCTCACCGGCCCGAAAGGTGACATCGATGGGATCTGACTTGGGCAAGAGCTGAACACCCTGCAGCTGTAAGACGTCGTCTGTGCCTTGCATCTCGTCGTTTCGCTCCTCGGTCTCGGCCCGGGTCTGGCCAAGCATGTCATCCAGAGCCGAGGACCACTGGAACGGCGGGTCATAGCGGCCGCGAATCTGGCCGTCTCTTAGAACAACCAATTCATCAGCGATCCGGTCGATTTCTCGGAGCCGGTGGGAGACGTAGAACACGCCAACCCCAGCTTCGGTGAGCTGCTCAATAACTTCGAAGAGCCGATCCGCTTCTGCTTTAGATAGAGCGGAGGTCGGTTCGTCAAGAATGAGTAGTCGGGGCTTTCGAACTAATGCTCGTGCCAGCAAGAGAAGCTGCTGATCGGCAAGAAGCAGATCATCAACGTCGCCCTTGAACTGAGCGTCCGTCCATCCCAGATCCAGGATCGAAGCCATCTCCTTTGCTTTGGGAAGCAGAGACTTCGAAGAAGCAAACCGTGAGGTTTCGTTGGTCACGATCTCATCAAAGAGAAGGTTTGCAGCCACGCTTAGCCCGGGAATGACCCCATCACTGATCTTCTGGTGGACGGCTTCGATACCGAGTCGCCTGGCAGTTCCGGGAGAGTCAATGGTGACGGGGGCACCATCAAGGGAAATGGTGCCCCCATAATCGTGTACGCCAGACAGGACCTTGATAACGGTTGACTTGCCAGCTCCGTTCGCCCCGAGGAGGGCAGTTACCCTCCCCGGTTCGAAGTCGAGATCGACTCCGCGGAGCACCTGGTTAGTGCCAAACGACTTTGTAATGTCGCGCAGCTCAAACATCGACGTCATATCAGATCCCGAATATCCCTTTGAACTCGATCAAATCCAGCTCTACTTGAACTCGAGTGCAGGAATCCAATCAGCGGAGCTGGTGTCGGTCAAGTTCAGGGCAGGAAGAGAAACTCGCAACTCATCCATATTAGTGATGGAGTTCTCTCGCAAGAAGTCTTGAGTCACGAGAACACCGGGGAACTGAACAGTGCGAGAGGCTTGCTCGCCGGCAAGCTCCAAAGCCATGGTCCGCACAACACCAGCACCGATTGCATTTGGATCGGTGGTTGCGGTGGCAACCCAGGGGCTGCCGTCCTTGGTCATGATCTCAATGTCAGCATTGGAAATATCGATGCCATAGGCCCGAATGGAGTCCTGGAGGTTGCTCTGCTCGATGGCAGAGACCGTTCCCTTGGTGAACTCGTCGTACGGGGCAAAGATGGCGGATACGCCAGTATTGGCTCGAAGCGCAGCGTCAACAAGACGTGCGTTGTCGGTGGCAACAGAGTTGGTGAATTCGCCAACGAAGAAGTCTTGTGACCAATTGTTGGCAGTAACCATCTCGTCCCAGATCACGTGACGACGATCGAGAGGCGCTATTCCGAGCACATTGACATAGCCAACGGACACGTCCTCACCAATGTCGGCTGCCATCTGCGTCAGAACCAAGCTTGCCAGATCAGCATCGCTCTGAGAGGTTTCGACTGCGTCGGGGGCGCACTCGGCGATGGCGATGTCATAGATGACGACCTTGATTCCCTTTTCCAGGGCATCATTGATCAACGGACACATGGTGTCGGTCTGGCCATGGTCAACAATGATTCCGGCGACACCGAGGCCAATGGCGGTTTCCATGTCGGTTGCTTGCTTGGCGTTGTCGGCCTGAGCATCAAAGATCTGAACCTCGAAGCCAATCAGGTCGGCTTGCTGGTTTGCTCCGGCCGTCCATTGCTGGAAGTAGTCACCGGCGCCGCTGTTTTGAACGATGGCGATCTTGACCGGTCCTTCGTCAAAGGGTGCTGGCATATCGTTGCCAGCAGCAGCGACGGTTGTGTCGCTTCCCGATTCACTTTCGGTGTCACCACCGCCAGACGAAGCGTCCGAGCCTCCACAAGCTGCAGCGGCCATAGCCGTTGCCATCAGTACTGATCCAAATTTCCAATTTCGCATGCCATCCTCCTCCTTTGTGCACGTTTGTGCACGAGTTGCACGTCTGTGCTAGACCTTAATCAGAAGAAGCCGCTCTCGCAAGGAAAGTCGTAGAATTAACCTGTGACATCCCGGGCGTCAGACCGCCATGAACTCATTCTGCGCTGTGCGTGGCTCTACCACGACGACCATCTCACCCAAGAGCAGATAGCAGAACGGTTCAAAATCTCTCGATCAACCGTAAGCCGTGCCCTAAGCGAAGCAGAGCGTCTAGGCATCGTCCGAGTCGTCATCACCGAGCCCTTGCCCGAAGCACTCCGACTGGAGACAGCCCTAGCTGAGCGATACGGGGTGACCTCCATTGTTGGGATCTCACAAAGCGAAGATGACCCACGACAAGCCGCCGGGCGGGCAGCAGCCCGGACACTCGAAACGCTGGTGCTTCAAGATGACATCACCATCGCCATGGGTTGGGGCCGGACGCTGGCGGCCATGCTGCCCTATCTCCAGCCCAGAAAGACTCGCAGCGTCACCATTGTTGGCGCCATTGGTCACGCGCTGTCCAATGAGCCAACCCGTTCCCTGTCCGTTGTCCAAGAACTTGGCACCAAGTTCTCAGCTGAAGTTCAGTGGGTCCCCGCCCCCTTGTATTCCATTGGTAGCGAAGTCACCCAAGCTCTTGTGAACAATGTTGCCGTTGCCCGCGTCTTGAGCCGAGCACGAAATGCTGACGTCATCTTTGCCAGTATCGGCCAAGCTGAGCTCACGAATCCCCTCATCGCCAAGGGCATGCTTACTCCGAAGGTGATGAAGCAAATCCTTCGCAAGGGAGGGGTTGGCGACATCCTGGCCAACTTCTATGACGCCTCCGGAAACGCGGTCATCATTCCCGAGTTCGAACCGGTTGGGTTGCGCCTGGACGACGTACGCTCCGCCAATCGAGTCATCGGGGTTGCCGCTGGAATTGAAAGGGTCCCGGCCATCCAGGCAGCTCTGGCTGCAGGCTTTGTCTCGGAGTTAATCACCGACGACAAGACGGCTGAAGCTCTACTAGCCGGACGACCCTGTTAGCCGGACGACGCTGTTAGCCGGACGACCCTGAGAGTAGAAGTTAAGCATGCTTACCATGTGACGTTAGACCCGGGTGACATTCCTCCGATCGGGCTAGCGTGACTGCCGATGTCCGATATTGACCCTCCCCAAAGAACCCTTTGCGATCTGCGCCCGGGCGAGATCGGGCGTATTATCGAGATCGCTGGTGGCCGGACACTCAAACGTCGCTGTCTGGCTCTTGGCTTGCGGGTCGGGTCCGAGGTAACCACTACGCAAAAACTTGGCCACGGCATCGTCGTGACCTGCGCTGGCAGCCGGGTCGCTCTTGGTCGAGGCATGGCCGCCAAGCTATGGATCGAGACCAAATCATGAGACTCATCAACCGGCGAACCATCAGCCAGAAACTCAGGACCTGATGGGTTGCGCCGACTGTGAACAGGTGACAAACGTCCTCGGCAGCGATCACACGATCGCCCTCGCTGGAAACCCAAACTGTGGAAAGACTGCCCTCTTCAATGCTCTGACTGGGGTTCGTCAAAAGACGGGCAATTGGCCCGGCGTAACCGTGGATCGGAAAGAGGGCCTCTACGACTGGCATGGCGGAACAGTGAAGGTTGTCGATCTTCCCGGCATCTACTCTCTGGATGCCGCCAGCATCGACGAACAAATCACTCGCGGCTACCTACTTGCCCATGACGCTGATCTTCTCGTGAATGTTGTTGACGCATCCAACCTGGAACGTCACCTCTACCTCACCGTGCAGCTCCTGGAGATGAACGTTCCCGTTCTCATTGCCCTCAACATGGTTGACGTTGCCGACAAGGCAGGCATTGAAATCAATGTCCCTGCTCTTGCCCAACATCTGGGTTGCCCGGTTCTTCCCCTCGTCGCCACCGAGAGCCGGGGGCTCACAGCACTCACCCAAGCCATCAATGACTATGCCGAAGTTACCTCAGCAACCAACGACACGACCCGCCTGAGAGTTACACACAGTGATCCGGTTGAAGCGGCAATTGCCAGGCTTACGCCTCTTGTCCAGAGCCGAGACAGCAACGAAGACGCCCGTTGGATATCGGTCAAACTTCTGGAAAACGACCCTCTTGCCATCGAAGCGGCGGGAGAAGAACTCGCCGAGAAAGCGGCGGCTATGTGTCAGGCCATCGAAGAGCAGACCGGAGATGATGTCGATCTTGCCATAGCTGACCGGCGCTTCAGTCTCGCGAACGACATTGCTGGACAGGTCGTGACGACTCGCAACCAGCCGGGTCAGACGGTGTCTGATCGCATCGACAGCATCGTCCTCAGTCGGCGCTGGGGCGTGCCAGTGTTCTTGACCATCATGTACGCCATGTTTGTGTTCACCATCTCATTTGGTGGAGCATTTATTGACCTTTTTGATGGTATTGCTGGTGCCATCTTCGTTGAGGGATTTGGTTCCGTTCTTCGCCTGCTCGGCGCACCCGATTGGCTCCGAGTTCTTTTGGCCGACGGTGCCGGGGGCGGGGTGCAGGTTGTTGCCACCTTCATCCCCATTGTCGGGGCTCTCTTCTTGTTTCTCTCCTTCCTCGAAGACAGCGGCTACATGGCCCGCGCCGCCTTCGTCATGGATCGGTCCATGCGTCGAATAGGGCTACCAGGCAAAGCCTTTGTGCCAATGATCGTTGGCTTTGGCTGCAATGTTCCTGCCGTCATGGCCACCCGCACGCTGGAAAGTGAGCGAGAGCGCAAGCTCACCATTTTGATGAACCCGTTCATGTCCTGCGGCGCCCGACTACCCGTCTACGCCCTGTTCACCGCGGCCTTCTTTCCCAGCAATGGCTCGGCCATCATCTTCTCCCTCTACTTGATCGGTGTTCTTGCCGCCATCGGCACCGGGACAATCATGAAGGGATCCCTTCTTTCTGGCCAAAGTGAGCCGTTCATGATGGAACTCCCCACCTACCACCGGCCGACGATTCGGGGTCTTGCCCTACGAACTTGGGATCGTGTCCGGCTCTTCATTGGCGAGGCAGGCAAGATTATTGTTGGCATGGTTCTGGTGTTGAGCTTCCTCAACTCACTTGGAACCGACGGGTCCTTTGGCCAGGAAGACTCCGAGAGTTCCGTGCTGAGCGAGATCGGCCGGGCCGCTACTCCGGCCTTCGGGCCAATGGGGATCGAAGAGGAGAACTGGCCAGCCACTGTTGGAGTCTTGTCCGGAATCCTGGCCAAGGAAGTAGTGGTTGGAAGCCTGGATGCGGTGTACGGAGATCTTGACGCCGTTCCAGGGGAAGAACTGGATTCAGCCGAGTTCAGTTTCTGGGGGTCCGTCGGCGAATCCCTGGCCACTGTTCCGACCAATCTGGCCAGCGTCGCCCGTTCCATCAGCCACCCCTTTGGCCTCGGACTTGCCCCAGAAGAACCAACCGGCGCCGCCTATGGGGCGATGTCTGAACGCTTCGACGGGCGCATCGGCGCCTTCTCCTATCTCTTGTTCATCTTGTTGTACTTCCCCTGTGTGGCCACCATCGGAGCCATTGCCCGAGAAGCAGGCAAGCCCTGGGCAGCATTTGTTGCCGCCTGGACGACCGGCGTGGCCTACTACACCGCAACCGTCTTCTACCAGGGAGCAACATTCACTCGACACCCCAGCAGCTCCAGCTTCTGGATTGGCCTGCTCACGGTTACTGCTGGACTGGTCGTTCTTGGTCTTCGCCGATGGGCGAGCAACAACCCTGACGCATCGACAACACCTCGACGAGAAAGAGTCTCGGCCTGATGCTTTCGACCATGCGGTCCTTCATGCAAGAACGGAGCACCGCAACATTGGCCGAGATCTCCCTCCATCTTGGGGCCGAGCCCGAAGCAGTTCGCGGCATGATCGCCGTCTGGGAACGAAAAGGCAGGATGACCAAGGTTCCCCTGCCATGTGGCAGTTGCACCCAGTGCGACACCGCAACCTCTGAGATCTATCAGTGGATTCGAGAGTCTGCGCCCCTCGGCATTGCCCCGACTCCGCCAGAGTGCCATCTTGAGCCCGATAGCTGAACCCACTCACACGCGGGGAGCAGTGACCGAGACTCAAGAGTGCGGCGGATCTTCCGCTCCGAGGTCGAGGAGTCACCATGCCCCAGTCAGCATTATCCAACGAAGAAACTATCACCAACGCCATTGGAGGTCACGGGCTTTGGAAGTCACGCCTGCTTGAAGCAGTAGCCACCGGTAAATCCGACTTCGACCCCGAGAAGGTGAAGGCCGACAATAAGTGCGAATTTGGCATCTGGCTTCACCACGAAATCGAGCCAGAGCTTAAGACCGATCACCGCTATGACACCGCCCTCAAGCTCCACGCCAGCTTCCACCGCCTCGCCAGCGACATCCTGCGCGACGCAACGACCGGTAAACAGCAACTAGCGGCAAAGAATATGGAACGTCATTCGGAGTACTCCGAAGTCTCCGTCGAGCTGACCTTGGCCCTAGTTGAGTGGCGCAAGGAAATGGCTGGTGTCAAGGTCTGACCGGGTTGTCTACCGGGAACCGGCTAGCAGGACCCGGGCGGGTTGAATCCGCTGGAACTGAGCTTCGGACTTCCTTCAGACTTCCTTCATGTGTCTTCATCTAGGTTGCAAGCATGATCGGACTATCAGCACTCCTTACACGCTCAACTCGAGCAAGCAAACAGGATCAAAACACCGACCCCGAATTGATCTCTCACGTCGTTCGTCGCCTGGGAATGGGCGCCAACGCCGATCTGGTCGCCGAAGTCAGCACCGTGCAAGAAGCAATCGACCGCTGCCTCGTCCCCTCCGTAGCCGCCAACTCGCCAGACATCACCATCCCCCGTAGCTGGGACACCGCGTATGAAGACGACTACGCCCCAGTACCAGCCGTCACCGCATGGTGGATTCATCAGATGGCCGAGGCCCGCTCACCAATTCAGGAACGACTCACCTGGTTCTGGCACGACCACTTCTCCATAACCGCAGATAAGGCTGACGTTGGTTGGATGGTGTGGCGGCATTTGGAAGGCTTACGAGCCAACGCAACCGGCAACTTCGGTGATCTGCTGCGCCACGTCTCCCACAGTTCAGCCATGCTGGTCTACCTTGATGGCGAGAACAATACCGCCTGGGACCTCAACGAAAACTTCGGACGAGAAGTCTTGGAGCTCTACACCCTTGGCGTCGGGAACTATAGCCAAGACGACGTCGTCGCTGCTGCCCGGAGTTGCACCGGATACCGACCAAACTTCCCAGTGGAAGACACCGGCGAAGGCTTTGAAGATGAGAGCATCGAGGGCTGGTCACCAAAGTTCTTCGAAGACGAGTTCGACCAGGAACCACGAACCCTGCTGGGGCAAACCGGTGTCTTCACCATGGATGAGGCCCTGGACATCATGCTGGAGCACCCGGCAACCGGGCGCTTCATCGCCGCCAAGCTCTATCGAGAACTGGTTGGTCTCGAACCCGACGAGGAAACGGTCGATCGCCTCGGCGATCTGTTTTCCTCCGACTATGAGATCATGCCTCTGGTCGAAGCCATTGTGGCCGACTCGGCCTTCACCAGTCCCGAAGCAGTTCGCTCCAAGGTCAGAACTCCATTAGAGAAGTTCGTCACGATCCAACAGTCCTATCCACCAGAAGAGGATTGGGATATTTGGGATTACAACTGGGCGACGGGTAAGGCAGGCTATGGCCCCTTCCGGGCACCCAACCCAGCCGGATACAAAAAGGGAACTGTGCTACTCGGCCCCGGCACCTTGTCCAGTTCATTTGTCTTCTTGGGACTAGTGGCGGAGTATCCGCCCGACCTCACCGCGCCAGAGCACTTCGCCCGACTCGGTCTCTTTGACATCTCGGAGCGCTCACTCGACGTAGTTTCCTCAGCCCCCGAAGGCCAAGGCTTGGCCTTGGCCTATGGATCACCGGAGTTCTTGCTGACATGAGCAAACCAAACAAACTCGTTCTTCCTACAACCCTTTCCACAACCCCTCCCACCGCCATGGCTGCTCACGGCCGCCGACAATTCCTGGTCGGTTTGGGTTCAATTGCTTTGACCGCAGCATGCTCGGGCACGCGAGTCGCCAACTCCTCAGGGACAACCGCTCCGAGCCCAACAACAGCTTCACCGGCGACAACCACCAGGGTGAGTGCCGTTGGCAACTCCGCTCAGCGAACCTTGGTTGTTGTCGAGCTCGCCGGTGGGAACGACTCCCTTTCCACCGTGATCCCCCACGCCAACGGTCGTTACTACGACCTTCGACCAACATTGGCTATCGAAGATCCTCTTGACCTCGACGGCGAAATCGGACTCCACCCGGCTCTCGGCGAGCTGGCCAAGATGTATGAGCAAGGCCAGATGGCGGTCGTGGAAGGAGTCGGCACGCCTGGCGCCGATCTCTCCCACTTTGTCCAGATGCAGCGGTGGTGGGATGGGACCGATCAAGCCGTTCGCACCGGCTGGCTTGGCCGCTACCTGGATGGAACCGTTGGATACGACGAGCTTCTCGCTGGCATCTCCATTGGTCCAGGCCCAAACCCGGCCCTGGCAGGCGACGCATCTTTCGCCGTCAATATCACCAACGCCACCGACATCGGGACTGGCTTGCCTTGGTGGGTCGAAGACGAGTCGAGTTTCATGGACAATTGGTCTTCGTTTGCTCCCGCTGGCGTCGACGCGGCTAATTTGTCCCTTCTGGAGCGCTCGATCCAGTCAACGGTGCAATCCCAGCAAGAGCTTGCCAAACGGTTGCAACCGCTTGGTAAAGAGATCGAGGATGGCCTGGTGCCCGAGGACGAAGCAGAAACCATGACAGGTCAGCTTCGCATCGCCGCCCATCTCATTGCTTCGGGCCTTGAACCCAAGGTCATCGTGGTCCATGGCAACACCGACTTCGATACCCACGAGAACCAGAAGGCCACCCATGATCAGATGATGGTGGATCTCAATGGCGGCATGGTTGCCTTCAACGAAACTCTGGCCGCAGCAGGAATGGAAGATCGAGCCGTCGTCATGACGACGTCAGAGTTTGGTCGCCGGGTCGAGGACAACAATGGCGGCACCGATCACGGAGCTGGCTCCAGTCACTTCCTGCTCGGCGCCAATGTGGCCGGCGGTCGGTACGGCGAACCCCAAGATCTCGATGATCTGGATGAGGACGGCAACTTGCGCTGGTCGGTGAATCATCGATCGCTTTACGCCACCGTTCTCCAGGATTGGCTCGGCGTCGACTCGGTCGAGATCCTGCATGACGACTATCCGACGCTCCCCCTCCTGGCGCAATAAACACTGCACAACACCTTGGAGCTTGGTCTAATAGTCTCTGCCTGTCTGACGAAGCTGTCTTCAATGCGAGTGCCGTCGTCA
>VAPK010247934.1_pt1 | contig 15186 bp, 30 predicted proteins | sample 3395031 | NCBI WGS metagenome assembly VAPK01 (sample SAMN08290443, study PRJNA428436) | hydrothermal vent metagenome | isolation source: Deep-sea hydrothermal vent chimney 1 | place: Pacific Ocean: Juan De Fuca Ridge
CATTTTAATCCCCTTCAATAATGGAAAGTTGGCCACATGCTGCTCCAGCCTCTATTTCTGCTTTAGTGGCAATTGCTGTGGCATAGTCATAACCTTCTAATTCCAGTTGAGTCTTAATTCGTTGTTCGATAGTCATTGTTATTCTCCTAAATTAAATTTTGTTGTTTAATAATGCCTTTTCCCATACTATTCTTTTTGGAAACATCATTTTGATTAATGGGGCTAATTTTGACAAAAAAGTGCTTTTTTGGAAAATATGTTTTCATTTTCTCTATGTCAAAATCTTCAGCGCGAGCCATAGTTAGGTTGATGGTAGTCTTTAATTTACTGTTAGTACGTACTTTACCCATAGTTTTAAGAGTGGCTTTATTTTTGAATGGTATAAGCCAATCTCTGTACTTTTCATCAAAACTATGTACACTGAATTGCAAAGTTACATTATCTTTAATCCAACTATAATTTGCACCTTTAACTCCGATAGTAGAAATATAATGATGCACCCTGCTGATATCACCGAACAGTGCATCAATAATCTCAATAGCTTTTCTTACGTTATCTAAATTAAGAAAAGGCTCACCCATTCTTGTATAATTTATTTTGAATTCTCTCGGGCCGCCATTAAGTAACAAATTTTCTACAAATTCCGTACCATGTTGCTCTATAATAAATTGTACTTGAGCAACAATTTCTTGTGCTGTTAAATTTCTGACTTTTTTTAGTTTGCCGGTAGCACAAAATTTGCACCCAACTGGGCATCCTGACATTACTGATACGCCAATCATCCAGCGTTCTTGTCTAGACCCTAGATTTTTATTCTTCAATTTATTTTGTTTTCTTCCTATAGCATCTTTTGTATAGAATGGCAAAAAAGTATCAGTTACTTCTATGGGGTAGCCATCCTTAGTTTGAAGCATATATACTACGCCGTTGGCAAATTTCTTTCTTTTTATTTCTTTCATTTAAATACACCTATATTAGGAAGTAATTATACTATAATGTTGCCACCAAAACTATCAAGTAAGGATTGACCATCATAGACTAACTGCATTTGTTTTTCTTTGAAAGGATTACAAAATCTGCAATAAAATTTTACTACTTTTGTGCCTTTCTCTGGTAAATAGAGGTAATTAGCGCACTTACATTTATGTTGAGCCCTCCAAATTTTATTATTGACAATACGTTCATACATTAAATTAATTTTTTCGAAATTTACAAAATGGTTTTTACAAAAAGCATTTACAGGCATTAGCCCTACAAATCCAACATCATATATACCTAAATTAGACGCATGTTCAAGATAGCGTTGAATTTCAGTACCACAATCTATATAGCCGCGTATTAAATTACAAGTAAGATGTATTTTATCTACCTTCAGACTTTTTAATTTAGCATTTAATGCTACATCAGTAGTCCCCATAATTTTTATATGTTGAGAATCAACATAATGATGCCTAGACAATGAAATATTATCTAGTTCTTTTATGTCTACACATTCACTTAGTTTAAAACCGTTTGAGTTCATTACTGTAAAAGCATGCGGAACTATACCTTTGACGGTTCGCAGACAATCACGTAATAAATTTATTTGAGTAGAAGGCTCCCCACCAGTAAAAGATACTTTTCTTAACTCTATGGTTTTAGTCAGTTCAGTCAGTATATATTTAAATTTACTGACATTAAAGCGATTTGTGTCTTTACTTCTATAAATACAAAATTTACAATGTGCATTGCAATTATTTGTAAGTCTAACATATAAACTAGTATATGGTTTCTCGACATAGTCCCCTTCTGCCCCATTTAACCCACAATATTGTTTACGTAGTTGTATTTTATTAACCCACATAACAATGTTTTTAGCAAAGGCTGTGGACATCACTACATGAATCGATTATTTTTTCTGCTTTAGGCATTGTTGCACAATAGTCGATATGACTATGACGATTAGGTATAGGTGTATTTTTTAATTGTCGGCCTGGTATTGCAATGCTTTGTGCTCTCTCAATACGTTTTATTTCTTCCAGTGATTTCCTAGAAATTAAGCTTTCTTCATACATATCTTCTAAAGCAAATAAATAAGCTTTTTTGCTTCTAAAACGTTTTCTTAAACGCCTTAAAAAGGCTACTTCGTTTTCAAAAATGCTCATCCTTTTAATCCCCCTTTAAAATTTTGATTTATACTAAATAAAAGCTTTATCAAGAAGTGCATTGATTAAAATTACATGGTTAGGTACTACTTCTTTTAATAAATCTTCTGTAAAATCAAACCATTTAAGTTCATGGATATCATCATCTGGTTGCGGTTTTCCATTATTGATAGTAGCCGTAAAAAGAACGAAACGTCTCCTTCAAAAAAGCTACAATAAGACATTATTTTTCCTTTTTTTGAATTTGTAAAAACCTCCACAATTAAGCCCACAAGGTAGTTCAGGCGAAAAGCTGCCTCCTTTGTGTAGCGCGAACTCAGTTTTATTATATACAAAATTAACTGTTATGTGTATCAATATAATTGTTTTGTTAATTCATTTAGTATATCATAAGCTTTGCCTATTCTACCCATATCACTCATAGATGTTATGTCTATATGATTTTTGATCGTAGTTACTTCTCCTTCTTGCTCAGTTTAGTGAACTTATACTTAATCATTATTTAATATATTTTTAATAATTTTTTGATACATCCAATGTTTATTTGTTTGTACATGATTGGCTCTTACATATTTAGCTACGGATTTAGAAAAATCTTTCCTATAAAAACCTTCTGCTATTCTAATTACGAATCCTTCTATTTCATTGTCTTCATAAGATGTAATATTTTCTAAATCTTTTATTATACTATAATCAAAAAGTCCTTTATATAATATAGGAACGGTAGTTAAATCAAGTTTTATAGCTAAAGCTTTTGTATGTTGCCATGCCATACAATATTCTGTTTTTTTATGCCAAGTAGAAAAAAGATAAAAATAACTTTTTAAATTAGTATAATGAATAGAATGTTTAGCATATAAATTTTCTCCACATACTATAATATCCTCAGGAATTAGATATTTAATGTTATTATGTAAATTTTTAATCCAATGTCTTGAAAGATGATCATTAGAATCTTCTGAACGAGCATGTATTCTATCAAAATACATACTCGTATTTTCACCATCCATTTTTAGTGAGATAATAATATTTTTACCTTCAAAATGCTCTAAATTGTTTAATTTTTTATCATCATTGGTTGTGCCTGGTGATGAGGGTATATGATAAGTTCTTGGATATTTCATTAGTATGATTCCATTAGTATGTAATATATTTTGGTATCCCCTGGAGGAGTCGAACCTCCGGACTTCCTCCCCCCCCCCAAATAGTTTTTTTATAATGCATTTATACTTAATATCTTATATAATTATTATTTTTCATATTTAGCTAATGATTTTTTTGTAATTTATAATAAAGAGTATTTTTATACCTAGAACATTGTTTGCAATTATACCCAGCATCGTGTACACAATAATCAGGGCAGGAAAATTTTGTATCTGAGTGCATTATTTTTTGTTTTGTGGTATCAAGCAATTTTTTATGTTCACTGTGTAAGGAATCGACTTGAAATCTACCCACTACTACACCTACATCTTCAGTTTGTTTCTGTAACATTTTTTTCTCCTCTGTATTATTACATTTAGAATTTATGATCAATTTAAATAGTATTAGTAGAAATTTCTATTTCATTACTAGTGGACTCTATAATGTACATACCAAATATTGACCCTCCAGCAACTATCTTCGGCGGTTCTTCAAATTTGGGTAATAAATTTGGTTGCAATCTGTTGATCTGTTCTTGATAGTACTCATCAATTGCAACTTGTTTTATTTCATCAGACAATTTTTTTAACTGTTTTTGTGACATACTTATAGTGGTAGGTATTTTTCCATAAGAACGGATAAAATTCAATCGTTTATTCCTTATTTCCATCAATGTTTCTGAAATACTCATAGTAATAATAGTAATTTTATTTTTAATAGGTAATTTTGGACATTTTGCTATACTATATGTTCTAAGCTTATTACTTTTTAGTCTTTTTTTTGCATAGTCTACAGCCCTCTTTTTAGACTTTTTATTAAAATCATAGTTCCTCTTGGCGGTGGCTGCTCCAATGCCACTATTGATGTCTGTGTTACCATTCATTTTGTAGTTTTTCCTATTTAGTGTTATGATGCTACTTTTTTGTACGGTTTATTATTAAAATGTCATAAATCTAAACATTTAATTTCTTTTAAGCAATGCTCAACAACATCACTTAATGTGTTTTCATTTATTCCATTTGTGTAAGTGCAATATTCATTATTTACTCCATACTAATTAAGATTTATAGCAAATTATTTCACAACCGACCAACCGTCGTATTCATAATTTATTTCTATAGTGTAAACTACCATAAAAATGCTTAAATGTCCATTTTCTTACATCAGTAAACATCCATATGTATGTACCATAACTATCTAATTCGTCATAATGGTGTTTCCATGATTTTCCTGCTAACATATCAGTTTTTGCGTTGTCACTAATTATAGAGATAGCTTTTAGTCTATATTTTAAAATAAGACTATTTCTATAAAATGCCAAAACACCAAATAATACAATTAAAAATATAAATTTCATATTGTTACACCTTAATAGTAAATATTTTCATTATTTAAATTGTTAATCTATGATGTAGTTTGCGTTATAACCACAATCTTAACAGTATATTAGTTGACTTTTAATAATTTTTTGTTTGCCATAAATTACTAGATTAGATATTTTTTATATTTAGTGAAGTATTTAATACGCGTGCTTTATTAAAATGCCCGTCTAATTTTGAAGAGTTCTTAGGAAATTTTAATCGTAATATTATATGTCTACCAGTACTAATACTCATACGTTGTGCTTCTTCAATAGTTTCCCAAGCTCTGACTGGAGGTGTTATTTTACCAGTTTTTTCATATAATTTTAGTTTTTTAAGACTACATACATGCCATACTATCATAATGACCTCTTTGTAATAAATATAACGATAAATTAAATTAATTTGTTGGGTAGCTCACCTACATGTTGCTATTTCATAAAAAGAGTTAAAAGCATTTATGGCTTCTTTTCGTTTAGATTCATCATGTTCCTTGTTGTTAATATATGCACCAATTACCCGCAACTCATCTAATTGCTCGGAGTTAAACGTCCCTATACCACTTCGCACAAGATCTACTACCCAGTCCTCTATTTGCTCTCTCTCTCTGGAAGTTCTCCACATGGTTCACCGTAGTCAATGTGTAAGTTTACTAATTCAAAACTCATCAGTTGTAGCTCCAATATTAAATACACAAGTTTTACATTCAACAGAATTTATATTTTGACACGTTATACATTTTACAATACCATGCTTCTTATGATAATGGTCAAATTGTCGTAGAAATAAGTGCCCTCCGCACTCACAATGCATTCCCTCCTTAAATTCTTCTTCATCTATATATTCTATGTCTTCACAAACATCACATTCATACATTAATTTCATTTTTTTATACCCTCTTTGAATATACTATCTAATAGCATAATTTACTTTAATAAAATATTTGTCATGTGTGGTGTGACAAATTTTATATACTTTACTTCATTAGCTATAAATCTAAGTCTATTGTTCATAGTTCTAAAGCACATCGTCTATAATTTCTGCCCCATTTTAAATTAATTACACTTCTAGTGTGGGAGTAAATCCTCCTTGGCAACACCCAACTACTGGAATCAGGTTGTCACCGCTGACGTCACAGCATTGTAATTCTTTAATGTTTTGGTACCAACTATGCTTAAATTTATCTTCAACTTTGTTAGGCGAAACTAAAATATGGAAACCTCCTCTAGTGTTTATTACACTATATGCATCTTTATTAATTATACCAACCAACACCTGTATATAATTTTTATATACTACATTATCAAAGTCAAAGTCTACATATATTGTTCTACTTTTAGCTTTTTGTATGCTACTCATAGCCAACGATACAGGATTAAGCTGGCATACTCCGCCTGCTATTACATCAGCTAAACGTTTTAATAAAAATTTTTGGGCGCTAACAAAATTTCGCGGGTTTATTGAAATATAAAGAGCCAAGGCATCATTATGTACAGATGAACCATCTTTATTTGTGTACCTATCTAAGGCAATCTCCATTTGCCATATTTTACGTAATAACCAGTCTTTGCTGGTAGCAGTTACTCGTTTACACTGACTTTTATCATTTTTAGCTGAATGGTGATATTTTTTTCTAGCAAATAAAGTTAAATAAAAACATTCGTCTGTTCTTAACTCTGGTAGCCACGAAATAAATTTAGTTAATTTGTCAAAATCATTAATTATCTGATAAGTTCGATTATTCTTCAATTTACTCTCCCTGCCATATGACGCTACTCAACTAAAAATGAGTATCAAAAATTTTTATTTCGCAATTTCCAAACAATGTTCATATTTCTGTATGTCGTATCCAGTCATGAATTACCTCTAAAAGTATTAATGTTTTTATTTATATAGATATTTGGACAGTTTATAGTCTTACCGGATGTCTATATAGGACGGTTTACCGGAAATGCCCGAAATGATGGTTTCCTTATAGGTACTAGATCATTTTGTCAGTGGGACTTACTTTCGCTCACAACGCCGCTTACTGCATCACTGATTGCATCTGAATTTTTAGCTTCAAAATTTGAACAACGTTTTGTTTTCCAAACAGGGTCAAATAAAAATGGGTACATAAACCATCCCCCCTCTATGCCGTGATTATTGCCCGTCATTTTTGCGTCCGGCTTTACGCATTTGATGTGGGTGTTTCCTGAAACTGCACGCTTATTTTTGCAGTACCAGCACTCTTTTATTATGTTTTTATCCATGGTTTCTCCTCCGTATTAATTTATAATTTTATTAGTACTGCCATTTTTGAACTGAGCATTATATTTTAGATTATAATAATTCAGTGACTATTAACATGGATTGATTCATCAGTGTCCTTATCTCTTAACCACACCCAGTGGTAATCATCTGTCTCAACACTACAATTATACTCTCGTAATATTGCATTTATTTTGTCTCTACATTCTTCAAGGTCAGTTTTTTTATTTCCTTTACTATTCCTCATATTAATACCCCATAAGTAGCTCCACAGTTATATTCGCAATCATGGTAGCTCATACTTTTTCTCCTAAATCAAATAACCTGACAACCATATCAATGTAGTCAGTAACTCCGCTATGTTATATTACTGCCTGGTGAAATTAATTTTGTGATGTTATTGGCTATTAGTTCTGATATTGCGTTCTTAAGCGCGAAGTTATTAGCTACATTAGCTATCGCAGCATTCAACATCTTCTGAACTTCTTTATTTACCTGGTGTTTCACCCAGTCTTCTTGCAAAGTTTTATCGATGCTTTCACAAACCATCTTATTCAAGTCAGAGTTACTCTGGTAGAACATATGTTGCACTGTCTTACTAATACTTTCCAATTCGATCTTAATTCTTGGTATTTCCAAACCATTATATGTATCGCAAGACGTGTTATGTCTGGTTTTTAAGTTGTGGTGGGCTTCCTGTTCTGCTATAAATTGTTCGTTCATAATATTATCTTCCTTTTAATAGTTGTAATCTGATATGCAAAATCTATAATGTCTAAAACTAGACATTCTATGTTAATTATTCTTTTTTAATTTTAAGTATTTGCCACCCTCTATTTTAATTTTAGTACTTAATTTCTGTAAAAATAGATATAATCATCCCATCAATTTTGTCTATTTGTTTATTGTAAGTATATATTTTTTTATGATAATCATCTAATTCTGCATTAGATTTTAATATTGATTTAACTAATAACCTGCGTTGTTCAATCAGTTCAGTAATAACTATTACTTCACAAGAATTGGTATATATGGGAGTGTCATCAACTGGAAGTGAGAATATACTTTTGTTGTCTTTCATTGTCTATATTGCCTAAAATTATTAATATGTAACAAATTAATTGGATGTTTCAACTCCAAAACAAAGTTTCATGAACCTACTGGCTGCTTTATTGCCAATTTTATGTGCGTTTTCATGACTAATATTCTCACCTATTTCATCATAACAAGCCATTGCAATATTACAATGCCAAGTATGAGCGAAGTCTGGCTCATTAATCATCGCATCTTTTAAAGTTTGCATAGCTTGTTCTACTACAGATGGTTTACTAATGACATCGACATCTTTACTGTGTGCTTCTACAACTGTCTCTTTATCTATCGATTTCATCATATTGTCTCCTTTTTATATGTATGGTTGTGTGTCTAATGTGCTGAAGTCATATTTAACCTTTTAAAATAAATTACTTCTGAACTCTCCCCATCATTGCAATCTACTACAGTATAAAATTCTACATCTTGGTTTGATTCAGCGTCACTAACAGGTACTAATTGTAGGGCAATAGTAATAAACTTTGGCAAAGTTTTTATATTATCTACTTCGGTAGGGAATACACCATTTTCTCCACTATGTATAGCTATAATGTGATTACAATAGCAGCATTCTATTGCTGCATCTTCACCAACTATTAGATTTTCGATACTTTTCGGTACAGCAAAGTACATTTTGCATCTACGGCATTGCCAAGAACAATTCATAATTTATACCTCATCGATATTTTTAGATAATATATACGTAAACCATTAAATTTTTTGTTGTAGCAGTATCAATCATATGTTTAGTTCCCCTACTTTTCCCGTCCCAAATAGCAATCAAGCCACCTTTTCCAGTAGCTGCAGCTTTATTAGCCATTTCTGAATTTCGTATATATATCCAGCGGATTTTTTGTATTTATCCCAATCTGGACGCATTATTACTAAATTACAGTTATGTTGTTTAGCAAATATTTCACCTAATCAATCTACGCCCCTTGCTCCCCTGAAATAACTGTGTCAATAGAAAACTTTGAGTTAATTACAGCTTGTTCTAATAATTTATAGTCTGTTATATCTCTACTACCTGCGATAATTACATGCATCATATTTCTCCTTATTGTATATACTATGCAGCAACTAGCTGATAGCTTCTTCCCATGAAATAGGCCCATCTTCAGACTCAATGTCTTGATACAGAAATTTACATTTTATATTTTTACATGTATAGACCTGTATACCAAAGAAACCACTATAGTCGATATAGCTATGCAATTTTTCTGAGCATTTAGGGCATATTTTAAACTTCAAGCACTGTTCAAAGTCTAGGTTATTCTGTTTTATCTGTTGTACTTTTTCTAGCGCTTTTGTATTAACCTTTGGTATCATATATATCACCTATTTGTTTTTAGTATTTTATAAATATATTTTAAGTATGTAGTCAATATCTTAGTATAATATCCTTGAATTAGTTAACGCTTATTCATATTCAACCTCAATAAAACGGGAAGAAATGGAACCATAATTATGAGTATAAATAATTTATGAATGTAGTAATGATTACTTATACCCATTAAGAAATAATTTTTATTACTTCTTGATAAGAATATTAGATGCACCACTTCTAGTTACACGGTTATGTTGATAGTCTACTTTTACTGGCCCTGGATAAACAGTTACTTTCGACTCTACATATACTGGTTCAATTTGCCCACTTTTACCTAAGCACATAACCCATGTTGCAGACGTATTTTTACTAGCAAATATTCCATTAGGCTCGGCTTGTTCAATAGATGTAAGTGCTCCTCCATGGTAATCGTGGGTTGTACCCGTCATATCAGTAGATGTTGCGACTAATGGATTAGTTAAACTTGTATCGTATGGTATTCCATAACCATAAGATGGGCAATCTCCTTCTACCATACCATAATCTGAACGCCATACTGAATGGGTTACCACTTTTTGGTTTCTTACTCGGTAAAGTTCAACTACTAAATGACGTTCCAATGACCAATCAAACATTGGTACTGGTTGAGACTTTTCATATTGACTTTGTTGTTGTTGTACATGCATTGCATCTCTAACAGATACTGTAGGTGGGTTACGTTTGCAGGCTGATGTCGATACAACCAATGCCAAAATCCCTAGAAATATGCCTATTGATTTCATTTTTGCATCTCCTTTGCTGTAGCGATTCTGATACGGATAGCGGCTGTCTGTGCTTCAAGGTTAGTACGTGTATTGGCATCAAGGTTATTATTATTTAATTGCATTTTAATTTCGGCCAAGGCTACTTCATCCGTAGCTATTCTTGCTTTTAGTCCTTCACTACGTTGATATGAATTTTCATACATTGTTCGTTCTACTATAGTATGTCCGATCATTCCTACACTATTTAATATAAAACCTATAATAAAAAAAATACAGATGATTAATATAACTAAAGGTAACCAATGAAAAAAAGCTGATTTTATTTGATTATACACTGAATCTCTCCTTATTTAAAGTTATGGTGGTTTGCTTTATCCAAATATATCACTGAAATTATTTTTGTGTTTTAAACAAAGATGGTACTTTAATTTTTGTTGTTTATCACGGTACATACATTTGAGGTTTGGTATATCAAAACCACAGTTCCAACAATGCATAGTCTCAAAAGAATATAGTATTGTACCGCAACTTGGACATGTTAGTTTAATATCTTTAAGATTAGTATTTTGTACAGTAAAATATTTAATTTCAAATTCAATCATTTCTTAATCCTATTAATGATTCCTCAGTTAATGTTGCTTGTTCTAAAATATTTTGTAGTTTATTTGAAAATAAATTTTTTGGTAAAATACTATCATCAATAATAATTTTTTTGCTTATTTGTCTTAAAATCGATGCACAATCCCACCTATAGCATTCATTTTTATTTTTAGGGATTAATGATCTCGTATCATATTTAGTTGGATTATTTAGATATTTATAAAAATTAAATACATCATACATATGAATTCTTTTTTTATTCACATCAATTTCTTTACATAAATATTTTACTCCCCATTCTCCAATATGATGTATTTTAGTAGCTGATGGTACACAAGTAGTGCTAGCTATCAACCAAGCTGCATGAAAATCCATATTTTTTGTTCTGGTGAGATATAGCATTGCCCTAACAAAATCTGGTAACTCTACTAAGCATCTAAAACAACATAGATAACAATATAGTAAAGAAGGTGATAAACCAGTTAATTTTATGACAAAAATCATGTCTTTTGCAGAAGCAATTGGTGTATATTCTGGTAAAATATTATATGCCTTACATACTTTTATCCAATCTTGTTTTTCTTTAAGCATTAACTTAAATGGGGCATTATCAATTTCAGCAGTATAACTTATTCTATTCCATTTATTTTTTTTATTAGTTTTAAGACTACTTAAAACTGCAGAAAAACAATTACCTTTTATCCTCTGTATTTTTTGAAATTTATTTGGTCTAGAAAGTGGATCAGCTATTCTGCGTGTAATACCACTAGTTTCTCTATACATATAATATGTTACTCCATATATACCCTTTCTACAATATTTACCTACTATTTCAGGGTTAATATAATTGTATTTTTCCATTAATATTATTTCTCCTAAGATTTTTTTTATGGTATCTGTTGTCTATAATTTTAGGCTAATAGTCGGCGACCAAATAAATCAACTTTGAGATTATCAAATGAATGTGTTTTTAGCAATCTTTCAACTAAAAGTCTTGCCGCCGATGAACTTTCTTCCACATCCTCTAATCGAAGATACATTTCTAAAGTTTTTTTATTATAGTAAGTAGTATATAAATCATCTACTACTTCTCTTAAGTACAAAGCTGCTATCACATGAGCTTCTTTGATCGAAATATTTAATATTCTTATGGTGCTACTCCAATTAATTACTAATAAATTTCGTTCTATTCGTGACCATGCTGCTTCTAATTCATATACATAATATATTGGTATGTGAATACAATCTATGATTACATCATTGTCATTTTTTATAGGTATTCTAATTGATTCTGGCATTGTTATCTCTTATTTAAGAATATACTATAGTAGGTAGTAAGTAGTTTATTATCTTCAGGAGGTGATAAATTTTTGAAGTATGTAGTTCCGGGTATGGCTTTATAGTCTTTTTTTAATAATGCATTGATTTCATTACTGAATATATGTGCTTCACTATTTATCAAAAATATTTGACCTTCTTTATGCCACAATGCTAGTGAAAATATTGAGTTAATATTAATTGAAGCAACAAATATACTTCCTGGTATTACTGTATACCCTTGATTTAATTTGACATTTACTTGTTGTTTAAATCCCATTTTATTACTTGTTAAAATAAAAATTTGCATATTTTACTCCAATTCGTCTAATTCATTTGGTAATAAATTTTTATTAATCAAAATATTTTTTTGTCTTTCCTTTTTTTTCATTCGTATTTTTTTAATTTGCATCTTTTTAGTTTTTGTCTTATCCTTATTCCAATCTTCATATATATTATTTCTGTGTGTTTTACCCATTTAATGCTTCCTTTTTAATTATTTTATACCATTTGGTGCTATAAATTAAGAAGGTGGTATAATATTAGACTACAATCTTACACCACCTTCTTATCAATTACAGTAAATAACCACTTTACGAATGTTGAACTGGCTACCAAACCTCTACCAATTTACATAGTGCTTTGGTTTGTACGGGCACTTTTTCTACATTTACAATACTGTCATTAATTTTGACTCCCCCTTCATTTGTTTGCCTTACTTTTAATGCTTCAACATTAGGTTTAATAACCTCATCATCAAAACTATAATATTTTAATAGGTCTTCTATTGACCCAGCGATTGGCTCTACAAAGCAACTTCGTTTATTTTTGGCCATACCAATTACTTTGAACCCGATCCAATTATCGGGAATTTCGGTAGCACAGAAACAAACAAAACTTTTACTGATGGATGGTTTTGTAGCGATCCACTTATGTGTATAGTAGCAAATGGGATTTCCTGAATATCTGGATGCTTTGAAAACTCTATAATTGGTATTAGACAAAGTAAATGGAACATCTAAAAGTTTTGTGGCCCCATTTTTATTTCGAAGTACTGGTCTTATAATGATCGTACCCATTTTTATAGGTGCTGCAATCGGCATTTTTGTATTAGCTGGCACACAAATTGGTTTGACCGCATTTAATAATTGTTTCAAACCGTTACTTAGCATCCGTGATTTTAACTCATTTTTTGCATCTGTCATTTTTATTTCTCCTTATAATAGATTGCCCTATACCAGGGGTATTAATAAATGCTATTAATTTAATGATAGCATAATAATGGTGAGCATGTGGTAGCTATATTTTACGTAACGTACATCTAACCCAGTCTCTTTTCTATCATCAGTAAATGTTTGTACTAAATAAGTATGTAATATATTATCATTATTTACATAACTTACTGGAATTTGACAATGATTACAAACTTACTTCGTTTCTTTTAAATTCAAAAAGTTTACTTAATGCCACGCATGCTTTAAACAAACTAATAAATGTTTTGATAGTGATTACAAACAAGGTAATTATTATATAATAAAAAATGAATGTAATGCTGAACTTTACTACGGTACGCATAATACCAACTCCATTAATATCTCCTATTCAATATTGATTAAATTAATAAAAATCTTATATCTGACAAATACCTAAATTGCTACTATTGAGTCCCCACCTGCTTTTCTTGTTAAGTGGTACCCACTACATATAGTGCATTTATAATAAAATAATGCACATTTAGTATTACCCATATTTTCTTCACTATACATTGCAGCGGCTATGGCAGAAGCAGGGCAACTGTACCTTTTTTTTATGTTGACAGTTAAATACTTGTTTTTGATGGCTTCTTTTTATAGCCTGTAGAATACGTTTTGATTTCTTATTCATAATAGTGTCCTAATACAGTTGGATAAACTTAAAAATTTTTATACAAAATTTCAGACTAGTGCAACAAACGTGACATATCATGTGTTAGAGATTTTAAAGCGCTGTAATTGGGATTGATGATACCTGTAATGGATGTACTAACCCCCGATATCAAAAATATGAATGCTATCATACTAAATATACAGCTTAATATTATTATACTATTAAGTATTCTAGAATCAAGCATTCGAGAATCAGATTTTTTATAACATATCAGAACCATACTTATACCAAGTATTAAAGTTACAGTGCATACAGTTAAATAGATGTACCCATCAAGAACTTGCTGTTTTACATACCAAGGAAATATTTGTTTAGTGGTAGTACCGATTTGGCTGGCCAGATTATTTAATAAAATAGTAACATTTTTTCCTACCCCTACAGTAATATTAGAATTCATAATAATTTTTCCCTGTTATAAGTTATGTTTAAAAGTTAATAATACGGTGCTCATGCATATAAGTTTACGGTTGTAGTCTTTAGTGTTTATTTCTGATAACGCATTGAAATATGTCTGCCCTACTCGCTGCCCATTCAATTGCTTAACAGCTGCTTTTTGATGTAATAGTTATATTTTTGACATAGAGTGTTTTTTCTACGAATATATTTATATAACTATAAATTTTTGTTCTTTAAGTTTCTTTCTGTAATATAATTTTTTATTTGTTCATCTGAAATAGTTATTTCTTTCCCATCAATGGTAATAATATGAGAATTGACTTCTTTAAAGCCCGAAACGTTAAATTTATTTAATTTAATTGTTACTCTTGGAAGAGGTTGAATTATTTCAAAAACATCTCTTCGAATGATGACACAATTACTTCCAGTATCAAAAGTACAACAACTTCCAGTGTCGAAAGTACAACTACTTTCAGTGTCGAAAATGCAGTCATTACAAGTTTTGAATATACAATAATTTCTAGTTTTAAAAATACAATTACGACCAGTTTTGAATGTACAACCCCAACTAGTTTTGAAAGTACACTCACAACCAGTATCAAAAGTACAACAACTTCCAGTATCAAAAGTACAATCACAACCAGTATCAAAAGTACAATTATTACCAGTGTCGAAAGTACAATAACCTCCAGTGTCGAAAGTACAATTATTACCGGCTTTGAAAGTACAATTATTACCGGCTTTGAAAGTACAATTATTACCGGCTTTGAAAGTACAATTATCGTAACCAGAAAAATCTAATACTAACTCATTTTCTGTTGAAGAAAAAGTTCTAGTTTTTTCATTCCAAGAATATAATCTTTTGG
>VAPK010258691.1_pt1 | contig 15179 bp, 13 predicted proteins | sample 3395031 | NCBI WGS metagenome assembly VAPK01 (sample SAMN08290443, study PRJNA428436) | hydrothermal vent metagenome | isolation source: Deep-sea hydrothermal vent chimney 1 | place: Pacific Ocean: Juan De Fuca Ridge
CACGAATTCTGACGGTTGAAGATGATGGTCGCATTCGCCAGGCGGTAAAACTCGCCCTCGAAGATGAGGGCTGGGAAGTCGACGAGGCGGAAACCGGCGAGACGGCAATGGAGCGATTCAAAGCTCAGGCGTCTGACGTTGTTCTTATTGACATCATGCTTCCCGGGGTTGACGGCTTCGAGGTCTGTCGCTCGATCCGTCGCATCAGCGACGTCCCAATCATCATGGTCACAGCCAGAAATGACACCCACGATGTTGTCGCTGGTCTTGAGGCCGGCGCCGATGACTACCTGACCAAGCCCTTTGCCCCAAAAGAGCTTTCTGCTCGCATTCGGGCACTACTCAGAAGGTCCCGCACGTCCGAACACGGCTCTATGGAACGCATTGTCGTTGGCGACCTCGAAGTCAGTCCCGATGAAGGTCTTGTCCTGAAGAACGGTGAAGAACTCCACCTGACCAAGACCGAATTCAAGCTCTTGGTCGAGCTGGCCTCTCAACCGGGCAAGGTCTTTAGCCGTGAAGTCTTGCTGGAGCGAGTCTGGGGCTATGACTACTTTGGTGATGGCCGACTAGTCGATGTCCACGTCCGTCGGCTGCGAACCAAGGTCGAGTCCGATCCCAGTAGCCCTCGCTATGTTGTGACTTCTCGAGGACTGGGTTACAAGCTCCAACCGTGAAGCGCTGGCTTGCCCGTTTGGGCCTCCTGGCCCGAGTCACCTCCATCTATGCACTGGGGGCCATGCTGCTTTCGACCACGGTCGCTTTGGCCACCTTTGGTTTGGCGCAGCGAAACCTCGTCTCCGCTTTCGAGGAGGCAGCGAAGGAACAGATCTATCGAAACGCTCAAATCTTGCAGAGCGGCCTCGCCGCGCTACCTACCGAGGAAGAAATCGCCAAGATCCAAGCCGAAGCAGCCGAAGCCAACCCTGACGAAGGTGACGACAGCGAGATTGAGGACCCCTCACGTCAGGTCCTCGACAGCCTGTTCACGCCAAATGGCGCACAGGTGCTCTTCATCCGAGGCACCGGCAAGGAGTACTCCTACGGACTAGAAAGCCAAGCAATCCCGGCTGGTCTTCGAACCTCAGTGATCTCGATTGGGAGTGCAGAAATGCGCTACGTCGAAGCATCAGGAGATGTGGTGTATGGCATTGGCCTCACCATGCCATCAAACGTCTCCTACTACGAAGTCACCCCAATGAATGACCTAGCAGCAACGCTCAACTCGCTGCGCGTCATCCTGATCGGCGTATCAATCACCGCTAGCGTTGGCGGCGCCTTACTCGGCTACTACTCAGCCAGACGAGCCTTGCAACCCGTTGCTCACATCGCTGCTGCCGCAGAGGCGATCGCCGAAGGTGACTTCGAGGCCCGGCTGGACCCAAGCGTTGATCGAGACCTCGCTCGACTAACCTCATCCTTCAACGAGATGGTCGATGCTCTTCGGACCAGGATCGAACGAGACGAGCGGTTCGCCTCTGATGTCAGCCATGAGTTGAGGTCACCATTGATGACGCTGGCGGCGTCGGTTGAGGTACTAGAACGGAGACGCGACGAACTCCCCGAACCAGCTCAACAGGCGGTGACCTTGCTCAAGCAGGACATCCAGCGCTTCCAGGGTCTGGTGGAAGATCTGCTGGAAATCTCCAGACTTGATGTTGGCGCTGCAACCCTCGACCTGAGTCCCCTGGTTCTCGCTGAGTTCTTGCGTGCGGTGGTCGCCCACTCCCAAACGCCCGAGGTTCCAATCACCATTGATCCTCGATTCGACGAACTCATCATCGTCGCCGACAAGAGGCGACTGGCTCAGGTCCTCTCCAACCTCTTGGAGAACGCCCGCAAATACGCCGGTGGGGCAACCGGCGTTAGCTATCGACTGGTCGGAACAAGGGTGCAGATCACGGTCGAAGACGCTGGCCCCGGAGTTCCGCCCGAAGAACGCCTACGGATCTTTGATCGATTCACCCGATCAAAGGGTGATGCCGGTCGGCGTGACACCGCCATGGGTGTTGGTCTTGGCCTGTCGTTGGTGACCGAACATGTTCGCCTCCACGATGGGCAGGTATGGGTGACTGACCGGGTCGACGGTCGAGATGGAGCGCGCTTTGTTGTCGAAATACCTATCGGCAAGCTCGAAGACTTAGACGATGAGATGGCACTGTGATCTCAGCCACGCGTCGCTGGCCAACCCTCATGTCATTGGGGGCCTTGCTGGCAGCCACATCTTGTGTCCTGCCCGCAGATCAGCAGGCCAGCGAGTTGGAAGACATCCCTCCGGGACTTTTCACCACTACCACCGGGGTACCAACAACATCAGAACCCGAACCAGCCCAAAGCTTTGAACTTGCCTTGTACTGGCATGACGGTGACGGTCGCTTGGTGAGAGTGAACCGTCTGCTGGACAATCCACCAACCATTGAAGATGCCCTTATCAATCTCGTGGATGGTCCCCAGGCGGAAGAGGTCTTGCTGGATGGTGCACTCATCAGTCCACGCGTCGTTGCTGCCCTGGCTCCCGTCGCAACGCTAGGCGACAACGAGGTCCTGACCATCACTGTTTCCGATTCGTTCTCATTCCGCGAACTGGCAGACCAGAAGATACCAATCACCGAAGAACTGGTCTGCACCTTGACTGGTCTCGAAGGTGTCGCCGCTATCCGAATCGAAGACTCCCTTGGCGAGATCGCTCTGACCAATATTGAAGCCAGCCCCATCGGTGCAGCCACTCGAGCCGATTTCGCCGAGTGCGTAACCCAGTCCGAATCGTCGGGAAACTCTGAAGAAGACTCAGGCGACGGTGAGGACGGCTGAACTGGCTAGCACCCTGTTAGGCGAAGAACTGGGTGGCAACATCCCATAGTTGAGGATTGACGGTTTTGAGTTCGGCCACCGCATCGCCCAGGTTGACTCGTACGACTCGATTCGACATCAACGCAACCATCTGGCCCCATGCCTGGTCATGAACAGCATCGATGGCTTCGGTTCCAAACCAGGTGGAAAGCACCCGGTCATAGGCTGTTGGGCTACCGCCACGTTGCACATGGCCCAGAATCGTGACTCGTGTTTCGAATCCCGTTCGCTGCTCAATCTCTGTGGCGATCACATTGGCGATCCCACCCAGCCGTACATGGCCAAACTCATCCAACTCTTCTTCCGCCACTTCAAGAGTGCCCGGCTTTGGCTTTGCACCTTCGGCGACGACGACGATCGAGGCATACTTGCCACGCTGATGGCGCCGCGAGAGCGCTTCACAGACCTCGGCGATATCGAACGGCTCTTCGGGAATCAACGTCATGGTTGCACCACCTGCGATACCCGACCATGTTGCGATATGGCCAACGTGGCGCCCCATTACCTCAACCACAATCACCCGGTTGTGGCTTTCCGCCGTCGTGTGAAGCCGGTCAATGGCCTCAGTGGCGATCATGACTGCGGTATCAAAGCCAAAGGTTCGTTCGGTCAACCCAATGTCGTTGTCAATGGTCTTTGGTATCCCAACAATTGGGAACCCCAACTTGACCATCTCGTTGGCACAAGAAAGCGTGCCCTCCCCACCAATGGCGATGATCCCGTCCAGCCCCATCGAGTCGATGGTATTGCGAGCCTTTTCTAAGCCATCCTCCGTCATGTACGGCGTGATGCGTGAGGTTCCAAGAATGGTTCCACCACGGGGCAAGATACCGCGTAGAGACTCGACATCTAAGTCCATGAAATCTTGGTCGACGACGCCTCGCCAGCCATCAAGGAACCCGAAAAGTTCGTCTTGGTAGTGCCGTTCGCCCTTGCGGACGACGGCTCGAATAACAGCATTCAGACCTGGACAATCTCCGCCCCCAGTCAGGATTCCTACTCGCATGGTCTTCCTCATTCATGGCCGCGGACAGCTCGGACATCCTAGGCCCGCAACCAGGGCTATGGTCGTGATAGTTGGTACCCGCTTGAGCCATCAGGCGGGGCAGGTACCCGGGGGTTTTGCTATGTCTGTGATTGTCGCGTTGGATGCTGGCACGACGGGAGTGCGCGCCCTTGCCATCAACCATGACAGTGAGATCGTTGGCTTCAAGTACCAAGAATTCACTCAGTTCTTTCCCCAACCTGGCTGGGTCGAACACGACGCCTCCGAAATTTGGGACGCCATCTGTTCAGTGATCGAGGCACTCATGGCCGAACTCACCGAGCCGGTGCGAGCAATTGGGATTACCAACCAGCGAGAAACCGTTGTCGCCTGGGATCGCCAGTCCGGAGAGCCTCGCCATCGAGCCATTGTTTGGCAAGACCGACGAACCGCAGAATTCTGTCAAAGCCTCATCGACGCTGGCCATCTACCCAAGGTGCAAAGCAGCACTGGGCTTGGCCTGGACCCCTACTTCTCCGGAACGAAGTTTCGCTGGATGCTGACCGAGGGTGGGGTCCTTGCTGATGAGAACCTGGCCCTTGGAACCATCGACTCGTGGCTGATTTGGAAGCTAACCGGTGGATCATCCTTTGTGACCGAACCATCCAACGCCAGCCGAACCATGCTCTTTGATATCCGTTCCATGGAGTGGTCACCCGAGCTTTGCCAGCTACTGGAGGTCCCGATCCAATCTCTGCCAGAAGTTCGTTCGAGCAGCGGCCGGTTTGGGACAACTGCGGATACGACGGCATTCGGTGCCGGCATCCCCATTTCGGGTGTCGCTGGCGATCAGCAGGCGGCCTTGTTTGGCCAGGCATGTTTCGAGCCAGGAATGACCAAGAACACCTACGGGACCGGCAGCTTCTTGCTCATGAATGTCGGTTCAGAATGCCCGGAACCAGTTGAGGGCCTGCTCAGGACCGTGGCTTGGACTCTTGGGCCAGACCAGCCTCCGACCTATGCCTATGAAGGATCGATATTCGTCACTGGTGCCGCAATCCAGTGGCTGCGTGACGGCCTAGGCATCATCGAGGATGCGTCCGAGATCGGGCCGTTGGCTGAGAGCGTTGACTCGACCGGTGACGTGTACCTAGTACCCGCATTCGCTGGCCTCGGTAGCCCCTGGTGGGATCCCTACGCCCGCGGCACCATTGTTGGCATCACGGGTGGGACAGGTCGGGCCGAGTTAGCAAGGGCAACCGTTGAGTCCATGGCCTATCAGGTCCGAGGCGTGGTCGACATCATGAGTAAGAGTTCCGGGCTTGAGCTCAGCGAACTCCGGGTCGATGGCGGAGCCTCGGTCATGGATCTCTTGCTGCAACTGCAAGCCAACCAGCTGGGCGTTCCCGTGACCCGGCCCGTGTCTCAGCAAACTACCGCGCTTGGGGCCGCCTACCTGGCGGGTCTCGCCGAAGGCTTCTGGGAGTCTCTGGCTGAGGTGAGTGCAGCCTGGGCCCTCGACACTCGGGTTGAGCCCGATTCAGATCTGGTTGAGGCCGATCGCCTCTATCGGCGATGGCAACAAGCAGTCGAGCGGAGCCTTGGCTGGGCAGAACCAGCGATTTCGGAGCTAGCAACTTCAGACTCGATCTCTACAGACTGAGCCATGGCCGAGACAGTTTCTTGACTGATCAGTCAAGACATCCCTAGTCTCTAGTGACCATGTCCGTCACCTCCTCCCCCAATGATCGGACGCTGACCACCCGCGGCAAGGACCGGCGTGACGCCTTGATGGCCTTCGCCACCACCCAATTCGCTGAAAAGGGATTCCATCCAACAGCAGTTTCAGAAATCGTGGATGGAGTCGGGGTCGGCAAGGGCGTCTTCTACTGGTACTTCTCCTCGAAAGATGAGCTCCTCCTCCATATCCTTCGAGATGCACTGCGTGATCTACGTCGGACCCAAAACCGAGCAATACGCGGCGCTGATGACCCGATCCAATGTTTGGAACTTGGCATTCGCTCGACCCTGACCTGGTCCATTGAGCATCCAGAGGTCATTCGACTGGTCATGTTTGCCTGGACCGAGGAACAATTCGCCAAGGACATGCGCCGCGGTAGACAAATCGTGATCAGTGATACTGCCAGACACATCAGCCAAGCCATGGACTCTGGCTTGATTGAGCAGGGCGACGCCAGGGTGATGGCTACCGCAGTACGCGGCGTGAGTGATGAACTCGCCCGCCAATTCGCCATCTCGGGAGACCTGCTTGATGACTCGGTGATCGAAACCGCCGTTCGATTCTGCCTACGCGGAGTCGTCGGGGACTCCACCCGAGCTCCGACTTGACGGATTGAGCAAAGCGGAGGCAGAAAGAGCCCCACCAATTGCTCCGGCCGCTGGCCCCAGCTTGGCCAAGACCACGGGGACTTCCGGCCGGAAATGGCCACCAACAACATGGCCTGCCAAGGAGTCCTGTACTTGTTGGACGAAGTGCACCCCAAAGGGTGTGAGTCCGCCCCCGAGAACAATTATCTCTGGGTCAAGGAGTGAGACCAAGCCTCCGAGCCCAATAGCCACCCAGTTAGCAAACTCGGCAACGAGGGCCACTGCCTCCAGATCGTCCTCCAAGAAGGCAGCCGAAACATGTTCACCACGAATTTCCGCAACCTCTCCACCGGCATTGGCAAGAATCTGTTGACCAGCACCAGAGGCAACCAGGTCTCGGGCCAGATTGACCAGACCAGCTCCCGACGAAACCGTTTCCCAACAGCCCAAGCGTCCACAGGCACAGCGATAGCCCTCAGTATCGACCTGCATGTGACCGGGTTCGCCGGCAAACCCATTGGCACCACGAAACACCTCATCGTTAAGGATTAGGGCACCACCGATTCCGGTTCCTTGCGTGACCATGATCGCTTGTCGAAACCCGTTGGCGGCACCAAATCGGTGTTCGGCCCTGGCGAAGTTTGTTGCATCGTTCTCTACCGCAACGGGACGCTCAAAACGGGCTTCAAGCTCACCAGCAATATCGAGTGAGAGAACGCCCGGCACATTCGGTCCGTACCGCAAGACCCCACCACTATCGACTAGACCGGGAAGTCCAACCCCGATCGCCTGTGCAGTCTGACCCTGGCGCTGACCCTGGCCAATTAGCTCAGCGATGAGGTCGCCTATGGCGACGGCCAAACCATTGGCGTCCGCAGCAGGAGTCGGGACTTGAAGCTGTTGAAGAATACGCCCGCTTACCGGGTCAGCTAGAACACCAAGAATCTTGGTGCCGCCAATGTCAACCCCGATGCAGTACTCGTCCGACGTCACCCGTGGACCCTACATCCCAAGTTGATGGGACTAGCACCTGCTAGGCACTCATTCGAACAACGGTGCTGCGCAATGCTCGGCGCAATCCAACCTGGGAAGCCCACGTCGCGGCCTTCTCTCGGTCGGTCACAACAATAAGTTGTACACCTTGGGCCAGAACTTCAAGCTCTCCCAATAGTTCTTCAAGTTCGAAATCCGCCAAGGTATTGAACTCGCCAACAAGGACTAGCGGTGCGGCACTGCCGGCCTCAGTTCGGACCTTGTTCGCTAGAGGGGCAATCGTTGCCAGCAAATCCACCTTTGACAACCCTCCCTGTCCACTCGCGACAGCGAGGCGTTCTTGGACCTCTCGGGCGTAGCTGGCAGAGCGATTGGCATCAGCTTCGATCCGATCAATTCGAGCCATTGCCCGAGCATGACGGTCAAGAGACGCTTCAGCTTGCTGTAGGTCCTGTTCAAGCGCCGGCCGATCAATGGAGTTTCGGTCCGATTCCTGAGAGGAGAGGTCATTCTGGAGCCAGTTGGTGGCCCACGCTGCCAGCTCGGTCGGTTCAATCTCTACCTCAACTGGAGCACCGGCCGCCTTCAGCGTGTCAAATACCTTGGTAATTCCTTCAACCCAAACCGGGTTCTCTGAGGAGTCTTGCTTGCCAAGCAATGCGCCGGCTAGATCACTGGGCAACATCGGTCCGAGTTGTTCCCGAGCCTCATCTTTGAGCTTGCTGTGCTGGGCAGAAAGTTTGAGGGTGACCGAGTCGTTGGCCAAGCCGTCCTTTGCTGTTTGCAGGGTGTATGTCGCCCGCTCAAGGGCCTTCTTTGCCCGGGCAACATCAGCAAGGCCACGAGGGTCCGCTGTTGGGGCAAGACGATACATGGCATAGGCGGCATGAGTTGTCTGACCAACCTTGCGGAGCAGGGTCGTAAGTTCTGCTTCATCAACCTCGGTCCGCTTCTTTGAGCGTCGTCCTCGACGGTCAAATCCGATCTCCGCCAGCTCCTCAACCCGAGCGTCCTCCTCCGCGGTCAAGGTCCGAGGCACGGCCCGCTGCTCCGCATCGGCCAACGCGTCAGATGCTCGGAGGTGATCAGACTGGGCGTCCTTCACCCTTCGGTTGAGGCGAGCAATATGAGACTTGGCTTCGGACTGTGCTTGTTCGTACTCACGCAAGCGGGAGATGATTCCCGAAATCTCCGGCTTGGTTTCATAGATCATTGGCGCCACACCAACAATGGAATCCAGAGCATTCTGGAGGGCTTGCGCATTTGATTCTCGAAGAAGTTCAGCCGCCGTAACTGGCGCCGTACCTGCCAGCTGCTGGCGAAGATGTTGAACTCGAATCAATGCCGTAGGGTCCAGATCGGCACGAATCTCCTCGACATGGACGGCATCGCTCTCAGCCCTACGACTGAGCTGATCCAGTTCTGCTCGAAGTGCAGCCTCATTGTGTTCGCCAAGTTGTGCGGCATCAACAGCCATGACCACATCTTCGGTCGTGAACGGTCCCAAGACCTCGCCGTTGGCCGTTGCCAGCTCAATCAGCTCCCCATTGTTTTCCACCAGGCCCGACAAATCAGCAGTCGTGCCGCTTACGATGCCGCGCAAGGAGTCGATCAAACCTTCGCGCTTCACATCGTCGAGTCCGTGAACGATCGAAACAAAGGGGTGAAAGTCAACGGTGCCACTGTCGAGGCCGAGGTCAAGGCGCAGTATTCGCATGCAACCTCATCGACACACAAAGCGGCTCGGTAAAGAAAGAATTTGGATTTCTGCGGCCCGCAAACCGGCTAGGTAGGAGGCGGCACTCTCAATGCCAAGTATTCAGCTCGTGATGCTTGGTGGAACGACTGACTCGCTGCTCTCGACTCGTCGACAGAAATATGGAAGTGCAGCCTCAATGATTTTGCCTTCAGCCCGGCGTTTCACGAAGCCTGGCAATGGCACGGCGAGATCAATCCTGAGCTCATAGCGAACATCGGTTCCGCCCGGGAGGTCCTCAGAATCGCTGAAGGTGTACGCTCCGTCCAACGTCTTCATGATGTCGCCTGACACGAGCGACCATGAGAGCTGTCTTGGCGCTTCACTGTAGTCATAGGCCAATTCGTAGCTGGCAGATCGTCCAATGGCTTCGACTTGGAACGAGGCCCGGCTCGGGCGACCCTGGTCATCACGCTCGGTAACATCAACCGATGAGATTCCCTGGACCCAGTCTGGATACGCCTCAAGGTCGCTCACGACTTCAAAGCACCGGCCGGTTGTGGCCGAAACCGTTGCTTGTTCTACCGCACTCTCAGAATATGACGGGTTAGACACGATGGGAATCCTCTGGTCGGGTGATCTTTGTCGGGGACCAATACGACGAACGTTCTTACTAGACACTAGGCCTCACATGACCTTTTGACCAGAGCAAGGCCGCTCTGAGGTCTTTGGAGGCCTCAGAGCCTTTGCCCATCGGCCGGAGTCTGGCGTTCTTGATCGGATTCGTTCATCCGATGCTGTCATCGTTCAGGCCCGGTTTCGGACTAAACGTTCCGCACATCGAGCCGAGCAAGGCAACAATGGCCATGCCAGCCAGTGGCACCAGCACGCTGAAGGCCACGGGAGTGAACGGGGCGAGGCTGGCGGCGACGACCCCAATCACGGTTTGGGCAAGAAGCATGAGGTAGGCAGTCTTTCTCGTGGCCGGATCAATGACCTTGTCAGCCAAGAAAAACGCCCCGGCAAGATGCACTTGCTCATAGCGGCTCCGCCCAATGGCAACCAAGAACGCCACGAAACAACCTAGTGCACCACCAAGGAACAGAACGCCGAATAGCCCAACCAGGGCATCCTGCACCGTTGGCCCCATGCGCAAGCTCAGGAGTGTGGCCAGGGCATGAATTCCGGTTATGGCGAAACCGATTCGCAGCAAGGCTTGTTTGCTCAGTCTCACGGCCCCACCACGCGGCGGTCAGAGAGGTCATTTTCTCTGGAGAGGTCAGATCTGGTCGGCAGATCGACAGACTCAATGGCGCGGCCCAGCCGATCGGCCAAATAGTCATAGTCGAACTTCGCTTCGATCCGTTGGCGACTGGCCGCACCCATGCGCTGACGCGATGTTTCACTGCGCAGCAGGCGGTCCAACGCCTCCTCGATCTGGCGCTGATCTTCGGGGTTGTCAACAACCAGTCCCGTTTCCCTATCAACTACCGCTTCGGCGGCACCACCAGAATTGCCAGCAATCTGGGGAATCCCACAGGCCGCCGCTTCCAGGAACGCGATACCAAAACCTTCTTGTTCCAGACCCCGCCAGCGGTCATGACACAACATGGCCATCACGTCACTGGCCTGATAAAGCCCGACGACCTCGGAGTCTGAAAGACGAGCAAGCAGTCGAGCCGGTGCTCCTGTCTCGGTGATCAATTGCTCCAACCGTTTGGCTTCTCGGCCCGTCCCCCCGATCAGGAGCCGCAACTGCGGGTGTGTCTTGGCTAACTCCGCGCTGGCCAGGATCAGTCGATCCATTCCCTTACGCGGTACCAGACGATTCACCGACGAGACCACAAGCGCGTCATCAGGTAGATCAAGGTAGCGGCGCGCCTGTGCTCGGGCTTCGGCGGAGGGGGGAACAAACCTCTTGGGATCAACACCGGGAGGAATGACAACCGAAGGCAAGGACCGGCCAGCGCAGGTCTCGGCTTCAGCCAACGCATACTCGCCAGCAGAAATGACCAAGGATGCTTGTTGCAGTACCCGACGCAGAAGTTGTCGACTGCCAGGGATTCGAGCAGGAACCGTGACCTCAGCCCCATGGAGGACAACACCGTACGGACGGCCAAGCGCAGGCCCAATATGTCCAAGGGGCAGTGCCGGATCCAGAATGATCAGTTCCGCTCCGACCTCATCAGCCAATCGGCAGATTCTCGACTTGAGCCATGGGTACGGCAACAAGAAGGGCTCGGGCGAGCGCTCGATCCGAAACTGCTGCGCGGTATCAAAGGCAGCGGCACCAGGATGTGGCGTGCAGTACACGGTTGTGGCCTCACTTGGCAGCCTTCGCCATAGCTCAAAGAGATAGCTCTGGATGCCGCCAACCTTTGGCGGGAAGTCGTTGGTGACCAGAAGGTGTGATCGCACGGACTTAGTTTGGCCCAAACCGGGCGATAACCGACACCGTCAGTTCTTCTTGCACCTCGGTATCCAGATCATCCACCACTGGCCCGAGTAGATCATTGCGCCCGAGCCGTCGACAGGCCCAAATCGCATGACGACGAAGGAGTGGATTCTGGTGACCGAGGTATCGCTCGAGAATAGTGACAATTTCTGGATCAGCAGGGTCAGCAATATTGCCAAGGTTCACCAAGGCCGTGCGACGAACCACCGCCGGGTCACGCTTAGCGATATACCAACGGCCGACCCGGTTCATCATCTCTTCGTCGCTAGCCGTGAGTAGCCAAACAAGTGAAACCCACGCATCCATCTCAGACCTGGGAAGGGTGGCAACTGGAGTCGCTTCATCAGCGGTGAGCAACGCCCGGTTGGGAGGGCAGACATCCTGGCAATCATCACAGCCATAGAGTCGGTCGCCGATGGCTTCTCGGAATTCGAGCGGGATTGGCCCTTCGGCTTGAACAATCCAGGCAATGCACCGGCCAGCATCAATGATGCCTGGACCAACAATGGCATCGGTCGGGCAGCCTTCAAAGCATCGCTGACAGGACCCGCACTGATCCGCCACTGGTTCAGAATTGGTTGGCAAGTCAGCATCGGTGAGAACCGAGCCAAGAACGAACCAGCTGCCAACATCAGGCAGCAAGAGGTTGCTGTTCTTGCCGTACCAACCAAGTCCAGCCCGATAGGCAACATTTCGGTCCACCAGCGAGTTGTCGTCACAATGAACTTGAGCGGAATAGCCTTCGGAGCGAAGAAGGTCGGCAATCTCTTCAAGCGATGTGCGCAGATTGGCGTAGTGGTCTCGCCACGAATAGCGGGCAACCCGGCCCGACAACTCAACAGGATCGTGCACCACTTCTCCCCCATAGCCAACCGCACCGGCGATCAGTGTTTTGGCTGTCGGCATGGCGCGGGTCGGGTCAGTCGAGCGATCGGGGTTTCGGTAGGTGAAGTTCATGGTGGCAGACAAGCCACGGGCCTTGCGGGAATGCAGAACGGTTCTGGCTGGCTCCAGAACTTCAGTGGAAGCAAATCCAATGGAGTCAAGACCTGTGACGTGGGCGAGATCACGTATGCGACGGGCTAGGTCGTCGCGTACAGATGGTGCTCCTTGCTCGGGTCCACGGGTATCCATTGGACCAGCCTGCCACCGTTTCACTGTCTTCGCGACAGCAACCGCCCCCTGTCGAGCTGCCCTAGGAACCAGCCGCGGTTTGGTGCCGAAGATCGGGGATCATTCCGGCCGCTTGCAGGCGACGCATGGCCGCAAACTCAGCGACATCAATCACGATTGCGTCCTCTGGCTCTCGCGAGGTGATGAAGGTGACGAGGCAATCGCCGCAGCTGCCGGTCTCCTGGCGGATACAGATTGAACAATCAATGGAGAAACTCATACCAATGACACTAAAGAGCCACAGTGACAGCCATCTGCGGACAGGAGCCCGGGCCTCACACAGCTGGACACGGCCCGACCGGGGACCAGAACTGAAACCGGTGCTGAGGACCCCGACAGGGATCGTCTCTACCAGATGGTAGATTCGGCCAGGTGAAGGCTCTGGAATTTCGTCGCAACGAAGCACGCTATGTCGCTGCCGCCCTGACCTCCCGACTCCGACCGGGCAGCGGCGCCCGCTCTGGTCCACTTTCTCTCATCGAGGGTGACGCACCCGACCTGCCAGCCGACGGCTGGGTTCGGGTCACGACGCGACTCGCCGGTATCTGCGGCTCGGACCTGGCAACCGTCGAGGGGCACTCCTCTCACTATTTCGAACCCTGGGTGTCGTTCCCCTTTACTCCAGGACATGAGGTTGTTGGCCAGCTGGATGACGGCCAACGCGTGGTCCTCGAACCGGTACTCGGTCACGCCGCTCGAGGTTTTGAGCCACCCTTCACCGAAGCTGCACCCGGCGACGGAAATGACTATCGACACCTGGTGAGCGGTGACCTAGAGCCTGGCATCCAGACCGGCTCGTGTGCTTCAACTGGTGGCGGCTGGTCCACAGAGTTTGTTGCCCACCAATCCCAACTTCATGTGGTCCCCGACGACATGTCCGACGAAGCAGCAGTCATGATTGAGCCGACGGCAGTTGGTGTACATGCCGCCCTGCGAACACCCATTGGAGAAGGCGACACAGTCGTTGTGCTCGGGGCCGGAACCATGGGACTTGTCACCATTGCTGCCCTTCGACGTTTCACCCAGGCAGGGACAATCCTGGTTGGGGCTAAATATCCCGAGCAGGTGGATCTGGCCAAAAGCCTTGGCGCGGACCAGGTGGTCAAGCCAAACGAGCTTCAGCGAGCAGTCCGACGCCACACCAACAGCTTCATGATCGGCAATGATCTATCCGGTGGAGCCGACGTCACCATTGATGCCGTTGGCAATGCCAAGTCGGTTCAAGAGGCCATTGGCATGACCAGGCCACGGGGCACCGTTGTTCTACTTGGCATGCCAGGACGAGCGACCCTGGACTTCACGCCCCTGTGGCACCGTGAAACTTCGCTGGTCGGGTCCTATACCTATGGGACCGAGACCCTGCCTGGCGGGGCAAGGCGAACCTCCTTTGACATGGCCACCGAGCTGGTCGAGGCAGCCAACCTTGAACGACTGGTTGGGGCGACCTACCGGTTGGACGACTACGAAGAGGCCTTGGCTCACGCGGTACAGGCGGGTGGGCGCGGCACAGTCAAGGTCTGCTTCGACCTTCGCTAGCCAATACAGCCAGAGCTAGCCAACAACGAGGTGGCCCAGTTCAGACAGCCCTCGTTACTGGCCCAGCAGCCCTGCTTGTATTGAATCGGCCTCCTTGCACTACGGTTAGGCCATGAATTCTGCTCCTGCCACCACCATCAGCGATGACCTCAGCATCGACGACACTGCTGACCAAGCGGTTCCAGCGTCCGATGATCTGGTCGAGGACGAGCTATTGGTGGAAGAGATCTCCATCGACGGCATGTGCGGCGTCTACTAGATCTGACAGGTCCGTGAGCTTGATGAGTCTTGATTCTGGCTGGCAGCTTCACCCCAGGGTGTCGCTACGTCCCGAGCCCTTCGGGGCTTTGGCCTATCACTACGACAATCGTCGTCTGAACTTCCTTCGCTCCCCCGACCTGGTGCGGGTGATCAATTCTCTAGGTGACCACACGACCGTGGCCCTCGCCTTGTCCGACTGCGGTATCGATCCTCAGCAATGGCCAACCTTTGAGAAGGCCCTGTCGTCCTTAGCTGCTTCGGACTTCCTCCAGCCTCAGGAACTCGACCCACACGAACAACGACCAGAAGAGGCGGCCTAGATCCATGGCGAAACTGACCGATGAGCTAAAGCTTGGCCTTGGCGCCCCCATCTGTATGACGTGGGAGTTGACCTATGCCTGCAACCTGGCCTGCATTCATTGCCTGAGCTCGTCCGGTCGAACCGATCCCGATGAGCTGACAACGGCCGAGGCCAAGGCCGTCATCGACGAGATGCGCGACATGCAAGTCTTCTACGTCAATATCGGCGGTGGCGAACCAATGATCCGGCCAGACTTCTTTGAACTGGTGGACTATGCCACCAGCTCCAGCGTCGGCGTGAAATTTTCCACCAATGGTTCACGTATCACCCCTGACCGTGCGGTTCAGCTGGCAGCTATGGAGTATCTGGACATCCAGATCTCGATGGATGGGGCCGATGCTGCCACCAACGATGCGGTTCGGGGCGACGGCTCATTCGACACCGCTATCTCGGCCATGGATTCCTTGCAAGCGGCCGAGTTCGGCCCGTTCAAGATCAGTGTTGTTGTCACTCGCCACAATGTGCCCCAGCTTGATGCGTTCAAGGCTCTGGCCGATCAATACGGTGCCGAGCTACGCCTGACCCGCCTTCGGCCCGCTGG
>VAPK010251258.1_pt1 | contig 15172 bp, 13 predicted proteins | sample 3395031 | NCBI WGS metagenome assembly VAPK01 (sample SAMN08290443, study PRJNA428436) | hydrothermal vent metagenome | isolation source: Deep-sea hydrothermal vent chimney 1 | place: Pacific Ocean: Juan De Fuca Ridge
ACTTCTTCTGCTTCCAGCTGATTATGGAGGATCTTCGCCATGATGTCGGCATGCAGATCATCTTCTTCGAGCAGAATATTACGCACATAACTATAGGTGTATATCAACGACCCAGCCAATAACACCATCATGGCGATGGTATAGACAAGCAGCTTGGAACGATAACTTGAAAACAACATTATATGGGATTACTTTATATTTAAAGGTAGCGAGCGGGTAACTATAGCGATAACACGAAATAAAAACCAAACCGGGAACAAATCTAGCCCCCTACATGGGGGATCATGTTAATTTTAAGTATATACCCTCGGCGACCAAAGTTTTCACTGATTTTGACTGCCAGAACAGCCTTCCCGGCTTAAAGCTGCTGCAGTCAAAATTAATTGGCCAGGTGTGCTTTGTTTTACTTTATCCAGATAGTCTTGGCGTTCACGAATTCCCGAATCCCATGCTCTGATAATTCCCGCCCGAAACCCGAATTTTTGATCCCGCCAAAGGGCAGACGCGGATCGCTTTTCACCATTCCATTGACATAAGTGCAACCAGATTCCACCCGTCGCGCCAATGCTGCACCACGCTGGCTGTTCCGAGTCCAGACGCTGCCACCCAGACCATAAGGGGTATCATTGGCAATACGCAAAGCATCTTCTTCATCGCGAGCATGAATGATGATAGCAACCGGGCCAAATAACTCATTATCATAGGCCAGTATGCCCGGCTCTACCCGATCGAGAATCGACGCGGCATAATAGGCACCGGGGCGATCCAGCGGTTGACAGCCAGTCAGCGCCACGGCTCCAGCCGAGATAGATTTGCTCACCTGCGTATGTAACTCGTCGCGCAGATCAGTACGTGCCATCGGCCCAAGGCTGGTTTTCTCATCCAGGGGATCACCCGCCTGCAACGCTTCCACGCCCGCTTTAAAACGCGTTAGAAAATCCTCGGCAATCGCGTCAACCAGAATAAAACGTTTAGCGGCGATACAGCTCTGTCCAGAATTAAGGAAGCGCGAAGCCACCGCCCATTTTGCCGCCTCATCCAGATCGGCGTCTTCCAGAACGATGAAGGCATCTGATCCTCCCAGCTCCATTACACATTTTTTAAGTACGCTACCCGCTGTGGCGGCCACTTGGCGACCCGCTGGCTCGCTTCCCGTCAGAGTTACAGCCTGAACCCGAGGATCTTCGATCACTTTTTGCACCTGCGAGGCGCGGATCATCAGACTGCGAAACACCCCGGCAGGAAATCCAGCTTCACTGAAAACCTCTTCCAGCGCCAATGCGCACTGTGGCACATTGGACGCGTGCTTGAGCAGGCCGGTATTGCCTGCTACCAGCGCCGGGGCGGCAAAACGCATGACTTGCCAGAACGGGTAGTTCCAGGGCATAACCGCCAGCACCGTGCCTAGCGGCAAATAGGCGACATAGCTCTCACTGGCATCAGAGGGCAGTTTTTCATCGGCCAGAAACTCCGGCCCTTTTTCAGCATAAAAATCACAAACCGCCGCACATTTTTCAACTTCTCCGCGTGCATCCTTGATCAGCTTGCCCATTTCCTGGGTGATAATGGCCGCATAACGCTCCTTGTTTCTACGCAGCACCACTCCGGCCTCACGCATCAGTGCGCAACGCTCAGACATGGGAGTAGCCGCCCAGGCGGGTGTAACATCTGCAACCTGGCTCAGCGCAGATTCAACTTCGCTCTCATCCCAGCCGGGAATTTCCCTGATCTGTTCCCCGGTGGCCGGGTTTATGACTTTGAAGCTCATGTTTTCTCCTTGCGGCTTAAAAAACTAAAAATTCAGAATAATGAATAGTATAGACGCCCATTTGCAGACTGCGCATGACTTTCACACTATACTTGTTGACCCCGTTTTCCTCTATACTGCTGCAGACTAGATTTATTAATCCGAAACCGGAAAACACCATGAGACGAAACACTATCTGCCTACTAGGTGGCACTGGCTTCGTTGGCCGCCATCTGCTTTCTCAGTTATCAAAACAGGGTCACGATATCCGTGTCCTCAGCCGCCACCCACAACGCCATCGTGATCTAAAGGTCCTGCCCGGCGTCAAACTGATCCAGGCCAATGTGCACGACATTGTCGATCTGCGGCAACATTTTACTAATGTCGATGCAGTCATCAATTTGGTCGGCATCCTCAATGAGCGACATGACAACGGCAAAGACTTTCATCACGTCCACGTAGAACTGACACGCAACATTCTTCATGCCTGCCATGATCGCAACGTTTCCCGCCTGCTGCACATGAGTGCTCTAAATGCTCATCCCACTGCCAACAGCTATTACCTGCGCAGCAAGGGTGTGGCTGAACAACTTGTCTTGCAGGCCAAGGAGCTGGACGTAACTTGCTTCCGGCCATCGGTAATTTTTGGTCCCGACGACAATTTTATTAATCGCTTTGCCCGTATCTTGAAAATTACGCCGTTATTTTTTCCGCTGGCCTGCGGTTATACCCGTTTTGCCCCGGTCTATGTCGGCGATGTAGCTCAGGCCTTTGCCGATAGCCTCGATATGCAGGCCAGTTTCGGCCAGAGTTATAACCTCTGTGGGCCACACAGTTACACGCTGCAGGAAATCGTTGAATACGTAAACCAAACACTGGGCCTAAAACGTATTATTAATCCCTTGGGCGATAATCTGTCACGACTACAGGCCAGCTTGTTTGAGCACCTTCCCGGTAAACCTTTTTCCAAAGATAATTTTCGTTCACTGCAAACCGACAGTGTCTGTCCAAAAGGCAGCCATGATTTGCAAATCTATTTTGGCATCAACCCTAGTAGCATGAAATCCATCGTACCCAGCTACTTACTGCAACAAAATCAGAAACACCGTTATAATCACCTGCGCCAGCAACTCACCCGGCTCGAATGAATCCAGCCGACGCCTTTGAAATTTGGCAGGTCGGCGGCTGCGTACGGGATCGCTTGCTCGGCCTGCCGATCAAGGATCATGACTGGGTCGTCGTGGGAGCCAACCCCGAAGCCCTGATCGAAGCAGGCTTCCGTCCGGTGGGTAAAGACTTTCCGGTTTTCCTGCATCCCCAGACTCACGAGGAATATGCGCTAGCGCGCACCGAACGCAAAACTGCGCCTGGTTACACCGGCTTTCAATTTCATGCCGCCCCCGATGTCAGCCTGGAACAGGATCTGGCACGCCGCGATCTAACCATCAATGCCATGGCCGAATCAGCCTCGGGCGAGATCATTGATCCCTTCGGTGGCCGGGAAGATCTCGAAAAACGCCTGTTGCGTCATGTTTCCCCAGCCTTCATTGAGGACCCAGTACGCATTCTGCGCGTCGCCCGTTTTGCCGCCCGCTTTGCCGGGCTGGGCTTCAAGGTAGCCGAAGAAACCATGCAGCTCATGCACGAGATGGTGAACAACGGCGAAGTAGAAGCTCTGGTGGCCGAACGCGTGTGGCAAGAAATGCAACGTGCACTTGTAGGACAACAACCCGCTGTATTTGTTCAGGTTTTACGCGACTGTGGCGCACTGGCGGTACTCTTGCCGGAAATCGATCGCCTATTCGGCGTACCCCAGCCGGAAAAACATCATCCGGAAGTGGACACCGGCATCCATACGCTGATGGTGCTGGAACAGGCCGCTCGACTTTCGAGCGAGCCGAAAGTCCGCTTCGCTGCTCTGCTGCATGATCTGGGCAAGGGCCTGACCCCCGCTGATCAGCTGCCCCGGCATATCGCTCATGAAGCTCGCGGCGTACCGCTGGTGAAAGAACTCTGCAGGCGATTGAAAGTACCCAAAGATTATCAGCAACTGGCGGTTCTGGTGTGCCGCTATCATCTGCATTATCACCGTGTGGCCGAACTGCGTCCCGCCACCCTGCTGGAAACCCTCGAAGCCCTGGATGCCTTCCGCCGTCCCCAGCGTTTCGAACAGTTCCTGCTCGCCTGCGAAGCCGATTCCCGTGGCCGCAGCGGCTTTGAAAACGCTGAATTTGACCAGCCGCAGCTGTTCCGCGAAGCCTATCAGGCTGCCGCCAATATTAAAGTTGATGCGCTGTTAAAACAAGGGCTTAAGGGCAAAGCCATCGCCGAAGCCCTGCACCAACAGCGCTGCCAGGCAATTTCACAGGTACGGAAAACATCCGGGCATGTAAAATAATTACGTGTGATTGATGGGTTTCCCTACTGGACTTCGCACTTCATTCTACCCACCCTTGTATCTCTACAAGCAGCTCTCTCGTTCCCGCGCTCCTGCGTGGAAAGCAGAAATGATTGCGCAGAGATAAGGCAGATGGTATCTACGGACACTCAAAAAACCCATCAATCAAACCCCTCCGCACCGGCAAACCCCTGCTGACGCCAAGCTTCATACATGATCACCGACACGCTGTTGGCTAGATTCAGGCTACGATTGTTCGGCTGCATGGGCAGACGTAAGAGACGATCTGCGCCCAGTTTTTCTGTTACTTCAGCCGGTAAGCCCCGTGTTTCTGGGCCAAACATGAAGGCATCCCCCGGCTCGTAAGCCGCTTCAAAAGCATTGCGATGGGCGTGGCTGGAAAAAGCAAATAGACGCGCGGGCTGCACGGCTGAGTTAAACGCTGGCAACGAAGCATGTCGACGCACATCGACAAACTCATGATAATCCAATCCGGCACGTTTTAATCGCCGGTCATCCCAGTCGAAACCCAGTGGCTCGATCAAATGCAGATGCATCCCGGTATTGGCACACAGACGAATGATATTACCCGTATTAGGGGGAATTTCCGGTTCAAATAGGACGATATGGAACATTAGAACAATGTACAAGAAATAAGGTCAAAGATAAAAGCCAAACCCATTATTAGGCGGCACATTTCTTTTTTATCTTTGCTAGACCATCACCGACCGGTAAAGGGGAAGAGGTCACCCTTACCGGATAGAGGTGAAGCTGAGAAATAAATTAGACTACATTTTAAGCCATATGCGGTCTATCGCCGATTAAGGCTTGACTACGATTTCGCCTTTCATACCGGCTTCAAGATGACCTGGCCTCAGACAGGCGAAATTAAATGTACCCTGCTTCTCAAATTGCCAGATGATATCACCCTTTTTACCCGGTGCCAGCGAGATCATGTTGGGTTCAACGTGATGCATATTCGGATTAGCTCGCATCATTGCCGCATGCTCTTTCAGCTCAGCCATCGTACCGATCACCATTTCGTGCTGAACCTTGCCCGCATTATGGATTGCAAAGCGTATTGTTTCTCCTTGCTTCAGCTTAATATGATCTGGGGTAAAGCGCATATTGTCACTCATCGTAATATGAATCGTACGATCAATTTTTTTCGGATCTCCCGGCTTGCCAACATCGGCCTCATCATTTTCGTGCGCCATAGCACTCATGTCGTGGGAACCATGCTGATGACCTTCCATCGCGTGCCCCTCGCCCGCCATCACAAACGCGGGTAATGTGCTCATTAACAAAATCGAAATCATTTTTTTCATACAATTTTCCTTTTTTTGGTGGTTATGTATCAACCCGATTGGGTTGATCGGTCCGTGCTTTGCCGATAGCAGAGTTTATTACAAACCATTCTTCGTCCAGCAAATACCGGTCTCGGCTTGTGACAGTGATATCCTACTTCGGTTCCCCGATAAATCGATGACACAAAGTAGCTGAATCACCCATTCTCCAGACAAACGAATCCGATTGTCGGCCATGGTCCGCATTTCCCTTTTATCTTTGCTTCTGTATCTTGTATCTTAGCCACATGAAAAAAGAAGACAAAGAACTGTTGGCTAGCAACTTTTGCGCTATGCCATTTGATTCGCCTATCGTCCTGTTGTCAGGCTGTGTGGGCTTCGGAGAGGAATATACTCGGGTGCAGGGGTTTTCCAACCGCGATGTGGGTGCGGTTTGTCTCAAGGGCACAACCCTGGAAGCACGTCTGGGGAATGCGCCACACCGGATCTGTGAAACACCGATGGGCATGATCAACGCGATTGGCCTGCAAAATCCCGGTGTCGATACCGTAGTCAATGATATTCTGCCGACACTGGACTTTAACGAGAGCCGTTTTATCGCCAATGTTTCTGGCTCCACGATTGAAGAATATGTTGAAGTGGCGCGGCGTTTCGAAGATTCACCTGTCGATGCTATCGAGATCAATATTTCCTGCCCCAACGTCAAAGAGGGGGGCGTAGCCTTTGGTAACGATCCAGAGATGTCGGCACGGGTAGTCGCGGCAGTGCGGAAAGTCACCCGAAAACCTCTAATCACCAAACTCTCGCCTAACCAGACTGATATTGCCCATAATGCACAACGCTGTATCGAGGCTGGCACTGATGCCTTTGCTGTCATTAATACCCTTATGGGCATGGCCATCGATATCGAATCGCGCACGCCTATCATCGGCAACAACCAGGGTGGCTTGTCTGGTCCGGCAATTAAACCGGTTGCCCTGCTCAAGGTGCATCAGGTATATCAGGTTTGCCGTGAGCACAGCATCCCCATTATTGGCCAGGGCGGCATCACCACGACTGAAGATGCGCTGGAATTTTTGATTGCCGGCGCTTCCGCTATCGGCATCGGCACCGCACTGTTCTACGACCCGCTTATTTGTCCTAAAATAAATGCGGGCATTGCCCACTATTTACGGGATCACGGTCTTGCCAATGTAGCCCAGCTTACCGGTTCGTTGATACTCAACCAGTGAAAATGTATCCTCTTGGTGCGGTGCCCTCGCAACTAAATATAATCCATTCCCAGCTCATTGATCTTACGCGTCAGGGTATTGCGCCCCCAACCTAGAAGCTTTGCGGCATCTTGACGGCGGCCACCGGATTTTTTCAGCGCTGCTTCAATCATGACTTTTTCATATTGCGGTGTGGTAGTTTCCAGTATCCCGCTTGCGCCCTGGGCCAGCTGCTGTTCTACCCAGCTGCGCAAGGACTCCGCCCAGTTGGAATCCTGGCGTGTTACCTGACTTTCGTCTCGCAGTTCAGGCGGCAGATCATCCATGTGTACTATCTGCCCCGGTGACATCACCGTTAACCAGCGACAAGTGTTTTCCAGTTGGCGTACATTGCCGGGCCAGCTAAGCTGGCAGAGATAGGCTTTGACTTCGTCATCCAGCGTTTTGATTTCGGTATTCAGCTCTTCCGCTGCCTGTGCCAGAAAGTGTCTGGCTAGCAGGGGAATGTCCTTGCCGCGTTCGCGCAAGGCCGGAATATGAATCCGAATCACATTCAGACGATGAAACAGATCTTCACGAAAAACACCCTGTTTGACTCGCTCTTCAAGATTCTGGTGAGTGGCCGCAATAATGCGCACATCCACTTTTACCGGGCTGTGCCCACCGACACGATAAAACTCACCGTCGGCCAGCACCCGTAGCAGGCGGGTTTGTAACTCGGCTGGCATATCACCAATTTCATCGAGAAATAGGGAGCCGCCATTCGCTTGTTCAAAACGCCCCAAACGGCCGCTCTGAGCACCCGTAAACGCGCCTTTTTCATGACCAAACAGTTCAGATTCCAGTAAATCGCGGGGGATGGCGGCCATGTTCAGCGCAATGAAGGGCTGATCGACACGCGGACTGTGCTGGTGCAAGGCCTTGGCGACCAGCTCTTTGCCGGTGCCGGATTCACCATTGATCAGCACCGTGATATTGGAACGTGACAGACGGCCAATGGCGCGAAACACTTCCTGCATTGATGGCGCTTCACCAATAATCCCAGTTTCATTTTCACCACCATCTAAGCTGCTTTCAGCAACTTCCCGATGATGAATCACCGCGCGGCGCGTTAATTCGACAGCATCATCCACATCAAAAGGTTTGGGCAAATATTCAAATGCACCACCATGATAGGCCGAGACGGCGCTATCCAGATCCGAGTGAGCGGTAATGATGATCACCGGCAAATCGGGATGCTGGCGATGGATCTGGCTGAGTAGTTCCAAACCATCCATGCCTGGCATGCGAATGTCGCTGATAATGGCATCCGGTTCCTCGTGCTCCAGATCCTTTAATACGCTGTCGGCATTCTCATAGGTTTTGACCTCCATCTGCGCCTGCTTCAGCGCCTTTTCCAGTACCCAGCGAATGGAGCGATCGTCATCCACTACCCAGATGGTTTCCTTACTCATGTTTTACTCACTACTCTCAATTGGTAATAAAATAGAAAATATTGTCTGTCCCGGCTCACTCTGGCATTCAATCACGCCGCCATGCTGCTCGATCAACGACTGTGCAATCGACAACCCCAGCCCAGTACCATTTGCTCGTCCGGTCACCATGGGAAAAAATATCTTTTCTTTCATCTCTTCATTGATACCGGGTCCGTTATCAATGATATTGATACGCGCCACCAGATTATGGCGATTCTGGCCAATGGTAAATTTTCGCTCCACTCGCGTGCGCAAAATAACCGTGCCCTGATCTGCAAGCACCTGGCAAGCATTGCGAACGATATTTAACAAGGCCTGCATTAGTTGATCCATGTCTGCATCCACATCGGGGATGCTGGGATCATAATCACGCTGCAGGGTAATCCGTTCATCAACCTCAACACAGACCAGGTTGCGCACTCGCTCCAGAACCTCATGAATATTTACCGCAGTTTTTACCGGCAGTGTATTCGGCCCGAGCATACGATTGAGCAAATTTTTGAGGCGATCAGCCTCGCCGATAATGACCTGGGTATATTCTTTTAACTCCTCAGTCACCAACTGTTTTTCCAGCAACTGCGCCGCCCCCCGCAAACCACCCAGAGGATTCTTTATCTCATGCGCCAGTCCACGTAACATTTCGCGTGTGGCCATCTGTTGCGCCTGGCGGTTTTCTTCACGCGCGATACGCAACAAATTATTAATTGGAGTCAGTTCCAACAGCAGTTCGGCTTCCTCGTCAGCCTCGATGAGAGGAATAACGGTAAGATCCACCACCAAATCATCGCTATGCGACATGCTCAGCGTCATTTCATGACGAGTAAAGGGGTGACGACTGTGCAGAGCCTCTTCCAGTGCAGGCATAATCGGGGACTCAAGTTGAATCAGTTCAGAAAAATGCTGGCCCAGTAAATGACGGGCACTAATTCCAAGCAATAATTCGCCCGCTGGATTAATAAAAATCAGCCTGAAGTGCGTATTAAACAATAGTGTGGCAACACTAAGTCCATCCAATACTCGTTGTTGAATTTGCACCTTGGAGACCATTACCAAATCTATATGCCCTTTAATAAGCAAGAACCAAACCAGGCACGCACGAAAAAATGGCGTACGCTGCACTGAAAACAAAAATTTACAGGGGAAACAATCACTTAATAAAGGCGTGAGAGCATGATAAATAAACATCTGCAACCCTGCCTGATTAATTGCAACGACAGTTCTGGCTAATCATAGCGCATCTGTAAACATGGCGCACAAGAATGGTGCGAAACTACGCGGGGTTCGGGGACAGACTCGGTACTGCTTCGTTTTGCTCAGGGCGCGACAGGCGTTGGGGCATAAATATTTTCCCTGCCGAGCCTGACGCGAAGGATATGGAAGGAGATCGTGGGGCTTTGAATTACGGCTTCGCCTTTAAAATTAACGACGCGGAGCTGAAGCTGGTGGGTGCCTCGATCCAGATTTTTTAAGCTCGGATTCAGGCTACTTACGCCGGGCATGACTTTACCATCCAGCAGCCATTCAAGGTGGTGCTCAAGGTTACTCTGCAGACCGGGTCTTAATTCGCCCCTCAGGCTAAGATTACCATTGTTACTGCGAATGGCCTCATCGTCTTGTGGCGAGAGAATACGAATGCTTTCGTACTGGAACGGCTTGGCCGGTGCGGCTGGAGCCGAATGAGTTCTGGGGGGTGCCAGCGGGGTAAAACTGACCGAGGGTAGCGGTTTTAGCTTGAGGGGTTTGCCACCCTCAGCAAAGGGTACGTCAGAATATTCGACGCTGCCATCCGGATTTACTTTTTTGTATACTTTAGTAGCCGCAAACAGAGACAAACTCAAACTGATAAATAGAATAAAAACTATCTGGCGCATGCGCCCAGCATAGCCCAGGATGAAATAAAGATACAGGGTGCATTTCTCATTATTCCCTCGGCATTGCAGACAAGATATTACTCAAAGCCATTCAATTTATATTTACTCACCGTTACCCGAATATTTATTACACAGCTGCTTAACTAAATGTTTTGGTTAGACATTTATGTTTGTCGATTATTTTTACAAAACGAAATTCATTGCTTGCTACTAAATATTTGATTTTTCTATCCCTCAAAAATGCAAGATAAGCGGTTGAAAACAAACATTTAATATTTTGGTCTTATTTTTAAATGGTACCTGACATTATTTCAAACTCAGCAATTTAATTGTCGAGATAATTGACAAAAAGGCTTTTTTATTTTTTTATTACATCCTTATGTTTTATAAGCTTTTGATTAGGCTGATAAAAATCTTATGGCGTACATTATGCTTAAATATTTTTGTCACATAGTAATTTTCAGATTTGAAATTACTGATGATAAAAAACCTATAATAATACCCGGAATTTATCCAAGGAGTAGCACATGTACCTATTAAGGACCCTTCAAATCATTTTCTCTTCTGTGATTGGCCTTTGCATCCTAACTCAGTCAGCTTTTGCCATATCCGTAGGGGGCACCCATTTAGCCGGCTTACTTACAATCGATCCTGGCACCAAAGTCAAAACCCAAATTACTCTAGCTGATGGCACTACTTTTACCCGCAATCGCTATACGGGGGGGTCTTATTTTGTCATGAACAAGGATAATCCGAATTCTACTCAAGCAGCGATGCTACAACCAGGAACAGATGGCGGTATTGCGCTGGGAAGATACCAAAATTTTGTAGTAAATCCCAACGTTCCTCATCCGCAGGGCTGGAAAGGTGATATTAATGGTGATGGCATTCCTGATGGCGCAGCCGGTACCGGATATGCTCGGACTGCACCATTATTTCCAACAGGATCATCAGCTATTTTCAAGTTTTTCTCTCTTGATACCTATGTGGGTCTGAATCCGATTAGCTATCAATCTGCTCAGGCACATCCTGCCCCCAGCGTTGAAATTGATATGTCATCTTGTATTGCTGATAGTTGTTCAATCACCGCTGATCTCAGTGCCTGGGAGGTTCTCTGGAATGGTTCAGCTTTTGAACAGGGTCCACGGCCCGATAATAAAGGACCCTTTGGGCTTGCTACTGGCACTTATAACCTGGTTTCTAACCGATACTCTCTGGCCTGGGTATCACAGATCAAAGGTGGTCCATTTGGTGGCGTTGTCGGTTACTGGCATATTGAAGGAAGTGTAGTACCCATACCGGCAACTGTTTGGCTATTTGGCTCAGGACTGATCATGCTAGCTGGGCTTGGCAAACGTAAAGGATCTGCTTAATATTTTTATATACCGCCAATAAAAAACGCCCCCAGATGGGGGCGTTTTTTATTTCAACCACTGACTTCTAAGATTAAAGCGAGTAGTACATATCGAACTCAACCGGATGCGTAGTCATGCGCATGCGGGTAACTTCTTCCATTTTCAAACTAATGAAAGCATCGATCATATCGTTGGTGAAAACATCACCGGCGGTAAGGAAAGCGCGATCCTGATCCAAGCTTTCCAGTGCTTCTTCCAGCGAAGCACAGACGGTCGGGATTTCTTTGAGTTCTTCTGGTGGCAGATCATAGAGATCCTTGTCGGAAGACTCACCCGGGTGGATCTTGTTCTGGATACCGTCAAGGCCGGCCATCAGCAGGGCGGAGAAAGCCAGATAGGGGTTGGCGGTAGGATCCGGGAAACGAACTTCGATGCGACGCGCTTTCGGGCTGGTGACATACGGAATACGAATCGAGGCGGAACGGTTACGCGCTGAGTAGGCCAGCAGTACCGGCGCTTCGAAACCCGGCACCAGACGCTTGTAACTGTTGGTGGAGGAGTTGGTCAAGGCATTGAGTGCCTTGGCGTGTTTGATAATGCCACCAATGTAATACAGGGCAGTTTCAGACAAACCACCATACTCGTCACCGGAGAACAGGTTCTGCCCGTCTTTGGCTAGCGACTGATGAACGTGCATGCCGTTACCATTGTCACCCACCAGCGGTTTGGGCATAAAGGTCGCGGTTTTGCCGTAGATGTGAGCCACATTGTGGACACAATATTTCAGGATCTGGTTCCAGTCGGCGCGTTTAACCAGGGTGTTGAACATGGAACCGATTTCACACTGACCGGCAGTGGCTACTTCATGGTGATGCACCTCGGTGGAGACGCCCATTTCTTCCATCGCCAGACACATGGCAGCGCGCAGATCGTTGAGGGAATCAACCGGCGGAACCGGGAAATAACCGCCCTTGAGACCAGGGCGATGGCCGATGTTGCCATCTTCGTAGACTTTCTCGGAGTTCCATTCGGCTTCATCGGAATCAACTTTGTAGAACGCACCGCTCATGGTGGCGCCCCAACGTACATCGTCAAATACGAAGAATTCAGGCTCTGGACCAAAGAATGCGGTATCGGCAATACCGGTGGATTTCAGATAGGCTTCGGCGCGTTTGGCAACTGAGCGAGGATCGCGTTCATAGCCCTGACCGGTGGTCGGCTCGATAACGTCACACACCAGGATCAGAGTGGGTTCATCGGTAAAGGGATCCATCACGGCGGTATCAGGATCTGGCATCAGGATCATGTCAGATTCGTTAATGCCCTTCCAGCCGGCGATGGAGGAACCATCAAACATCTTGCCTTCGGTGAACAGATCGGCATCGATCGTGTGGGAGGGCACAGACACATGCTGTTCCTTGCCATGGGTATCGGTGAAACGGAAATCAACAAACTTGACCCCGTTGTCTTTAATCATTTTCAAAACTTTATCGGACATTACTCTCAATCTCCCGCTATTTAGTAAGGAAAGCTGCCGAATCACTGGCAACCGGAACTCAAAATTTCGCGTCATGTATGGTACATGAAATATGCCAGCATACAAGACATTGATTTATATAGATTAAACTTTGTATTGCTGAGCCTCAAAGGCTGAATTCTGCACCTTTATCGTTCGCAAAATCGATTTTTCGCTCTTTTTTGGTGCGATAATTTATGCTTCTTTCATCCTAATCCGCAGACAAACCCACGATTGCCCTTTTCAGCACAAACTGCGAGAAAATCAGCCTGTAAAAAGTTACAGTTAATGGTAACGCAGGCGTACGGATTCAATGTCCTTGCAGCTCGCTGTTACCGCCTGATTAAACTGTTGCTGCAAGGCTGCCGGACTTATGCCGTCGCTCAGCACCGACAGAGGCAACAGCAATTCTACCCTGATCTGCCCCTCAAGGTAATGCAAGGTCATGTGCTCAATCTGCCGGGCAGCCGGAATCTCAGACCAGCATGACTGCAACTGCTGCTCAAGTTCTGATCGATGCGGCAGGCTGGCGCGGAATTGAAAATGCTCATCGTCTTCCGGATCTATGTGTACCATGACATCCGCCACTTCTTCAATTTCTTTTATCAATTTAAGGCGAACACTTTCACTTATATAATGGGCCTCGGACACGCTCAGCTCCGGATCCACCTGAATATGCACATCGACCAGGGCATCGGCACCCATGCTACGAGTACGCAAAATATGCAGTGAATGCACGCCGTCCACACTGAGAATACTCTCGCGAATCGCCTGCACCCGTTCCTGCTCCAACCCCGTGTCGATCAGCTCGCGAAAACTGTGGAAAGTGAGATTCCAGCCGATTTTGACAATCATCAGGCCCACGCCCACTGCGGCTACGGCGTCAAGATAATGGTAACCGGCCATGCTACCGGCAATGCCCACCAGCACCACCACGGATGAAATCGCATCGGAACGACTGTGCCAGGCATTGGCTTCCAGTAATTTTGACTTATGTTTACGCGCCACCACCATGGTGTACTGATAAATCGCCTCCTTGCTCACTACCGAAATAGCGGCCACCACTAGCGCCCAGAAACCGGGCAGGGCGAGGCTCTCGGGCTTCAGTATGTGTTCGACCGCATCCCAGGTGATGCCCGCCGCGACTAAAAGCAGCATCACCCCCAGACCCACGGTGGCAATGGTTTCGATACGTCCGTGACCGTAAGGATGATCATCATCAGCACCCTGCCTGACATGTTTGGCCGCATACAGGACGACGAAATCCGTAGCCAGATCTGAGAGTGAGTGCACACCATCGGCGATTAATGCCTGCGAATGCGCAATATAACCCATGGCAATTTTCGCCACCCCGAGCAACAGATCGATGACTGATCCAATCAGAGTAACGCGCACCGTTTCCCGGTAGCGTTCTTCACTGCTGGTATCTTCGATTCCAAAATAGGGACTGGTCATGTCTGTTTTACTACCTCAATACAAATGTAAACTTCGTCTTCGCGCGGCTCCGCCGTCACTATGCGATGACCATGCACCCGACACCAGGCCGGTACATCATGCAGGGCACCGGGATCGGTACAGGACACATGCAGAATGTCACCCGCCGCCAGTTTTGCGATGGCATCCTGCACCCGGATCACCGGCATGGGACAGAGCAGACGACGGGCGTCCAGATGCTGTTCAGACATACCAGTCCTGAGGAATCTCATCTGCTCGCAGGGGTTTGACCATTAAGCGCTGTGCGCGGCCATCCAGATCGGTAATTTCTATTTCTACTTCAGCCGCATCCCGGCCCTGACCGAAGCGGGCGCTGATCTGCGCAGCCAACAGTCGATCGTCCTCGTTCAGCTCACCATCTATCAGCACCAGGGGACCGCTGTGACTGGTACTCAGCAAATGCACAAACTGTTTGCGATAGCCTTCAAGAAAACGGGTCTCGCCTTCTTCGCGGGCAACGATTAGCTTGAAATGCGGCCGGGGGCGCAGATGGCGGCCCACCTTGAGCAACATGATGTCGTCCAGCTCATAATCGCGTGACGAACGATGCGCCCACATATCTACCAGCTTGTCCGAATAGGACTTGTCGGTGAGAAAACAACAGCCACCGGCCGGTTGCGAGTAATCCTCGAAACCAAACTTTGCCGCCAGCTCAATTTGCGGTTTACGCGTGCGGCCGCTGAAATCATACAGCGCCTCGCGTTGCACCCAGCCTTCGCGCTCGGGCCGGGTTTCCGGTAGATTCAACGCCGACAATGGCCGCAGTAATAAATCACCGGCCCCGGATTCACGCTGAAT
>VAPK010792149.1_pt1 | contig 15169 bp, 13 predicted proteins | sample 3395031 | NCBI WGS metagenome assembly VAPK01 (sample SAMN08290443, study PRJNA428436) | hydrothermal vent metagenome | isolation source: Deep-sea hydrothermal vent chimney 1 | place: Pacific Ocean: Juan De Fuca Ridge
ATCCGCCACATACTGCTGTAATTCCTGCGGATCTTCAATACCTGCTTCATGTGCTTCATTTTGGCAAAAATTCGACCCTGCCCCAGCGATAGCGAAAATGGGCACGGAAGCAAAAATCGATGCCAAGACCGCTATCAAAAATTGTTTGCGCATAAGTTTGTTCTCCTAATAAAATAACTGCATTGAGATGCGCCGATCTCGTCGTTTCTAAATACCGTACCAAGCCCAGCAAGCCTAATATAACTGGCAACGCTTTTGCTTGTAAAGTAAAAAAATCTAATCGATACCATCTTCAAATTTACTTGGGCCGACGCCGGCCAACCTTGCGTTTTAAAATCACAAAGAAAATTGATTCCACCAGGGCTTTTCTGAATTCCGCCGGTTGAGGTGAATGGGTGAATCCCAACCTACCTCAACTGCAATTCCCGAGCGCTATAGTTTGCTAAATCCATCAACACTTGACTCAATGCCGCATTGATTGCCACCACGCCTCCATAGGGGCTATTGCTTGTGGCTGGACTTTGTGCAGATACCTCATAGACACCGATAATACGTCGTCCCACTAAATCAATGAACTGAGCACGCAATGTCACCACCCCCACGCTTTGCGCATTGATATACTGGTGCTTGATATCGATTAACTCTACATCTAAGGCAATGTCTGCTACACGGGTATTACTACCGCTGACCACTTCATCAAAAGCCTGGCTTTGCTCCAGCGCCTTGACGATAAAAGGCGCTAACATCGCCGCCGGTGGCGATGCCCATTCATTATTGATATAATAATTCAACTCATAAGCCGCTTCGCTATAGGCCATACGTGTCGCTCGATAGGGCGCAGCAGCACGTGGCTTGGTAACCGCGACCACCGCCTGACTTTTACGATCGGCGGGTTGAATCGATAGCACCGGCTCAAAATGATAAGTCTGCAGGGCCGTCTGCTGTGATTTAGTGTTCTGCTTAACAGCCTCAACAGCGGCACAACCTGAAATCAAAATCAGCCATAGCAAAAGCAGACTGATAGGCCATCCATTGTATTTTGATTTATTTCTAATCATCATGTTATTCACCAGGACCTGCACGATTACTCCCTCGCCCAAAAATTAACATATTCGGATCACGCTCCACATCGTGAGCAACACGACTTAAGGTGGCGGTGAGTTGTCGCATTTCTTCCATCAATTGATTCAATTGCGATAAGGAGTCTGCCGTTGAATAAAGTAATTCCTTTTGCGCGGTAATAACCACTTCGTCCAAGCGCGCGGCGGTCTGATTAATCGCGGCAACCGCTTGTTGTACCCCATCCATACTACCCGCCACTCCGTGGACTAATCGAGGTAACTCTTGGCTCATCTGTGCTGTGTTTTGTAGTATTTCTGTTAAGTTGTCAATGTTTTCCCCAAACACATCAAGCCGCTCAGACACGACCCGAGATAAATGCTCAACATTCGTTAAGGTATTGGCAATCGCCCGTTGATTATCATCATTCAACAAAACATCGACCCGATCTGCAACGCCGGCTAGATATTCTACCCCTTGCGTCAATTGCGTAAATAAATGAGTAATCATACTATCAAAACGTACCAATGCCGAGGGAGCTGTTTGAATTTCTGGAATCGCTTGCTCGTTCGTTGCCTGCAACAAGGGTGAGGCTTGGGTGCCACCGGTTAACTCAATATAAATAAGTCCGGTAATGCCTTGTAAGGATAACACCGCTACCGAATCGTGCTTGATCGGCGCCCCTTGTTTAATGGCTAAGTCCAATTGCACACGTTCTGAGTTGTTGGGATCTAAAGCAATATGAGTCACTTTTCCTACATCGACTCCCCGATATTTAACGGCGGCGTTTTCATTTAAGCCGGAGACAGATTCATAAACATACGCGACATAAGTGGCGTAGTCTTCTTGTTCATAATCGTAACTCAACCAAACCACCAAGGCCACCAGCAGTACCATAAAAAATGTCACAAACAGTCCGACCAAAGTATAGTTGACTTTGATTTCCATTATTTCACCTGTGCCGCCCGGCCTCGCGGACCTTGAAAATATTCGTGAATCAGCGGATGAGGATGTTGACTTAAGGTTTTTAAGTCAGCCACCGCCAGCAAGCGTTTTTCACCTAAAAATGCCACCCGGTCTGTCAATCGCCATAATGAATCAATGTCATGAGTGACAATCACCACGGTTAAACCTAACGCCTTCCGTAATTGTAAAATTAACTCGTCCAAAGCGTGGGCACTAATCGGATCAAGACCAGCACTGGGTTCATCCAAAAATAAAATATCAGGATCAAGTGCCAATGCCCGAGCCACCGCCACTCGTTTGATCATACCGCCACTGAGATGTTTAGGATATTTATCTGCGACTTGCTCAGTTAAGCCCACCAATTTTAATTTCATTAAGCCTAATTGTTGAATCAGTTGAGCCGATAGTTGCGTCTGCTCCTTCAGTGGCACGCAAACATTCTGCAATACCGTTAAGGAACTAAACAACGCGCCTTGCTGGAACATCACGCCCATATGGCGTCGCAGCTCACTGGCTGAGGCTTCATCAATACCGATCAACTCATGCCGCCCTATTCGAATAGAACCACCACTGGGCTGCAGTAGCATGGTGAGGGCACGCAACAAGGTTGATTTCCCTGAACCACTGCCCCCCACTAAGCCAATGATCTCACCTTGACAGATATCCAAATTAATGCCATCGTGGATGGTTTCATGACCAAACCGAGTGACCAAATCTCGAACTTGGATAATGATTCTTCTCTCCAGTAAGTCGCCTGACTGAGCTGCAATCAAATCCCTATCCCACTAAATATAATTGAAAAAATAGCATCAGCAACAATAATCAAGAAAATCGCCTGCACCACGCTCGTGGTCGTTTGCCGGCCCACACTGTCCGCTCCCCCAGTCACACGTAAGCCTTGAAAGCAACCCACTACCGCGATAATTAACGCAAATACCGGGGCCTTCATCATGCCCAACATAAACGAAGTCAAGGTCACTACCTCAGGAATACGAGCAACGAAATCCTTAAAATCAATACCCAACATGGTTTTCGCGATGACCATACCACCAAACACGCCCAGCACATCGGCAAATACTGTCAATAATGGCAGAGCTATTAACATAGCCAATACCTTAGGGATGACCAACATCTCCATGGGGACGATGCCAATGGTTCGCATGGCATCAATTTCCTCGGTCACCTTCATGCTCCCCAACTGTGCCGCAAACGCCGAACCGGAACGACCAGCCACAATCACTGCCGCCATCATCGGAGAAAGTTCGCGTAACATGGTGAGACAAACCAGTTCAACAATAAAAATATTGGCGCCATATAATTGCAGCTGAACGCCCGCTTGATAACCGATCACAATCCCAAGTAAAAAAGATAATAAACCGATAATAGGCAGCGCATTGATACCTGATTGTTCAACATTCGCAAACAAGGCATTCCAGCGTAACCGGCGTGGCTGAATAATACATCGGAATAAGATGACGAAGGTCTCACCAAGAAAGGCGAGAAGTTGCAAAGCCTGTTCAATATGTTGCCAGGTTGCCCGCCCCAAACGCGATAAGCGTGCCGCTCGGACAACAGGCACAGACACCACTTGCGGCGGCTTCACTAATGCCAGCAAACTCCGATGATTGTCACTGAGCCCGGTTAAGTGATAGGGCTGATTGCGCTGCTGCAAATGCTGACAGAGCCGATTAAGCAACCAGGCACCTGCACTATCAAGCGCTTGAATTTGCTGGCAATCAATAACAACACAAGCCACATCAAGCGACGTTGTCATACGCTGCTCAATCATGTTTTCAAGGGAGGCGGCACCATAGACTGTCCAATTTCCAGCCAACACTAACCGAGCGCCATTGGCTATCCATTGAATGTGTGATTGCTCCATATCACGGCGAACCATCAATTGTTTAATTGCGACTCCTAACGAATCCGACATTTTTCACGCCTTGGCGCGAAACCTAAGATGAATTGATGAGTTTTGGGAAGTGTAAGCCTCAGGGGTATCGCATGCAAGTCCCCTGGGAAGAATTTAGGAATGGGCAATTATCCTGTCCCCCCCATCCCTTGTCCAACGTTAGATCTAATAATACACATGCAGCAGCAACATGATCTCGTAATTCACCAGCAGCACATAAAAAATGAAAGCGCAGTACAAGATATGAGATACTTTGACCACCCCAAGCCAACGAAAGTGAAAATGCGCCACTAAGATAAATACACTCACCGCTGTCATAATAAATTTGACGAAAACAAAACTATCAATATTAATGCTTAACAGATAAGCCATCAATGGATTAAGCTCAGAGCCCCCCTTATCGATCAGCCGCAGGGTGAAAAAAGCATCAATCATAGACAGCAGCAAAATACCAATACAAATATATCGCAACACGGGCGTATAACAATCAACATAAATGTTACTGGCATCGTTTTTTCGCCTGCCATTTTGATGACGGCGGCCCGGTGAAAATAAAATGGTAAACGGATGTGTGACACACTGACGCCGATCAAAACCACTACGCCGATCCATGGACTCTAAAGACTTGACTTGTGCGGCCCGTAAAACATTCGCACGCCCAAACAACAAATGCGTCAAAAAAGACAAATTCATGGTAACTATCCTCCAGCCCGAATAATCGTTGTAAGCTATCACCCAAAAATAACAAGAAAGTCATGTCAAATCATGCGATTAAACAATAATAACCGATGGCTTTTCGATCAGGCTACAAAATAACCTTCAGGTTACACTATACACAACTGTCCATACACACTCAAACAGCAAAGCTTTTTCAAACGCCTTCACCCACAGATAAAAATTTGACCTAGCAAATCTCTTACATCGGAATCAAAAAAAACAGATCACATAGAAATAAATACCAATTTTTCATTACTTTTCTAAAATGCTGTGGTTAATCGCTAAAGTTACCCCCTTTAACACCCGATTGTCTAAGTCTGGGGTCAGACAAAGGCTTCAGCACATAAACACCTCATCGCGATCGGTAATTATTGAATGGACACATATCAATCAAGAAGGGCTTTCCTTCGTGGAAATTGGCACAACCAAGCCCCCGCCGTTATCAGACCACCTTGGTCAACGGCTGAAAAAAAATTTACCAGCACCTGCACCCAATGCAATGCATGCATCACCGCTTGTCCGCAACAGATTATTGTCAATACCCTGGATAACTTTCCACACATTGATTTTCAAAAAGGATCCTGCACTTTTTGCGGCCAATGTGTTGAGCACTGTACTCATGATGCATTGCAGTTTGCCAATCCAGACAAACCTGCCAACGCCCCCTGGCCGATTAAAATGCAGATCGGCCCAGCGTGTTTAGCCACCCAAAATATCGATTGCCAAATCTGCAAAGAAGCCTGTGAATATGAAGCGATTTCTTTATCGTTTCATAGAAACCGAGTGGCCCAACCCTTACTGGACAATGACACCTGCACTGGATGTGGTGCCTGTGTCAAGCGATGCCCAATCGATGTCATTAGCCTGCAACAACCGACAGCGACAACAGGTAATTAAACAGATAATTAAACAGATAATTATTTTTAATTAAAGTGATGGATAGATGATGAATATTAGTAGTGCCATTGTCAAAGTAAAACCCGAAAAAATGATATCGGTGCGCCAGGCATTAGCTAGCCAGCCTGGTGTTGAAATCCATATCGAAGACGAGCATGGAACGCTGATCGTTACCGTGGAGGATGATCAACTGGATATCTTGGTCACTACCATTTCAAATTTTCTACACATTGACGGCCTACTCTCTGTCACCCCAAGTTATCATTATTTTGAACAAAGCGACCCACAAACAGGAAGTGCTATATGACTTTTAGCAGACGAAATTTTATAAAAATGAATGCCGTTGCTGCCGCAGCCACCGCCGCTGGCTTAAAAGTTCCTTTGATCGACGACGCCCAAGCCAACCAAGAAACAGCCATCCGCTGGGATAAAGCACCTTGCCGATTTTGCGGTGTTGGGTGCGGGGTACTCATTGGTACCAAGGATCAGCGGATAGTCGCCACCCAAGCTGATCCCGAAGCGCCAGTCAATAAAGGTTTGCAATGCATTAAAGGTTATTTCTTATCAAAAATCATGTATGGTGCTGACCGACTCACCACACCTTTATTACGTAAGAAAAATGGACAATATGACAAAGAAGGCGAATTTACTCCAGTTTCCTGGCAAGAAGCCTTCGATATCATGGAAAAAAAATATAAATCCGCCTTGCAAGCGAAAGGCTCCGATTCCATCGGCATGTTTGGTTCTGGGCAATGGACAATATGGGAAGGATATGCCGCCGTTAAATTTATGAAAGCCGGCTTGCGCACCAATCATATTGATCCTAATGCACGTCATTGTATGGCATCAGCGGTAGCTGGTTTTATGCGCAGCTTTGGTATCGATGAACCCATGGGCTGTTACGATGACCTAGAACAAGCCGATGACTTTGTTTTATGGGGAGCTAATATGGCTGAAATGCACCCTATTCTTTGGTCACGAATCACTAATCGACGATTGAGTGCTGATCATGTTCAAGTGGCAGTACTGTCTACCTTCAAAAACCGTAATTTCGATCTGGCCGATCTCGGTATCGTTTTCTCACCTCAGTCCGATTTAGCGATACTCAATTACATCGCAAACTACATTATACAAAGTGGCAATGTCAATCAGTCGTTCATTAAAAATCATGTCAATTTCCGGCTTGGAAATGCTGACATTGGTTATGGCCTACGCGATGATCATCCCCTACAAAAAAATGCCAGCAATGCCGCTAACGCCGGTGGCTCAAAACCCATAAATTTCAATGAATTTAAAAATTTTGTAGAAGAATATACCCTGGATAAAGCACATGAAATTTCTACTGTACCAAAAAAAGAACTGGAAGCTTTAGCGAAAATGTACGCCGACCCGAAACGAAAAATCGTGTCATTATGGACCATGGGAGTCAATCAGCATACCCGTGGTAGCTGGGTGAACAATTTACTCTATAACATTCACCTATTGACAGGCAAAATTTCCGAACCCGGTAATGGCCCGTTTTCGCTCACCGGCCAGCCTTCCGCCTGCGGTACCGCACGTGAAGTCGGTACATTTTCCCATCGCCTACCGGCTGACATGGTCGTCAATAAAAAAGAACATCGTGATTTCGCTGAAGAAAAATGGAAAATTCCATCTGGTACCATTCCAGCAAAACCCGGTTATCATGCGGCGGAACAAAATCGCATGCTAAAAGATGAAAAGCTGAATGTCTATTGGGTCATGTGCAACAACAATATGCAAGCGGCTGCCAATTTAATGGAAGAATCTTATCCAGGATACCGCAACCCAAATAACTTTATTATCGTATCTGACGCCTATCCTACCGTAACCGCCATGGCGGCAGATCTTATTTTACCCACCGCCATGTGGGTAGAAAAAGAAGGAGCTTACGGTAATGCAGAACGACGCACCCAATTTTGGCGACAACAAGTAAAAGCACCCGCTGAATCTAAATCCGACTTATGGCAAATCATTGAATTCTCCAAACGCTTCACGACCAATGAAGTTTGGTCAGCGGAAGTCCTTGAAAAAAATCCAGCCTATAAGGGAAAAACCTTGTATGAAGTACTATATAAAAATGGCCAAGTAGACAAATACCCAAACACCGAACGACAAGCCGGTTACGATAATGATGAAGCCAAGCATTTTGGCTTTTATATCCAAAAAGGTTTATTTGAAGAATATGCCAGTTTTGGCCGTGGCAAAGGGCATGACTTAGCCAGCTTTGATACCTATCATCAAGTCAGAGGATTGCGTTGGCCAGTGGTCGATGGCAAAGAAACCCAATGGCGCTTTAGAGAGGGTTATGATCCATACGTTAAAGCCGGTGAGTCGGTACGTTTTTATGGAAAATCCGATGGTAAAGCCAATATTTTCGCACTACCCTACGAGCCTCCTCCCGAAATACCCGATGATGAGTTTGATATGTGGTTAGTGACAGGTCGAGTGTTAGAACACTGGCACTCGGGATCAATGACACGCCGCGTCCCCGAATTACATCGCGCTGTTCCCAATGCACAAATATATATGCACCCAGACGATGCTAAACGCAATGGTTTAAAACGCGGCATGGCTGCCAAGATACAATCTCGTCGCGGCGAAATCATTGCTCGCGTGGAAACCCGAGGACGCAACCGTCCACCTCAAGGTATGGTGTTTGTACCATGGTTTGATGAAAGTCGACTGATTAACAAATTGACACTCGATGCCACCTGTCCAATCTCCAAGCAAACGGATTATAAAAAATGCGCAGTCAAAGTTTCAAGAGCTTGATATGAATAAACACAGAAATGAACACGTATTGTGCAGCCCATCGATTCTAAATTAATTTAAACGTTTATCATGAGTTATTTAACATGAAAAAAAAATCAATCGTCATTATTCTAAGTGTCGTGGCTTTTGTATTAGCCATCGCGATACCTGATTATTTACCGAACGATACAACATTAGCAGAAAAAAATCAGTCAATTGGCACAGACGTTGTCATATATGAAATGAATAAAAGCGGGTTTACTTCGCTACGTGGTGATGCAAGTATTCCTGCAACAAACAAAGCGCCTGAGCTCTATAAGTGGAAACATGACGTCGGTTTAGTGGCAAGGAATTACATTACCCAACCACCGCTAATCCCTCATCCGATCAAGCGCTATAAGATCAATCAAAGACAAAATAAATGCCTAGTATGTCATGGCTGGAAAAATTATCGAGAATGGGGAGCAACAAAAATAAGTCTAACACATTTTCAAAACCGAGCTGGCAATGAATTATCGAAAGTATCACCGCTGCGTTATTTTTGCACACAGTGCCACGTGCCACAAAAAGATGCAAAGCCCTTGGTAAATAATATCTTTGAGCCCATTAATTTATTAAAACAAACCAAAGGATAAGTTATTAATTTTCACGCCTAAGTAGGATATTATCATGACTGATCATGAAAATCGAAAAACAGAAGCCGAGAATGTTACAAAGCAGAGAACAGCCAAAAAAATTTTTGGGTCATGGTTTATCTTGATGGGTTTTTTTGTCGGAGGTATTGTTTTCTGGGGCGGATTCAATACCGCCATGGAAGCCACTAACCAAGAAGCTTTTTGTATTTCCTGCCATGAAATGAAGGACAATGTCTATCAAGAGTATAAAGACAGCATCCACTATACTAATCGAACAGGCGTTCGTGCCACCTGCCCGGACTGCCATGTCCCCAAAGAGTGGACACATAAGTTTGTTAGAAAAATACAAGCCTCTCTTGAATTATTTCACAAATTCATGGGGACCGTCGATACGCCTGAAAAATTTGAGGCGCAGCGCTTAGTGATGGCAAAGCGTGTGTGGGCAACAATGAAAAAAACTGACTCACGGGAATGCCGAAACTGCCATTCTTTTGACTATATGGATTTTACTGAACAAGGACGACGTGCCATGCATAAACATGCCGATAGTCTTGATAATAATGCAACGTGTATTGATTGTCATAAAGGCATAGCACATTCTCTACCGATGAATTCACAAAATATTGATAGTTAGCAAACCTTATTGAAATCGCAATACCTGGGTTAACATAAACTAATCCGTGTTAACCAAAGTATCGATTTAATATTTTATTATCAGAATAAATAAGCAATATTATTTCCTGTCCTAAACAAATTTTTCTGCATCATCTATCCTACCCATTCCAATATTTTAATCACAAAACATAACACTCTCATATAAATTATTTTGATAAAAATAGTAAAAATTTATTATTGCATTAATTAAATATTTACTTGAAAAACATAAATCACTAAAAAAATTTCACTGGTATTATTTTTGCTATTTATTAATTTTAACTGTTCTAAAATTAAAGAGAGCTATCATGCAATACTTAAAATTATTTAATCTCTTGTTCATTTATTTTTTTTTCACACATTCTACCCATGCCGCTTCTGTACTTCCACTTAATTTAAGTGAGTTGTTACAAGATGCACAACATGTATTTGTTGGTACCTGCCTTACAAATAATACAGTAATGGATCCCTCAACACGTATGATGTCGACCTTCACAAGCTTTCAAGTCGATGATCCTTTAAAAGGCCAATTAGGTGATACCCACACCATTAAACAAATTGCTCAACGGGTTAACACCGATAAAATCACTATATTGATCCCCAATGTACCAACCTTCATTGTTGGCCAGCAATATGTTGTCTTTATCCCTAAGCCATCTAAACTTGGCTATTCCAGTCCCGTAGGGTTAGAACAAGGTGCCTTTGACATCATTCAGAAAAATCAACAAACCGTGGTCACTAACGGTAGAGATTTTGGAGACTTATTATCCGCCGCTAATCAATCTGCTGACAAAGATTTAGTACTGCAAGGTAAACCATCTTCTCCACGCCTTACCTTCAATCCCAACGCAAACCAAATAACCATGCCACTGACTAACTTTATCGAAGTTGTGAAGAACATGGAGGGTAAGCAATGAATAAAAAAATTATCTTTCCTATATTGTTAACATTCCTATGCATACCTTATTTTGTCTTAGCCGGCGGACCCTTAACTCTTATCAACAATCAGCCTGTCACTTACCCAAATGATGGACAACCCATCAACCTAAATTATGATCAAGGCACCCTAGGGAGTCGCAGCAAAGAAACAGCCGACGGTATCGTCAATCAAGCCATCGGGCTGTGGAACGATGTACCCACTGCCACGATACAGCTTCTTCAAAAAAATGACATTCCTACCAATGTTACCCAAAATAATTTTAATAATTATCTTGGCAGATATTCTGATGGTCTCAATCCGATCATTTACGATAGCGATGGAACGATTATTGATGCCTTATTTGGCACTGGAGCGCGAAAATCTGTCTTAGGATTTGCAGGCTCAGCGTATAAATCAAGCACAGGATCATTTACTGAAGGTCAAGCGATTATTAATGGGTTTATCACTATTTCAAATAGTCGAATGACGGTCGTGCTTGCTCATGAAATTGGCCATATGATTGGTCTGGATCACTCACAACTGGATGGCACTCAAGGTTTAACTTCAGAAAATTATGCACTAATGTACCCAATTGCTTATCGCAATAGTATTTCTTTACATGAAGATGAAATTTCTACCGTCAGTGAACTTTACCCGGAAATTAATATTAGTAACCAATTTGCAACACTCTCTGGTAATTTTCTCACCCTATCAAACCAAGCCATACTCGGTGCTAATATTTGGGTGAAAGAGTTTAACACGGGCAAAGTCTATAGCAAAGTTTCTGATTATCTTAAACAAAAAAACGGTTACTTTCAGTTTTTGTTGCCCACCGGTCAATACAGTCTGCATGCAGAGTCCATTCAATCTAATTTTTCGGGTGGCTCTAGAGTCGGACCTTATGCTAACTCCAGCAGCGCTAGCTCTTTTCAAGCACCGCACCCCATCACTCCAGTAAGTTTTAACGAAACCAATAACACTGCCCCTCAGTTATTTTCACTGCAAGCAGGCTGTGAAATTGATGTTAGCTTTCATATTGATGGCAGTGGTTTTATTAATAAAAATGGATGTGTAATAAATAACAATAAGGCTCCCATCGCTAAAGAGGGTACATTTACTATTCCTCAAGACTTAATATTTACTGAAACTTTAATCGCAACGGATTCGGATAATGACACACTTAATTATCTTATCGTCAATCAACCAAACCAAGGTAATGTCGTCATAACGAATAACACCAGCGGTGAGTTTACTTATACGCCAAATTTAAATACAAGCGGTACGGATTATTTTTCATTCCAGGCCGATGATGGCAAGCTGCTTTCTAACAAAGCAACCATCACCATCGTCATTAAAACCAACAATCAATCGCCAACGATTTCTAGCATTGATGCAACGCCTGCTATTATAAATAGTCAACAGACCAGTCAACTCTTGGTCAATGCACTAGATCCTGACAATGGCCCAACCACTTTATCATACCGTTGGACAATCAAGGATAGTGAAGGCACACTCAGTTCTTTCACTATCAAAAATCCTATTTATACGGCACCAATAGTCGCAGAAACAACCACATTTAATATACAAATTGAAGTTTTTGATGGACAGGCAAGCACGACCCAATACGTAGCAATCACAGTCACAAAAGATGAAGCCCCATCAAGCGTATTATTTAACACAAACTTTAACAATGGGAGCTTAAAAAACTGGTCTATTGTTGATCAGGGCTATTCATCCGGCCCTTCCAAATGGACAGTCAAAGAGGGGATGGCCTACCAAAGCAGTAATATTTACCGATTTAATCCACCGGCTTATCTCGGCACCTATCTGCTTTATGATAACGGGAATCAGTGGACTAACTACCAATTAAGCTTAACCATGAAGTCACAGGATGATGATTTTATGGGGGTGATGTTCCGGGTTCAAGATAATCAGAACTATTATCGTTTTGCCTGGGACAAACAACGCAATATACGCCGTATCACCAAGCATCAAAATGGAGTGGTCACCATCCTCGCCGAAGATACGGTGCCTTATGTCATCAATCAGCTTTACAAACTCAGGGTACAAGCCTCCGGTTCATCAATGGAAATATTTATCGATGGTCAATCGATTTTCACAGCCATTGATGATAGCTTTACTTCCGGTTCTATCGCTTTGTATCAATGGGGTAATAAAGGAGGTTATTTTGATAACGTAGAAGTGATCCGTACAGATAAATCATCATCGGATAATATCGCACCGATCATTGATTCCGTTATCGCCTCCCCCAATAACATTACCCGTGGACAAACGAGCTTGTTGTCGGTGATCGCATCTGACCCGGATAATCAACCCTCTCCTTTAACTTACACATGGCACACCAACGCCGGTGAAGGTCGGCTAAGCAGTGTAACATCTGAAAATCCCACATACACCCCTCCCGCCGTCACGTCAAGCCGAACCTTTATTTTAACCGTGGATGTATCTGATGGCATGTATACTACGTCGCAATCCGTATCCATTACCGTCACTCCTGCAACCAACAATCTTCTATTGTTAAAGGAAACCTTTAATGATAACAATTTAGATGACTGGTCAATTTTTGACAATGGCCGTAGGTCCGCACCATCGGTATGGACAGTCAAAGAAGGGATGGCCTATCAAAGCAGTAATATTCATCAGTTTAATGGCACCGCTTATTCAGGCACCTATCTGCTTTATGATAACGGGAGCCAATGGAGCGACTACCAATTAAACTTATCCATGAAATCGCAGGACAATGATTTTATAGGAGTGATGTTTCGGGTTCAAGATGACCGAAACTATTACCGCTTTGCTTGGGACAATGAACGTAATATACGTCGTATCACCAAGCATCAAAATGGGGTGGTCACCATCCTCGCCGAAGACAAGGTTCCCTATATCATCAATCGGCTTTACAAACTCAGGGTACAAGCCTCAGGTTCATCAATGGAAATATTTATCGATGGTCAATCGATTTTCACAGCAACCGATAATCGCTTTGCTTCTGGGTCTATCGCTTTGTATCAGTGGGGAAACCAAGGAGGTTATTTTGACAACGTAGAAGTGATTGCTCAATAAGTCCCATTTTATTAAAAAAAGAGAGCGACAAATCTTGTCGCTCTCTTAAATTGACAACATTCCTAATAAGTAATCATAGGAAAAGACGCCTGATTAAAACGAGCAATGAACACATCTTTGCCAAACCCTGTCACGGCAGGAAGTACTAGACCATCTCCTGCCTCCAATCTATTTTCATACATTCCTGCCAAATAAATGCGGCCGGCACCATCGACGACGGCGGCGATCCCTAGGCCTTGATTGTCATCCAAACTATAGGTCCAAGTATATTGACCATCGGCAGAAAATTTAGAGATAAACATACCTCCTGTTTGAAAATCCTGCCCACCTTCTGCATCGAAGTTGACAATACCTCGAAATGTACCTGGTATATACACATTCCCCAAGCCATCGACCGCATAGCGGACCTGATAATCAGGTGCATGAGCACTGCCCATACCGCTATTCGTTTGCAGTGGTGCCCCAGCAACTAAGCGGGGTGTCGCCCAAACATGATTGCCTAACGAATCATATTTATCTAAAAATACCCCATGCGCCCCATGTGAAACTAAATAAAAATGGCCATGAGCATCCGCCTTCACGGTGGCATTTTGATGATTTGGCAAATACTCACCCCATTGTAAATCACCATCAACGGTATATTTCACCATAAAAGCACCGACACCTTTGTCGGCGGTATCGGGACTCGTCAATAGACCATCAAATACTACCGAACCAAACGTGTCTCCAGAGACAACAAAACCATTGTTAGATACGGCGAGTACAGCCGTTAATCGCCCGATCCCGGTCTCATCACCAATTTGCTTACTCCATTGATAATCTCCTTCGGCATTTAATTTAACAACATATAGGCCCGTATTTACATGAATATCTTGTTGTTCCGTTGGATTAAGATCAACCCCGTAGGTTTCCCAACGATTACGTACATAAAGTGCAGCAAACAGATTTCCTTGTACATCGACATCAATTGACTTAGCGAATACACGATTATACTTACCTGCAAACCGATCCAATCTCAACAATGTGCCTTCGGGTGAATATTTGGCAACAAAGGCTTTCGGCAAATACGTTTTATTGTTAAACAAGACCTGCTCTTCACTCGGATCAAAATCATAAATTGCTGTCCAGCCAATCACCGTACCAGAAACATAAATGTCTCCCGCATTATCCACAACCAACCCAGTCACCATAATTCCTAGACGATTCGGATTTATTGGACTAATATTAATCGTCCATTGATGCTCTCCAGTATCAGACAGTTTTTGCAAATAGACGCCGTATTTATAAGACTCAATCGTTTCAACTTGATTAAAGCTGGCAGAATCACTCGCAGAATAACCCACCGAATAATAATTATTGTTCGCATCCGTCGCGGCGGTAATTACTTTCTCTTCATGTGGGCCACCAAAACTCGATAACTGATCCAATTCAGCCATTTCTGTTGGTATTGACGTCACACGTTCCGGCCAAGCATTGCCTGAATCTAGAATCACATATTGTGATTCATTACCCTTAACTGCGAGGGCTAAAATATGCCCTTGCTGAGTCACATGG
>VAPK011028887.1_pt1 | contig 15168 bp, 10 predicted proteins | sample 3395031 | NCBI WGS metagenome assembly VAPK01 (sample SAMN08290443, study PRJNA428436) | hydrothermal vent metagenome | isolation source: Deep-sea hydrothermal vent chimney 1 | place: Pacific Ocean: Juan De Fuca Ridge
CTATCGGTATAGTTGGAACGCACTATCGGTATAGTTGGAACGCACTATCGGTATAGTTGGAACGCACTATCGGTATAGTTGGAACACTTAATAAATTGTATCCCTTGTATATCAACATATACAGAGCACTTTTTTGTTCTGTAACATATATATAACTATCTTTTAACTATATATAACTTAGCAAAAAATTAATTTAGTAAAATTTTATTGGTATATGAAAAATCTTATTCTAGGAATAAATTAGCCAAAAAATTGATTTTATAAGCCTATAAAGAAGTGCATATAGTCATAAAAACTATATTGTAAAAGTCTAACCTTTTTATTTAGCAGTATTATTAACAATATCTTATGAATTTATAATCGATAAAATATACCTCGTAAAAGTAGGAACGCTTTATCGGTGTATCGGGAACACTTTCCAACAAATAATAGATAACTCAATCAGATGCCTTATCAACACCATGTGCAGTATCACTAATATAGCGAACATTTTTAATAATCAAAATAGCGCCATCCCGCTTAATAATATGATTTTTCTGTAATTTCTGAAAAGCACGCGTAACGGTCTCTCGAGTCACATTAATCATGATCGCCAATTCTTGATGCGTAGGAATATGGGTAATGGTAATTTCGCCATCCTTTGATTGATGACTCATTTTTAGTAGTTGCGCACAAATACGCTGTAACGGGGTAGGCATAGCCAATAAGGAGCGTTGCGCAATGGATTCACGCAAACGTTGTGCTAACCGGTTATTAATAATCGCTGCAATTTCTGGGGAGACCTTAATCAGCTGTTGAATAATATTGGCGGGAATCATGATAAAACGCGCAGTCGATAAAGCCACCACAAATTCAGGTGCCGGCAAACGATCAATCACCGAAAGTTCTCCGAAAAAATCATTTCGCTCAATAAAATACAAACCGGCTTCATGACCATCTAAGGTGATGTCAACACCTTGCAAACGGCCTTCTAACAACAGCCCCAAAGAATGGGCTACTTCCCCTTTTTGCATCACTATTTTGCGGCGTGGCACCTCTGCCAGTGAAGCATGTTGACTGAGTTGCTCAATCACTTTATCAGGTAGCGTATTAAATAACTTAAACTGCTTAAGTGTAACGGTAGCTATCGACATTAATGAGGTTTATTTAGCACAAAAATTATGAGTAATAATAACAATGCACTATAGAGGATATATTTCCATAGCAATGTGATTATACGCACACCGATAAAAGTAGGCAGACCGTATTATATTAGGCTCACCCTGCGAGATAAGAAAATGATTGTCAAACACATAACGTTATTTTTATTAGCACTAGTCCTTAACTTAAGTCTTAATACTGCCTATGCCGTGGAACAAACGTCGGTAGGCATCGTCACGCTTGTTATTGGCCAAACTCAAGCAATCAATAAACGTGGTGACGCAAGGTTCTTAAAACGTATGGGGGCAATATTTGTGGGTGACACCATTGAGACCAATAAAAGTGCCCATGTGCATATTAAATTTATTGATGATGGCCGTATTAGCATTCGCCCGGAAAGCAGATTGCATATTGAAGCCTACCAATATGACCAAGTAACACCTGAGAACAGTGCGATTCGATTTTTTCTGGAACAAGGGGTACTGCGCAGCATTTCCGGTAAGGCAACTGAAGCAGCACACGACCGTTACCGCATGAATACGCCGGTTGCAGCCCTCGGTGTCTTAGGAACTGATTATGTCGTCAGAACGTCCAACAAACAAACTTTAGCGGCTGTTTACAGCGGCAGTATTTCTTTATCACCTATTAGCTATGGTTGTACTAACGCCGGTTTTGGAGTCTGCTCTAGTGCAACCGTGTTAACAGCAGAAATGGGAAATTTATATTTAGAAGTGAATTTAGGTGAAAATACATCGCAATTAAAATCACAATCGGACTCGATGGATGATTCTCTAATTGATACGACAGAGAGCGATACGGTATCCACTGCTACGGATACAGAAACAGAAGCCAAGAAAAACCAACCGGAATCCTCAGTAAAGAGCACTAAAAATGAAACTGGGCTCACTGAATCTAGCAGTAGTGCGACAGAAAATGACCTAGCTAGTAATGCAAAATTAGCGGCCTCTCCTGAAACACCACGTTCTGTCAGTGAACCTAACAGCTTGCCTCTTATTTCTGCACCTGAGTCAAAAGAACCTATTTTCACTTGGGCACGCTGGACACAAACACAACATCCGGATGACACCTTAAGCCAGTCACAACGTGCGGTCACTAAAGATCAGAAAATAACCGTTGGTAATCAATATGTCGGTTTATTCAGGCATACCGGCTCGATAGCAGCTCAACGCCCACAAACCGGAGTCTTTAACTTTAATATTCACCAAAGTCATGTGGTTTTTATTCGACCTGGCGAGGCTTGGCAAAACGCAGAAACAGCAACTTTAAACAAAGCCGCTTTGCAAATTGATTTTGGTAAGCGCCAAGTGACTACCAATTTGGAGATGTCGACCTCCACGATTAGTGCAACGCAATTAAATGTGACCGGTAATATTAATAATAAAGGGCTTTTTATCGGTTCCAATAATAATGCAACCATATCAGGGGCGATCTCATCAACCGGTAACCAAGTGGGCATGATCTTTGAAAAACCTTTAGCAAATGGTACCTTTAACGGTATCAGTGAATGGCAAAAACAGTGACCCATAATTATCTCAAAACATTACTGCCCTTTGTCAGTGCTTTAATCATTAGCCTATTGCTTTCATGGAGTGCTTGTGACTTCCTGAGCAGAACAGAAGCACAAATTAGTGATAAAGAATGGCAATGGATTGCGCGTGATGCGGCAGTAGAGCGGCGTATTATCATTGTGGATATTGATGAAACCAGTACCGTTAAATATGGCACATGGCCTTGGCCAAGAGAGCAAGTCGCTGAGCTTTCACGTCGCATTAATACGTTAGGTGCATCACTACAAATTATCGACATTATATTCACTGCTGAACAAGCAGGAGATACGTTGCTTGCCGCAGAATTCAAACAGCATCCGACCGTACTGGCAGAAATATTAGCACTTAAGGCTGATGATGCCACTCAAGCCGGTACATTGGTTGCTGGACAGGCAATGGAGAAATGTACGCAATACTATCCGGAAGCGAATGCCTATATCGCGAATAACAGCACGATAGCGGCCAGTACGCCGGCAGCAGGTCATATCACCCCGCATATTGATAGTGATGGCATAGTGCGCCGTCTACCGGCCTTTATCTGCCAAAATAACAAAGCCTATCCGGCACTGGCACTCGCAGCACTCGCAACGGCTATTGGCAGTACCGATAATTTTGAATTACACACCAGCGATGCCTGGTGGCAAGCAGAACATACTTTAAGACACCCTGAACTACCGGAAATTGCCATTCCGCTCAGTGCAGAACATGACATCCTATTACCTTGGTGGTTACCCCGCACAGCATTAACTTCCATATCAGCAACCGAGATACTAGCAGGTACGGTTGATAAAGAGTTGCTACAAGGGGCTTGGGTGATTATGGGATCCAGTGCTTTCGGTACTGGTGATACGCTGCCCACGCCACAAGCTAAAATTGTTGATGGTGTCGAGGTACATGTACAACTACTGTCGGCCTTGCTTGATAATAAAATACCCTATCAGCCACAAGGTGCTGGTTATCTCCAAGCTTTATGGATATTGGCTATTTCGGGATTTATGGCCTTACTGCTTAAATTTAAAGGCAGGTTAGCTATTTATGCACCGCCACTGCTTGGTCTCAGCTTGGCTGCGCTCACATTATTAATACAAGCACAACTACTAGCCAATCTACATATCTGGTTGAGTGCGATTACCGTGATTCTTTACACACTATTACTCGGTTGTTTTTTAGCCATTAAAGGTTATGCCGATACCTGGGTAGAAAATCAGCGCCTTTATAAGAACCTAAGCAGTTACTTGCCGAAACATGCAGCAAAACTGATTGCCAGCCAAGACCCGATTAGCACCATGGCCGCACATCACGAACAAGTATTTGTTATGTATGTTGATTTGCGTAACTTCTCCAATTGGTGTGAGCAGCTGCCAGCCGAGCAAATTGGTGCCATCCTGCATAGCTTTTACAAAACCGTCACAGAAACCGTGCACCAACATGGTGGCCAAACTGAAAAATATATTGGTGATGCGGTATTGGCTGTGTGGCGAGAAGATGATCAAGGCATATTGCCCGCAGCACAACTACTACTACAAAATATTGAGCAACTCTTTGGTGAAGAATCAAGCAATCAAGAATTGCCACCACTGGGCCTAGGGATTGGTATTGAAAAAGGTGAAATTCTAGCGGGCTCTTTTGGGCCTGCACAACGCCGTGAATATGCGATATTAGGTAAAACCGTTTCTACTGCGATTCAATTACAAGAAATGACTATTGAATTAGCCTTACCTATTCTGATTGGCGAACAAGCAGCACAGCAATGGCACGCCACTGAAAACCTTGAGACTCAGGGTAAGTTTATGCTCACAGGTTTACCCAGTGGTATGGAGATTTTTACGCCTGTATAACCGACCATAAAAGGTAGTTATATTTTAACCGTTGCCGATTGCTCAGATCTTTTTTTTCTAATCCTATCAACTACATCCATATAACTTTCACCAGGACGTGCTTGCGCTTTTATCTCTTGATTACTTACACCATAAACCTGATCATAGTAATCTACTTTAGGTATTTTTTGCGGCGTACCTTTTAGCACATACTTAAATTTAAAGGCAACTATATTACGCCCCCGCTTTATCTGGCTATAACTTAAAGTCATATTGCTATGCTCGTTAATCTCATTAACTGCAATATCAATCACTTTTTGTTTAAGATTACCGATTCTCGCGTATTTATCTTCTAACTGGAAGTGTTGTTTAAACCAATCAATGGTAATCGTTTTTTCATGCCCTCCCCACTTAACCAACAATTCATAAATTCTAATACTGTAGTTAGATTTAAACAGTAGGACGTTGTGAAGATGATATTTAGTGAAATTTCGTCTTAGCTCTGAGATATAAGGAATTATTTTTTGTGAGAATTGTAACTCTACCGTGCCAGCTTCTTTAAGGTACTGAGCTGATGATACCCAGTGAGTTTTTAAAATAGCCCCATTTGGTAGTGAAATAATAACTAATCGACCTAATAATTTATCTGCTGCATTTTCTAAATAAGCATAAGTGCTCTTACCTTTTGCCCCAGTTAAATCCCTTAAATCCTCTACCGATACTGTAAAGCTATCATTCAACCCTATCTTTCCCATACTATCAATTTGGGCAATACACGTTAATAGTATGCGACTTTCATAAATACTTAAGCGATACCCTGCTTCAACGATGGCATTATGTTTAACAACAATTAAATTAGTATTTAAGTTATCCACAAAAAACAACTCCTTATTTTTTTAAAAGAGTAGTAGTATACCCCTAAAAGGTAGCTGTATAGTCCCTAAAAGGTAGCTGTATAGTCCCTAAAAGGTAGCTGTATAGTCCCTAAAAGGTAGTCATATCCCCTCTACAGCCCTTTAAAATAAGCCTATTCAACCTCCTAAAAAAGAAAAAAACAAAAAAATAAAAAAAGGAGCAAAAACGATTTAACCTACATATAAAGTAAGTGGTCTTTAAAATTTAGTAGTTAAGCGTTCCTGATACCTCAATACTTTATATTTTCTATTCTCACCCATATATCAATATAATTATTTAAAAACCAGTCCGTAGGTTGGGTTAGCTTTTCCAGCGTAGCGCAGAAAACGTAACCCAACATTTTGTTGCAAACACCAGTATTGTTGGGGTTAGTACCTAACCCCAACCTACTAAGCTGAAGTTTATTAATTTCATAAAACAGTAATATAAATTGAAAACACACTCTTTATTTTGCGTAAATGGTTAAATTCAACAAAGAAAAGCTAACGAATAACCGCAAAAGCGTTCCCAAAGTCACGATAGTACTTTTTAAGAATTTTTTACTCTGCAAACCTAGATAACTCGGTAAATAGTTCCTGATCACTGAAGACTAAGGTATAGTTATTTCAATATTTTGGTTCCTGATACCTCGATGTTTTATCCTTAAATATTTTCTAAATACAAACACCTGAAAACTCATTTTAAGTACATTAAAACAACACCGCTCAAGGAAATAAATGCAAGTAAGGAAACTACTTATATTCTTGTCTATACTGCTTAGCCCTTTATGGTTGCAGGCAGAATCCATTCCAGATCCTGAAGAAATCAACACGCTATTAAACGACACCCAACAACTGATTAACGCACAACATTACCAAGCAGCAGCAGATATATTAGAGCGTATTCTAATGTTAGCTCCTGAAACAGAAGGCGTTGTCATTGCTTACCAACAAGTATTGCAACTTATGCAACAGCAACAAACAGGTGCGCAACCTATGCTAGCGCCGGCACCTACTTGGAATGTGCAAAGAATTTTAGGGGCCAAAATAGGCGGAGGTAATAACCTCAACAGAGGGCCTAAATATCAACAAGGTATTTTAGAACTGGCAAAAAATCAGCAGCCCCAAGCAGGATATGGTTTAGAAACCTATGGTAATGTTCAAGCAAACACCTTAATAGGCAAAGCCACCCGGCTTAATTTACATGCCCAATTTCAACAGCGTAGTACCAACAGGCATAACTTTACCGACTATATAGATCTGAATGGCGGCTTTAACCTACAGCATGCGCTTAATAATCAAGATGAAATGGGCTTGGCCTTATACGGAAACTTTATCCGCTATGACAATGGTAGCCAGTTTTACGCCATTGATGTGCAATCGCGTTATCGTTGGCGACGCAACAACATCTGCCAGCCACAAATAGGTGTTGATTTACAATGGCAACATCAATTAAACAATAATGTTTTTGACCAACTCTACAGTGGTTTACACACCAGTCTGCATTGTCAATTTAGTACCGGTGTGTACAGCCTAGAATTAGGCACTGGTAATGCTTGGGCATTGCATGACAATCCCGGCGGCAACCAAGCCCGTCTTAACACCCAGTTGAACCACAATATTCAAAATAGCTGGATCATTGAGCATGCCAATCTCAATAGTTACTTAAGGTTTGATTATCAACGCGATAAAACCGGCTATAGCCCATTATTGAATAACAACGCTATTCGAAGTTTGTACCGTATCAATATAGGGGCGCAATACCGCTGGCCGATCAGTCAGCACTATGGTTATTGGTCCGGCATACTCAGTATTAATTGGCAACGTCAATACAGTAATATCCAACTCTTTGAATTTAATTCGCTGGAATCTTGGATAGGTGTTGAAGTGATTTGGTAGAAATATCGTTAAAGCTATTGAAATATAAAAAAAATACCCTAAAATAGTTAGTAAGTAATTTAATGCTAAGTCCCTGTGATTGAAGTCACAACGTTTAAAGGGCTTTTTATATATTATACTGCCACGGTTTGACTAAAATTTAACTTGCCCTTCTGCTGAGCGACTTTGCAATAAAGGTCTTTCAACAGAATGACAAACAAATTTCATTCTTTAAGAGTATTTAGTCGACTAAAAACTTTTCATTTTAATTTATAACTTATTTTTTGGAGAACACCATGGGTGATTTACCCCTATTAGGAACCAATGCACAAATTATTCGCATTGTAGAAGCATTATTTGGCGTACAGCCAGGTAACTTGTATTACACGAACTTCCAAGACTTCGTTGCAGAAACCAGCTTAGATGCATTATCAAATGCTTTAGTTGGTGCACTAGCACCTGCTGATGCTGAGTCTCTAGCTGCAACCGTTGCTGCAAACTACCATGTTGCTGCTGATTTAGAAACGGATGATGGTTCAAACGTCATTGCGTTACTTGAAACTTATATTACTGCACAGCTCAACACGGTTCCTGAAGCGGAATGGGGTGCAAAAATATTAGAAATTACTAACCAATACTCAAACCTATGGACTGATCCTGTATTAGGTGAGTCGGTTATTGCATTTAACGATGCCGTGGTGGCATCATTAGTTTACTCAGCTAATCCTGCAAACCCTGATGTTAACAATCCTGATGGCGGCCCCGTTGTAGGCGATGATATTTTGCTAACAACCGCTCAAGATAACCTGTCGGGCACTGATGCAAACGATATATTCAATGCATTTATCTTTGACAATCAAAACACTCTACAATCAGGCGATATTCTTGATGGTGGTGCAGGTACGGATACATTATTTGCAGATATTGGTAACTCACAAAACTTTGCTATTACTCCACACACAAACAGTGTTGAAAAATTGCAAGTACGTGCAGAAACAACAGATTTTGATGCAAATGAAAATAACATGAGTAACGGCGTTCAGATTGACGCTGAACGTATGGTGGGTACTACTTGGTATGAATCAAACAACTCACGTGCTGATGTCACCATTGAAGATGCCCGTATCTTAAGAAAAGATGCGTATGGTGATGACTCTGATCAAATTACACAAGATACAACGATAGCGATGGTCTCTACTGATCCTGGTTTAGTTGATTTAGGTGTTTATTTTGATCAACATTCATTAATCAATGAAGGCGATAGAGAAAGTAATTCAATTACTCTATCTGTTGGTAACCAACTTGAAATAGCTAAAGGTTTTGATTCAGAAAAACCATTAGATGATATCCCTTATACAAAAGTTGCCTTCTTAGTGAATGAGCAGCCAGTGATACTTTCTTTTGATCTATCAGACGTTGATAATTATGATCAAATGTGGGTAGCTATGGAAGATGCTTTCAATGCTGCAAAAGCAGACGGTCCTTTTAGTGATTCACTACAGGACGTTGAAATTGTTAGAAAAATTGGTTCTGATCAATTCATTAGTAAAGATGGTGAAAAAAGATTCGCTGATGAATATGAGCTAACTGCTTCTGAAGGTAAAATAGCGCCAGATCCTGCGATTGGTTGGGCTCTTGACGGTACATTACCACCCAACAATGCATTCTCTGCAACAGTAGCACAAGGTGATCCACAAGTAACAAGTAACCTAATTACTGCTAACATCCTGCTTGATGATGTAGGTCGTGGTTCAATGGGGGGTGACTTGGTTGTTGGTGGACTTTCTACTGGCGCAACATCTGATTCTAAAGGTGTTGAGCAATTTGATATTATTGTTGAACGCAACAGTGAATTACAAGAAATTCAATCGACTAACAATACATTAGAAGTTGTTAATATCGTCAATGGCGATAACAAAGGTAACTTGGTTGTTGCTGGTGATACTAATGCTGATAACGATCTACCAGGTGCTGATGCCGATGCTAGAGGTTTTACTGATGTACGTGTTTTAGATGCATCAGCAATGGAAGGCACGGTTAATATTGATGCTGTCTTAAGTGGCGCAGTGGTTGGTAAATACTTGGATCGTAAAGATGATGCTACCAATGCAGCAGCTGACAATGTCGATTTTAAATATGACTTGGGGACTAATGACGATAGCTTAGTATTAGGTATCTCTAGTGTTAACATAGAAGCTGCGGGTAATAATGCAGCTGTTCCTACTATTCCTACTATTACGAGTACTGGTACGACTACTAGAGAAGATTTTATTCTTGAAGTGAATGGTAACAGCGGTGATGATGCAATCAGTACTTTAATTGGTACAGGTGCAGGTACGGCAACAACTAACTGGTATATTAATAGCAAAATCAACGCTAACTTAACAGTTAATGGTGATGCAGGTAATGATACGATCAGAACGCAAGGTGCTGGTGATTTTAATATCAACGGTGGCTCAGGTAACGATACTGTATATGCTAACAATGATGGTATCGGTATTGCACCAGCGGGTAGCGGCGAAATCCAAACACTGAACTTTGCAGGATTGACTGCTGAAGTAGCTGGTAATATTCAGGTTGGTATCTCTTCGCTAGCAATAGCTAACCCTGTTACGCCAAATCTAGTTGCTCTTGCAGCTGATGATAACGACCAAGCAATTGCCGCTGCTGTATTAGCTGACCTAAACACTTTAAATAATGTAGTAATTAACCCTATTGGTCCTGTGCTTGGTAATGATGTTAATGGTGATGGTGTCGTAGATACCTTTTCCATTATTGATGCAACAGCAGCCGTTGCAGAAGTACAAACGATTACTTTTGCGGGTCCTATTACCGCATCAGGTAACATTATCGTTAATGTTAATGGTACCGCTGTTACGACTGCAGTCTTAATTAATGATACGGCAACGACTGTTGCGCAAAAAGTTCAAAATGCAGTATCTGTAGCAGGTGTTACTAACCTTGCCAGTGTAACTGAAAGTTCGGGTGCGCTTACTGTGACTTACACAACGGCTGCCGGCGATGTGGCTCCTGCGGTATTGATAGCTGCTGGTACGACTGCGACAGCAGCGGCACCGTTACTGACTACTGCGACAGGCACAGATTTTGCGGCGGCATCGACAGGTACGACCATACAAATTAACTATGGTTCTCAGAATGATATTGCACAGTTGAACCCGATTGCTGTTGATGTTGCATTAGGTGGTGCTACGATAGAAACTGCGGCTAATACAGCGGCTGTTAACGCTACGGTTGCAACAACGACTGAAGGGGATGGTGCTGGTACTAGCGAGGTGCAAACCATAGATTTCACTGGTTTAATCGTTGATACTGCTGGATCTATTATGATTGGCAGACATGCTGTTACTCTTACCGCTGGTGATAATGCTGCTGCTATCGCAACGAAAGTTGCTGCTGCTTTAAATACTGGTTTGGTTGATATTGATGGTGATGGTATTAATGAACTAGCGGGTGCTGCTACAGCGGCTGCTAACGTTGTGACCTTGACTTACCAAGCTGATGCTAATAAATCACAAATCGTGGTTGCTGATGGTTCCGCGACTTATGGTTGGACGGGTACTGAAACCATTCCTTTTACAGTAACTCAAGGTACTGCAGGTACTGCGGAAGTGACAGTCTTAGATTTCTCAGGATTGACGTTTACAGGGGCTGCTAACGCGGCCAACTTAACGATTGGTGACGGTGCTACTGTTACTGTTGCACTTGCTAATGGAGATACCGCAGCACAAATGGCGGCTAAAGCGGCTATTGCAATTAATGGTAATAATGTTGATTCAGATGTGAATGTAGATATTGCTATTGCGACTGGAAATACCGTTACAATCACATCAGGCGCGGTTGGTGTTAGAGCGGCTGATATTTCGGTTACTGCTGAAAATACAGCAACTCAGTTTGCTAAAGTGGGTTCTATAACAAGTACTGCTGCAGCGACTAGCGTTGACGGTTTTGCAGGTACGGTTGCAACTTGGGCTGTGAATGCCGCTAATAGAGATATTAGTAATTTACAAAGCAATCCTGAAGTTGCGGATGGTATTCTGTTCAATTCAACGCTAACGGTTACTTACTCAGGTGCTAGAAATGCTAGCTCTGGCGTAATTAATGATGCAGCTGATGACTTTTCTAACGGTTTTGAAAGTAAAGTGACTATCGGTACGACTGATAATCTAGGTAGCCGTTTACAAGTTAACCAAGCAATCAAAGATGCAATCAACAATGATGCAACACTTAACAAACTATTAATGGCGACGGATGGTCCTGCTAATACGTTGGTGATCACATCATTAGTCGATGGTCGTTTTGAAGCCAATGATTTAGAAATCAAAATTATGGCACCGACTAGCTTGACTGATACAGAGCTGTCTTCACTTAATGCAACGAATAAAGACTTGGTTAATAACTCAGCATTAGCTGATCTTAATGAAGCTGGTATGTTAGCTGTTATTGACGCTCAAATTGCAGCGGTTGATGCAGGCGGTGCTTATACCACTGAAACATTGGCGACTCAAGGTAACGGTGGTGCTGCATTAGCGGGTACTACAAGTGTTTCAGACAGTGATAACACTATTGACTTAGGAGCAGGTACTGATGTTGCCGTGTTAGGGACTGATGCATCGTCTAATGACACTTTAGTGATGGAAGGCTCTTTTGGTGATGACAGCATCTTTAACTTTGTTAATACTGCTGGTGATGCAGGCTTAGATATGCTGGATTTCACTGCTTATTTAACCAATGACATCAGTACAAGTAACAGTGCTTCATCTACAGTAAGAATAGCAACAACAGGTGAAAACACAGGTGTTGCTGCATCAATACTGACTGCTAATGAAGTGGCAACTGTTAATGATTTTGCACAAAACATTGCAAGTAGTGCAACTGAAACTTGGGCTAACTTGACGGCTGCTGATTTATTAGCTGCTATTCAAGAAACCAATACAACTGGTGATAAAGATTACGGTAATATCGTAGAAAGTTCTTTTGATGTGAACACGGTTGCTGATTTGGTTGGCAATGTGCAAAACGGTATCATTATGGTTGAAAACGACTTGAATGATGGTGAGTACAAAGTATTCTCAACATTTGCTAATGATACTGATAAAGACTTCACTTCAATTACTTTAGTCGGTACGATTGATTTTGGTGACACAATTGATGCTTCAGTTGCTGGCGCTTTAGTATAAGTCTTATAAACTAGTAAGGTGGACAAGCTATTTTGTCCATCTTTATTAAAATCTAAGTCAAAGGCGAACTCTGTATAGATTAGTAGCCTTGGTATCTGCTTTAAGATACTGAATCAACCTAAAAGACCTCAGTGCAGCAATGGACTGGGGTTTTTTTATACCCTAAATATTTAATAAAAGGAAAGAAGATGGCCGATAACGAACCCAAAGTCACTATTGATAACGTAGAGTATTTACTAAAAGATTTATCAGACGATGCGAAAGGGCAAATTCAAAGTTTACAATTTGTGGAAGCAGAATTAGCACGATTGAAAGCTTTATCAGCGGTGGCTGCTACGGCTAGAATGGCTTATCAGAATGCTTTAAAAGGCTTGTTGCCTAAGTAAGCATTTGATGGGTAGAGCGTCTTTTTACGACTCGTCAGAGTGAAAAGTGAAATCTATCAATTTAGATATCACTTTTCTACCTGATATGACGAGTAATGAAATATCTTCTCGTCATATCAATTTTATTGCTAGCTTATGTATGGCCTGTCAAACGATTGCGCACTTGTTGGTAGCTTTCACCAGGTCTGGCACGCTCTATAATTTCTTTTTCTGATATATGCTGGTTAGGATTGTTTTTCGGCTCTCTAGTGGCTTCTTGGCCGTCTTTAAACGCAAATTTAAAGTGTATGCTTTCCACTTTTCGGTTTCTTTTAATGAATAGATATTCAACATCGAAATTGGAGTATTGATTGATTTGTTCAATGGCGGGCTTTAGGACACGACTGGTAAAGTGCCCAAACATTAAATATTTGTCTTCAATTTGTAGTTTTTCACGTAAATCAGTCAGTGGTATTTTTATTTCCTTTAGCTTTTTAAACTGATGCTGGGCTAGTATTTCATAGATCCTGATCGCTTGACATCCTCCCCGCCCTAAAGGGAACGGGGATTCCTGATGTTACTCAGGAGCGTGCTGTATCTCACGATGACACGCTGGTTTCTGCTGCTGACGGCATGACTGCACCGTTCACTTCACAGACTAGCCCCGGCTATCCGCCGGTTAGTTCTTCGCTAAAATCGCATGGCCTTTAGCAAGCACGTTGATTGCGCCAACAAGGTCGGCGTTGTTACTGTAGCCACATTTGACACAAACAAACTCGGCTTGTGTCAGCCTGTTTTCTTTGGCAATATGATGGCAACATGGGCAAGTTTGACTGGTGTGGTGCGGAGGTACTTTAAGTACCATCCCTCCCTTCCAGTCCTGCTTATATTCAAGCATTGAAAAGAACATGCCCCAGCCTTGATCCAGGACTGACCTATTTAATCCTGATTTCTGAGCTACCTTTTTACCATGTTTTTCACTATCGCCTTTTGATGACTTGCTCATATTTTTGATCTTCAAATCTTCAACGACTATCATAGCTTGGTTTTCGCAGATTTCAGTTGATATTTTTTGAAGGGTGTCACGCCGAGCATTGGCTATTTTTTCATGGCATTGTGTTATTTTTTCTTTGCCCTTTTTCCAGTTACTTGAGAATTTATTTTTGTTCTTGAGCTTGCGTTGCAACTTGGCCAGCTTTTCCGCTGAACCTTTAAAACTATTCAATGGCGGATACACAGTGCCATCAGATAGGGTTGCAAACTGTTTGATGCCCATATCAATACCGATGATAGAAGTGGATTTATGGGGCAATAGCGGTGCCTCATATTCGACTTGCACAGCAACAAACCAATGCTTACCTTTACGGCTTACGGTAATATTCTTCGGTGTACCAATTATCTTTCGGCTATTTCGGTAACGTACCCAGCCAATCTTGGGTAAGAAAATACGGTTTGATTCTTGGTTAATCTTAAAACCTTGGGGGTAGCGAAAGCTATCAGACTGTCCTTTTTTCTTGAATACAGGGATTCTCTTTAACGGTTGATTCTTATCAAAAGCATCACGGAAAGCTTTATCAAGGTCTTTCAGTTTCTGCTGTGTGGCTTGTGATGGCAATTCTTTTAGGAAGCCGTATTCATCGGATTTCTTCCAAAGCGTCACCCAAAAATTAGTCTCTTCGTACCATAATATAGGGAGCTTATTATTCAATCTATCCAAGTTTAACGCCAAGGCTTTATTCCAGACAAAACGGCATCCATCTGCATAATTGGCTAGGCACTTGTTTATTTCAGGAGTAGTCTTTAGCCTGAATTTGAATGCTTTTCGTATTACTTTTCTCATGCTAGAATCATATTATTTTTAAATTGGTCTGTCAATATGAAAAATGAATATAGAACTGGTAGGCACTGCGTTTTTAATATACATATTCACTTGGTCTTTATTGCCAAGTACAGAAGAGCAGTCTTCACAAAAGAGATACTTGACGATATGAAAGTTATATTTTATGACGTGTGTAATGACTTTGAAGCTGAACTGATTGAGATGGATGGTGAGGGCGATCATGTGCATTTGATGATTAACTACCCTCCAAAAGTCTCAGTATCCAAGCTGGTTAATAGCTTGAAAGGCGTGTCAAGCCGGTTAATACGAAAAAAAAAGTACCCAAGCATTTGCAAAAAACTATGGGGGGACGCGCTATGGTCGCCTAGTTATTTCGCTGGGAGTTGTGGTGGTGCACCAATAGATATAATCAGAAAGTACATTGAACAGCAAAGTACGCCAATCTGAAACAGTCGTATGTGACCGCTTA
>VAPK010859023.1_pt1 | contig 15158 bp, 13 predicted proteins | sample 3395031 | NCBI WGS metagenome assembly VAPK01 (sample SAMN08290443, study PRJNA428436) | hydrothermal vent metagenome | isolation source: Deep-sea hydrothermal vent chimney 1 | place: Pacific Ocean: Juan De Fuca Ridge
AGGTTGACACATAGGGGAATAAAGAAATAATTACGAATGAAGTATTAAGCACGAGTAAAAAATGGCTAGAAGCATTTAATAATGGAAATATAAAAGCCTGCTCGGAAGGCTATTCAAAAAACGCCATTATGGATGTAAGGCCTATGGGGAATTTTAAAGGGCGTGAGGCTATTTTTGGTTTTTGGAATGGGTTTGTCAATTCAACCAAAGCAAAAGATTTAGTTTATACCGATATTAAGATTGAGGTTGTTGATAAAAATTCAGCAATATTATCTGCCAATTGGTCAATGAATGTTGGCAAAGGATTTATTACAAAAGAACTCTGGGTCAAAACAGGAGAAGATTGGTTTCTCCAGGAAGATGACTTTACGGTAGCAGAACAATTTTAAACATAACTTATAGGAGAAACTAATGAAAAACACGGCATTAATTATCGTAGACTTTCAGAACGATTATTTTCAAGGTGGCCGATGGGAGTTGGAAGGCACTGATCTTGCGGCAAATAAAGCAGCAAAATTATTAAAGGTTTTTAGAGAGAATAAAATGCCTGTTGTGCATGTTCGCCATGAATTCACAACAGACGATGCCCCGTTTTTTGCACCTAATTCAGAGGGGGCTAAAATACACTCAACGGTTAAAAACGTAAAGGGAGAACCTGTTGTGCTAAAGCATAACATTAACAGCTTTAGAGACACCAATCTAAAAGAAATTTTAGATAATGCAAAAGTTGATAGTGTTTTGGTTTGTGGTGCAATGAGTCATCTGTGTATTGACTCAGTTGTACGCACTGCAAATGACTTTGGTTATAATTGCACTGTGGCACATGATGCTTGCGCCACATTAAAAGTAGAATTTGATGGTGTTAATGTATCTGCAAAGCATGTCCATGCCACTATCATGTCTGCATTAGCTTTTGCATTTGCAAGTGTTGAATCAACCGATGCTCTTTTAAAGAAAGTATAGCCTTTAGCATAAATGTGCTTTCCCTCGAATATAATAAAGTATAATGATCAATATCAGCCAAGCAATGATTCGATTTGAATTCATGTGATCGATTAGATCAAACTTAACCTGCTCACGTTTCTTTAAAGTGTATGTTTTTTTTAATCGGACTACAGGTGATTTCATCAATCACTGTTCCCTGTCTTAAATTCAATACCAGAGCCACCATTTCAGCGACATCTTTAGGTAATATTGATTCTGATTGTTCCGAGCCAGGTTCGAAATTCAATGTGTCAAAAAAAGCTGTTTTGACCATGCCTGGATTAATAATACTGACGCGCACTCCACTTTTGGCGCATTCATCACGTAGCGCTTGGGCAAAACCACGTAGTGCAAATTTGCTGGCGCAATAGAGACTGCCTTTACGACTGCCAGTCAGTGCGGCTTCTGACCCGATGAACACAAGATCCCCGCGTTTAGCGCGCTTCATTTTGGGGATAACTGCACGGGCTAGATAGGCTTGGCTGGTAAAATTAATCTCGATTAATTCACGAATTTGTGGGTAGGAAAATTCTTCGATATTCCCGAATTGGCCCTTGCCTGCGCAGCAGATCACTGCATCAATTGATGGCATGGGTTTAATCAGTTGTCTAATCGTGTCTGGTAATTGTTCCAGATCCGCTAAATCTATGGTTGCTGCTGTGAAATTAGGGTTGTCAGTCAGTAGTGTGGCTTTTGTAAAATCACGAGCCAGACCGCTAATATTCCAGCCTTGTTGCAATAGATGATGACAAATTGCCAATCCAATTCCAGAGCTTGCACCTGTCACCAATGCAGTGCGCATTAGTTGACACACGGGAATAATTTTTTTTGTGGAATATGCCTGGTTAATTCCTGTGTACAATAGTCCATCATTTCGCTTTCAAGGTCTGCTGGGTAAGATGCCATTCCTTGTGTGACCGGAAAGTTGCTCGCCAGCAGTTTTTCCTGCGGATACAATTTTTTTAGTTTGCGCATGTAGCGGTCAGGTAAACGGAACGGACCAAGGCTGACTGAATGAACGTGATCAACATCAATGCTGGAAAATATTTGTTCAAATAGCTGGCTATATAGTGTTTGATAATTATCGCAATAGATTAACGGGTCAAAACGTAGTCCAATCGACCAACCGTGTTGTTGTATTTTTCTCATCGCATTGATGCGTGCTTGATTGGGTGGGACTTTGTATTCAATCGCCCGGTTAATCGGATCGGGAGTGAAGCTGTAAGCAACGACACAATTTTCAAACGGTTGTTGTTGGGTCAGTATTTTTGTGTAGGGGCTTTTAGTGCGCAGCTCTAGCCAGGCGCTTGGTAATTGTCGAAACACATCCAGAAAATACTCTGCAAAACCAGTGATTGATTCCAGAACCAGGCTGTCACAATCATAACCGGAATAAAATCCAACCGGTTCATTCTGATGTTGTTCAGTGGTTTGCTGGATTGCATGTTTAAAGTTTTCGTAATTAACAAACCACACATAATTTGCCGATGCAAACATGCCTTGCAAAAAACAGTAGCGGCAATCGTACAAGCAATTCAGCATATGTGAAAAGTAATAATTGTGTTGCATGCCGATGCCATAGGCATCTGGGGCTGGCAATACATATTTATTGTGTTTCTCAGCAATAATCAGCGCTGGTTTGAGTTTCTGCAAGCGAAAATTTTGTGCAGAAGGATTAAATACCTCTGCATAATGTTCACAAGGGATGACACGTGCAGTAGAATAGCGTTGCATAGCTTGTTGCGCACGTGGATGTTGCTGCAATGCTGCTTCGATGTAGATGGTTTCGATCATGTCAGTGGATACATGGTGCTCAGATTAAATAGGTTTATACTCTTCCTCTTCGTACATGTAATTTTAGTATTTAGGGTGCGTAATTTTTTGTGGAGAGCAAGGCGGAAAATCTTAACTGTAGTCGTTCTACAGTAAGGTTTTCCAACGCAGCTATGCGCGAAAAAGCGTGCGCACTGGATGCTAAATTTTCATTTACCGAGAGTAAAATAGCGTAATCTGACAAACATCTGAAATTGCCTGGGTTGATGCTATTGCCAACCCACACCTAACTTTTAGCGAGAAAGAATGAACCAGTCAAATCAATCGGTGAGCAAACAATCAAAAGAGTATACCATCGGTTTTGTGGGTGCGGGTAATATGGCGAGTAGCCTGATTTGTGGTTTGCTAGTGACTGGTTTTCCGGCACAACGATTGTGGGCTGCAGATCCTGATGCGCAGCAATTATCCAGGCTTTCTGATTATCAAGGCATTCACCTCACAAGTGATAATGCAGAAATGGTTAGACAAGCTGATGTTGTGGTTCTGGCAGTAAAACCACAAGTTTTGGCTGAGATAGTTAAACCACTGCATGAGGCGTTGCTTGCTGCTAGTACATTGGTTATTTCGATTGCTGCTGGCGTTAACTCAGCTGCATTGAATCAATGGATGCCTGATGTTCCAGTGATTCGCTGCATGCCCAACACGCCTGCTTTGGTTGGACAAGGTGTGACCGGGTTATTTGCTACCAGCACTGTGAGTGATCAACAAAAACAAGCCGCTGAAATGATTATGCAAGCAGTTGGAAAGACTGTTTGGTTGGAAAATGAAACATTGATTGATAGCGTGACGGCTGTATCGGGTAGTGGCCCTGCTTATTTCTTTTTGATGATGGAAGCAATGGAAGCGGCTGCTGTTAATTTGGGACTTACACCAGAAATTGCCCGGCTGCTTGTACAACAAACCGCATTGGGCGCAGCAACCATGGTTGCTGAGACAGGAGAATCGCCTGCCCAACTACGCCGCAATGTTACCTCACCTGGAGGCACAACAGAACAAGCCCTGGATATTTTTGAACAACATCATTTTAAATCGGTTGTAGCGGAAGCATTACAAGGCGCACATGATCGCTCCATTGAACTTTCTAAAATTATAGGACAATCCTGATGAATTCAGATCCATTTGTTTTTTTGCTCGATACAGTTTTCAAAATCTATATTTTTATTGTTTTATTGCGTTTTTTGATGCAATGGGTCGGCGCTGACTTTTTTAATCCGGTTGCACAGTTCGTTGTCAAGATAACCAAGCCTTTGCTGAATCCGTTGCGAAAAATTATCCCATCGGGTGGCCACTACGATTTTGCTTCGTTGATTGCCTTATTCAGTTTACAAGCATTGTATGGGTTTTTAAAGACATCGTTGCAGGGTGGTCAGGCTCCATTTGGAATGCTTGCGGTTTGGACAATCGCGGAGCTGGTTGATTTGGTTCTCAATACGTTTGTTATCTTGATTATCGTGCGTGCATTGTTAAGCTGGATCAATCCAGGAACTTATAATCCAGCAGTGTCGTTGCTTTATAACTTAACCGATCCAATACTCAATTTTGGACGAAAATTAATACCGCCTATTTCCGGTATTGATCTTTCACCAATCGTTATCATTATCGGTCTGGAATTTCTAAGACGATTATTGGGCCCCATGTTTCAGCAGATGATTACCTCTGTTCAGACTGTCGCATTTTGAGATCACTATTTGGAGCGAGGATTTAATAACTTCTGGAAGTTATTAAATCCTTGTTTTTTAACTTCACGATGCGTTCTTTAGCGAAATCTTGAACAGGTTCTTAGGAAAGCGCAATCATTATCTTTTTTACCAATTCAGAGTTGACAGGTTTATAATCGAGAGTACACTGATGTTATAACATTGTTTTAACTATAGGTGTGTTAGATGCAAACGCAGGTCAGAAAAATTGGTAACTCTGCTGGCATAATTATTCCAGCAGCAATTCTCAAGACACTACATTTAAAAGAGGGTGATTGTGTCGATATCTACGATGAGGAAGGACGTATTGTTATAGTACCATCCAAAAACAAACCTCAATATACATTGGACGAACTCTTAGCTAAATGTGATGAAACCGCTCCCATGCCCCAGGAATTGATTGATTGGGAAAACCTGCAGGAAGTCGGGAATGAAGCGTGGTAAGGACATCAGTATTTGATCGGGGGGATATTGTCAGTGTGTGTTTGAATCCAACAGCTGGGAAAGAAATCCAGGGTGAATATCGTCCTTGTCTGGTTTTATCGCCTAAAACATTTAATCGACTTGGTACAACACTCATAGCGCCAATAACTCAAGGTGGTAATTACGCCAGAGTAGCAGGATTTGCAGTAACATTAATGGGATCAGGCACAGAAACACAAGGCGTTGTTTTAATTAGTGGAATAAGAATGGTTGACCTGTCAGCGCGTAAAGCAAATATATTGGAAAAAGCGCCATCAACAATTGTTGATGAAGCGTTGGCTATTTTGGTTGCAATATTGGATTAGGAACGTGCACGAAATAACTTAGTCAACTGACTTATCTTTTTGTCTGTCTTCCGCGTTGCAGCTACGGTTGCATAGCTCGCTACGCCCCCGTACTAAATACGGGGCAGGCTTTGAAGACAAACAAAAATCCTGCGCCAGTTGACTAAGTTATTTCGTGCACGTTCCTTAACATTGAATAGGTCAACTTTACCTGTTTTGATTCTAGAGTTGTTATTATTGGCTCAACAGACTCTTCAATCCAGCCAGACTGGCTTTGCCACGTTCTTTGGTTTGTTCCTCATCAACAGGTTGCCGCGCGCGCCATTCCAGATCTTCTGCGGGTAATTCAGACAGGAAACGGCTGGGTTCGCAGTCCATCACTTCACCGTAGCGTTGACGTTGTCTGCAATAACTAAACGTCAGTGTTCTTTGGGCGCGGGTGATGCCGACATAGGCAAGACGGCGTTCTTCTTCAAGGGTTTCTGGTTCCAGACTGTTTTTGTGCGGCAATAGCCCTTCCTCCATGCCGACCAGGTAAACATGTGGAAATTCAAGTCCTTTGGCAGCATGTAAAGTCATTAAACTGACCCGGTCGATAATCTCATCTTCGCTTTGTCGTTCCAGAATATCGATAAGCATAATGTCGGCGATAATTTCTTTGAGCGGTTTTTCCTGTTCTTCTTTGTCTGCAATACGTTTTAGCCATTGGATCAGTTCAAACACATTTTTTTCTTTGCGTTCTCCAGCTTTGTCGCTTTTGGCGTTATCTTTTAGCCATTCAATATATTTAATGGTATCGAGCATTGAATCAATCACAGCAAACGTATCGCCACGTTCGGCGCGGTCTGCGATATCGACTATCCATTCACAGAAGCGGGTCAAACTATTCACAGCACGGGCAGGCAAGTGTTGAGTCAGCCCCATTTCAAAGCAGGCACTGAACAGGCTGATATTGCGGCTTTGAGCGTAATTACCCAGTGCTAACAGGGTTTTTTGACCAATCTCGCGTGGTGGTGTGTTAATCACTCGTAAAAAAGCGCAATCATCATCCTGATTAACCAATAACCGCAAATATGCCAGGACGTCTTTGACTTCGGCATAAGCAAAAAATGAAGCACTACCGCTTAGATAGTAAGGGATATTGTTTTCTCGTAGCACCCGTTCAAACAAACGCGATTGATGGTTGCTGCGGTAGAGAATCGCATAGTCATGATAGTCGCTATTATTACGCAGGCGATGATGGATAATTTCAGCTGCGATTTGCTGAGTTTCTGATATTTCGTCTTTTTGATCCAGTACCCGTAACATAGCACCGGGTGCATGATCGCTCCACAAGCGTTTTTCGAACACATGATGATTGTTTTTAATTAAATGATTGGCTGCTTTCAAAATACGCTGTGTCGAGCGGTAATTTTGTTCCAGCTTAATCACTTGCAAGCGCGGAAAATCTTGTGTGAGACGCAGCATATTTTCTGGTTCTGCGCCACGCCAGGCATAAATCGACTGATCATCATCGCCAACTACAGTCAATCGTGCAAGTGGCCCTGCCAGTAGTTTAACCAATTGGTATTGGGTAATGTTGGTATCCTGATATTCATCAACAAGCAGATAACGGATACGGTTTTGCCAAAATTCCAGACGTTCTGGGTTATCCCGGAACAACGTTACCGGGATCATAATCAAATCATCAAAATCAACTGCATTGTAAGCGCGTAGCTGTTGGTTGTATTCATTGTATAACAGCGCCATTTGGTGAGTAATTGTATCGTCTGCTTGTTGCAGAGCAGTTTTTGAGTCAATGAATAAATTTTTCCATTGGCTGATTTGGCGTCCGTAAATGTCAATACTGTCAGGATCAAAACGATCCGTTGCATGATTAATCAATTCACGCAACATGGTAGTTCGGTCATGATCATCAAAAATTGCAACACCATCACGAAAGCCAAGTACGTTGCGCTCACGACGAACAATATCCAGACCCAGTGTGTGGAATGTTGATATGCGTAAACCACGAGCAGGTTGGCCATTCAGTCGCTTCTTGACGCGCTCCTTCATTTCACGTGCTGCTTTGTTGGTAAACGTGAGTGCAGCAATATGGTTGGCAGCCAAACCATTTTCGATCAAACTAACGATTTTCTCGGTGATTACACGTGTCTTGCCACTACCCGCTCCGGCGAGTACCAGTAAGGGGCGATCAGTGGTTTCTATTGCAAGTTTTTGTTGTGGATTTAGAGAGAGCACAGATTATAAATTTCAAGGGATAGTTAATAATAAGGAACGTGCATGAAATAACTTGAACATTCTGGCTGGTCTTTTTGCTCCTGGCTAGGAGGTATTCTATTCTCGGACAGCCTCCTAGTACTCCGACAACTTCCTATACACGGCAATATCACATTGAAAGACTACTAGAGTTGATTTTTAAGACAGAACCATATTTGTTATATTCTGTTGTCATTCTCATTTCACTCATTGCTTTAAAATTGAAAATATAAAAATTCAGAGACTTTATTCAAACTTAGTAACGATGCCGCTAACATAATGGCGACGACTAACCCCCATATTAACGTCGGCGACCAGCGAAAAGCTGCTGGATAATCTCCTGCTGATTCGTCATTAAAATCATACGCTGGAGTGAAATTCGCCATAAACTGTTGCGTGTTAGGCAATGTCCAAATGACAATAATCCACACAACAAACCAAATCAGGGACATGACATTCTCGGATGTTAAATTCCCTCCTGTGAAACGAATGCCTAGACTTTGCAGAAACATCCCTGATTGCCCAAGAGTCTCTTGAATTGAGGATGGCCAAATCAGCAAAGCATGTAGTAAATTCAGCGCCCCATCAAATGTTGGTGCGCGAAAAAACACCCAGGCACCCATTACCGCTAGAAAAGTAAGGCTGCGCGCGAGGAAGCGTGACCACCATTGATCGATATGAAATGGATTAATGCTTCGCCAGGCATGGTTGATGATTAGATAGAATCCATGCAAGGCACCCCAGAAAACAAATGTCCAGCCAGCACCGTGCCATAAACCGCCAATCAGCATGGTTAAAAACATGTTGAGGTAACGTCGGCCAGCGCCTTTTTTATTGCCACCCAAAGAGAAATAAACGTACTCTCGTAGAAAGCGAGACAAGGTCATATGCCATCGGCGCCAGAAGTCAATGATGGATGTTGCTTTATATGGCGAGTTGAAATTTAATGGTAATTTAATACCAAATAACCTGGCTAAACCGATTGCCATATCTGAATAGCCGGAAAAGTCAAAATAAAGCTGAAAACTGTAGCAAACAATTCCTGTTCCAGCCTTGAAAAAATTCAGCGTATAACCTAACTCGGAGGCTTCAAAAACTGGTGTTGCCAGTACACCAAAATTATCCGCAACCACGACCTTTTTAAACAGACCAAATATAAAGATCGTGCTGCCAATAGCAAAGTTGTCGAGACGGAAATGATAAGTGTTTTCGCGTGCGAACTGCGGAAACATATCCTTGTGATGAACGATCGGTCCTGCAATCAGTTGTGGAAAGAATGTAACAAATAGCACATATTCCATAAAATCATGGTCTTCTCTAATTCCGTTATGAGTATCGACAAGATAGGTTATTTGCTGAAAGGTAAAAAACGAGATAGCAAGCGGCAAAATAATTGTACCCAGATGCCAATCCAGATCTGCGAGATCATTTAAGGTTGCGACGAAAAAATTGGCATATTTGAAATACGCAATGAGTGCAATGTTTACGAATACACCAACAATGGTGATAATACGCGAGTGAAGTTTATTCTCAGCTTGATGTCGATGGATAAGCAATCCAAATACATAATTGAAAGCAATTGAAAACCCGATTAAGACCAGAAACGCAGGGTTCCACCAACCATAGAAAAATATGGATGAGATAACCAGCCAGGCAATAGCATGACGTTTTCCCAGACCGATTGAGTTGATGCCAAAAAAAACCATTAAGGTGATCGGCAAAAAGATAAACAGAAATTCTGGTGAGTTAAAAAGCATCCATTGTCGCCTGTCTAGTCAATCTTGCTACTAGGCTTTGCAATGAAGCAATTGTTGAAATAAAACGCATTTTTATGAGGGGAGAATTTTGGATCTGGTAACGCAAGATCTGAAGTATTATTTTTGTTATTTTTTTGACGTTCGCTATCAGATGTGTTTGATTGCTCGGTGTATTATGCATTCCATAGGTTACGGTAGATTGTGAGAACGTCTACACTGTTGGAGCTAATTTGGAGTGATTTTATATTTGAGAGTATTCTAATGATATTGATACAACACAACATGAATATAGAAATAAAGGTGGTGTCAGAAGTTTTTTAGAGGCTTGACTGTGCAGTCAACCATTCTAATAACTTGTCTTTCTTGACGATGCCCATATGGCGGGTTTCCTGATTATTGCGATCAAAGAAATGCGTGACGGGTAATTCTCCACGCCAGCGTTTGTTGACATCAGCGTAGATGCGTTCTGGAAATTGTTCGGCAAATACCCAGGTTTGTTGTAAATCAAGCTGACTGCGCTTGAGCACGTCTTTCACCGTTTCTTCTTCAAGAAAAGGATCGGTTGCAACGGTGATTAGATCGACATTCGGATATCCTTTCTGAAGCTCACCAAACATGGCCAATTCTATCATGCAGTAGCTACAACTTTCCGACCAAAACACCAGTATAAATGGTTTGTTGATGTGTTGTTTTTTGATGCTGTCTAAACTGCCTTTAACAAAAGGCAGGATGGTTAAGGTTTCTGCCTGGACTTGATTGAGACCAGTTAGTAACAACCAGGTTATCAGGAATATACGTAGTTTGATCATTGCTTATAGCCTCTGGGATGCCAGCGATTCATGGTGACCATTATTTTCTGTCCAGAGAGCCAGAAAGCCTTTTTCGGTTTTGACGATGCGTGGGTGAGTGGCTCTTAAACCTGGTTTAGAAAGTTGTTTTGGAGATGACCAGTTTGCGCCTTGATCGGATGATTCTGTTGCATAAATCGCCAGTCCATCTTCGCCCATCATGTCCCACACTGCAATCACGCGACCATTGTTGTGTGCTGCTATATCGGCATGTATTGCTGATTCGTCGCCCAGTTGTTTGTTTGCAGACCAGGTTTTTCCAGCATCGTCAGAATATAAATAATGTACGCCAAGATGCTCGGGATGTCCTGAGCCAACCACTGAATGTAGACGTTGTTTACCTGCTGTCTTTTGGAAATCAATGCTACCGCCAATATGTGGACAGCCATCAAATTGCCAGTTGAAGTCACCGACATGATTTAAGCGCTGCCAGTGTTGTTGATTGTTGACCATACCAATGGATAAATCAGAAGGCTCCTTGTCACGATACAACACAAAAGCGTTGCCGTTCATATCTGATTTAACGGTATTCCAGCAACATGAACAAGTAACATCGTCCAGTGTTTTGTTAGTTTGCCAGCTCTGTCCGCCGTCGACTGATTGTGCATAGCGAAGACCTTGTGATGTCTTAAGTCCAGAAGAGCCATCGCGACTGTCTAGCCAGACTGCGTGAATTGTATTGTCGTCGGCAGCCATGTCGATATAGCCGTGTGGACCTTTTTCCCAATCTGGTGGTGTAGCAGTGTATTGCCAGTTTTGTCCACCGTCAGTGGAACGTGCCGTTAGCATTGGTCCTGCATTAAAGCGTGCATCTTCAACATATTTCATCCAGGACACGACTATATTGTTACCCTGGACGGCAATCTGGGCATCATTTCCACGAACCATTTTGACAGGTAAATTGTCATTATTGAGGATTTTATTGGCAACAGACCAGTGTTTGCCTCCATCGCTGGACGATTGATACCAAAGTGACTTCTGGCCTCGCTGATGCTTCCCTGTTAACAAATGCAAGCGATTGTCAGCATTGACAATGTCAATGCTGATTACACCAGCAGCCAGCTTGCTGTGCATGCGTTTTTTGGGTTTGATCTGTGCAGATTGTTTAATGTCAGTTTGTTGTAAAACTGTTAATTCAGTGTTGTCATTGGTTGAGCATGCTGTAAACAAGCCAACCAGTAAAATCAGAAGAAAAAGAAATTGTTTTTTCATTGTTAGAAAACCGTTTATTTTTGTTGTCACTATAACAAATAAATATTGGTGATAGAACAGTTTGACAGGTAAATTGTCATTCTTAAAGGATGCTTGGATGGATGGAAAGTCGATTTTGGTTGATATTGATCGATAACAGAAACGCGCATGAAATAACTTGAACATTCTGGCTTGTCTTTTTGCTCCCGATGAAACCATTTCAGCGTATGAGTTATGTAACTGTTGCGGCAATACCTATGAGGAATGGAAATTAAATCACTGATACATTTTGGCGCAAGCCTTTTCGTCAAATCACTGTTCGTATTCAAGGCACAGAAACAAGCGCATAGTCGGCTCTGTAACTGTTTCTACAACGCAGAAGACGGACAAAAAGACAAGCTAAAATGTATCAGTGATTTAATTTCCATTCCTTAGATGGAAGGTGATTTAGAAACTGACTTGCGAGCTTTCGTCATATAACTACTGTTACAACCCGTAAGTTCGTACCCGACAAATAGTTCGTCATTCCCGAAGTTTTTTATCGGGAATCCATACTCAGCAATAGATTCCCGATAAAAGACTTCGGGAATGACAGATTTATTAGTGACCGAACTTACAGGTTGTAGCACTACGGTACTCGGGGATTTGACTGCGTAACTAATTCTGAACCTAAATATCTCAGTACCGCTACAAATTATGAATTCTACTACGCCTCAATCACTGCGTGATAACTCCTCGCCATAGCCCCGCTATGACTCGTCATTTCACCTTGCTCTTGAGCAAAGAGATGCATTCGCTTTTCACGCTTTGTAGCGTTGTTGAGTCTATAACGCTTAGGATTTACGCTAAACAAGTACCTGATTACCCACGAGTTTCCGCCATGTTATATAAAAATGAAGACCGAAGTTACTGTAACACCATATGTCACACGTCATTCCCGAAGTCTTTTATCGGGAATCTATTTCCTGCTAAAAGACTGTAGGAATGACGAGGTGTGTAGCTGGTATTTTTAAAATAGCGGAAGCTCATGAGTAATCAGGAACAAGTAAACCTACGTTATTGAAAATTCAGTTTTCTCGAATAATGGTTTAGCAAAAAAGCGCAACCACGTTCGCAGCTGCGCTTTCCTACAGATTTTGCAAAATTCCTACGCGTGAAAGTTAAATATCAAGTGCGATGTTTGCAATAAAGGTTCGCTGTGGGTATGGGTGGAAGTCGTAATAAGCTTCATTAAGGATGTTGAGAACGCCCACTGAAAACTTTGTGGTTATATCATTACCCAGTTCAAGGCTGTATGTGGTTTTAAAATCGAGCAATACATATGCGCTTGAGGTTCCAAAAACACCTTGATTAACATCATCATTGTTTTCGTTCGCAAACTGATCATTACGATACTGTACACTGAGTACATTATCCCAGTTAGCGGTTGTGTGATAAGTTGCTGTTGCATTGGCGCGCCATTTAGGCAGTCTTGGCCAATCATTACCTACCAGATCCGGATTGTTTGAATCTTTTTTGATTTCCTTGTTGATCCAGGTACCATTCAGTGACAAGCTTACTGGTAGATCAAAAATATAGTCATGTACATAGACTAACTCGATACCAATCGTTTCGGTTTCGTCAATACTTCGCGTGCGATTTCTGGTGGTAATTCCGTTTTCATCGAAAACTCTGGTTTGTGTGCGCAGAATTTCATCATCTATTGTATTGTAGAAAACAGATGCGCTTGCATAACCATTGGGTAGTTCATACTGAATTTTTAAATCATGAAAATAGCCTTTCTCCGGGCCCAGATTTGGATCAGAAATATTGACTGAATTGGTATTGGTGGAGCTTTCAAACAATTCTTCTACAACCGGGAAACGATAAGCCTTACTGAATGAGTATCTGAAATTGAGCTTATTTGTTGGTGAGAAACTCAATGAGGCTTTTGGCGAAAAGCGTGAAGCAGCATCACGACCTGGCAGAGTCTCGTTTACAATATGTCCTCTGGATTCCCAATAATCGTAGCGTCCTCCTGCCATAATATTCAATTGGTCAGTAATATCCCAATCCGCTTGCAAAAATAAACTATTGGTTTGAGTTGCGCCACCGTTAAAATTATTTAATCTTGGGCTATCCTTGCTGCCAGAAATGACATCATCGGAATTAAATTGTTTCAGATTCAGGAAAGAGTGATTGTATTGATAGCCTGCCATAAAACCTAAATCATCTCGACCAAATAATTTGTGCGTAGCCAGTTTGACGCTGTAGTCTGCCCACCAGGCTTCAGTTTCAGTAATGCGACCTGACTGATCACTAAGGAATGCTGGATCTTTCTTGCTGAACCTGGATTGTCTGTTTTGATCCTTGAAGGCATCAAAATAACTGGCTGTGGTGTCAAGGCTCCAGTTTTCAGTAATTTTTCCGGACAAATTCAAACCATACATCAAGGTTTGTCTTTCGTTTTCATTTCCAGTGAACACGCCTCGTCCAAATGATCGCGGATTGGCTTCAAATTCTACACCGTTTTGTGTAACCAGACCGCCCCATACAGTTTCATCATTGGCATCTTTTAGATAACTTCTGGATTGAGAGCTGCGTGTTGTATTCTCATAAGCCATCATAAACAGGCCTCTCAAGTCATCAGTGAAGTCATAACCTAGTTTTACTTCATACAAATCAGTTTTATTTTGGTTAATGCCTAAATCACCACTAAACACGCTTGAAGCACCTGAAATATCTTCAGGAAAAGCAGCGCCTGAAACTGGAGTGGTCGGATCTCCACTGCTTCCAGCTGTTGCGGGGTCTACTACGGTAGCAAATGATTGCGCTTGCCCTTGATTTTCAATATGGTTAAAAAAACCATAGACGGTAAACTTGTCAAAACGGTTACCCGCAGAAATAAATTCTTTATGTCCTGTTAATGCTTCACTTTTACCGAAGCGATCTGAATCTTGAATGATACCGGTTACATCGATATGCATTTCAAACTTTTCCGGCAGTTTTGTTTTTAAGTCAAAAGTACCACCAAATGCGCCTTTATGTTCTGCCGAATAAGGACCGTAAAATACAGTTGCAGTATCGATGGCATTGGGTGCGATCAAAGACCATTTAGGTGCGCCGTTCCATTTGGTTTGTACTGGATTATGTAGAGGAATTCCATCAACAAACAAATTGAAATGGTTGGTTTGAAAGTTGGTCGAACCACGGATTGCAGTCACGCCATTGGTATCACCATAAAAACGCCGTCTAACATGAACGCTAGGTGCCATCTTGATGGCGTCCGAAGCAGTGATCAGATTGATCTTGTTGATGTCTTCAGCGCTAACTTCAAAACTGGGTGTCGCAACGGTTGTATTTGGAAACAACTTATGTGAGGTAGTGATTACCATTGTTTCACCTGTATATGCAGCAACTTGTTTGTCACTCTCCTGCTTGTAATGCTCTTCGTTAGCTTTATTATCCGCAAAGACTGCCGAACTGAATAGCGTCATGCTCAGCATGCAGCTCAACAGTGTTACTCCACCTTTATTATTCATTTTTTCCGCCTTATATGATGTTGATATTATTGTAAAAACTCTTTATGTCAGTAAAATCTGCTACGCTAAAAATTGGCAAAGCAAGCTTACCGGCTCTGCTGGAAAAGCTATTCCCGGAGCAATAGCATTGTCAGTTAGTGGACTATTCACCTGGTATTCCAATGTTTTCAATGTGTGCCTGTGAATGAGTGTGTCGGCTGACTAGTATTACAACCCGTAAGTTCGTACCCGACTAATCGTTCGTCATTCCCGAAGTCTTTTATCGGGAATCCATACTCAGCAATAGATTCCCGATAAAAGA
>VAPK010682600.1_pt1 | contig 15144 bp, 12 predicted proteins | sample 3395031 | NCBI WGS metagenome assembly VAPK01 (sample SAMN08290443, study PRJNA428436) | hydrothermal vent metagenome | isolation source: Deep-sea hydrothermal vent chimney 1 | place: Pacific Ocean: Juan De Fuca Ridge
CAGGTCACGTAGACTTCTCTTATGAAGTTTCACGTTCTTTAGCTGCGTGTGAAGGGGCTTTGCTCGTTGTTGATGCCTCGCAGGGGGTTGAAGCACAAAGTGTGGCTAATTGTTATACCGCAATTGATTTAGATCTAGAAGTAGTCCCCGTTTTAAATAAGATAGATTTGCCTGCCGCAGATGTACAAAGAGTTTCTCAAGAGATAGAAGAAATTATAGGAATTGATGCGACAGATGCTGTACACGTCAGTGGCAAAACAGGAGTGGGAATTGAAGATTTACTTGAACAGCTAGTTGAACGCATACCCCCACCAAAAGGTGATCCTGATGCGCCTTTAAAGGCACTGATCATTGACTCTTGGTTTGATAACTATCTCGGTGTTGTCTCCCTTGTACGTGTCGTTGACGGTCGAATCAATAAAAAAATGAAAATCATGCCGATGTCAACAAAGCAAGAGTATCTTGTTGATCATATTGGTGTTTTCACACCCAAACGAAAGGATACAGACGCGTTAGTTTCTGGTGAAGTAGGCTTTGTTATTGCTGGGATTAAAGATATCGAAGCGGCAAAAGTAGGTGATACTTTTACCACCGCTAAAGGCTCAGCTACAGAGCCTTTGACTGGCTTTAAAGAAATTCAGCCCCGTGTATTTTCTGGTTTATTCCCTGTAAGTTCAGATGACTATAGTAATTTGCGAGAAGCATTAGATAAGCTAAGCTTGAATGATGCGTCACTAAAATATGAACCAGAAACATCCCAAGCACTAGGTTTTGGGTTTCGTTGTGGATTCCTTGGTTTATTGCATATGGAAATCGTTCAGGAACGCCTTGAGCGCGAATATGATTTAGACCTAATTACCACAGCACCTTCTGTTATTTATGAGGTAGTGACAAGTAAAGGTGAAATCATCAATATTCACAACCCAGCTGACCTTCCAGCGGTTAATTATATCGAAGAAATACGTGAGCCTATAATTCGTGGCACGATTATGATGCCACAAGAGTATGTAGGCAACGTTATATCACTTTGTATTGAGAAGCGTGGCATACAAAAGGACATGCAATACTTGGGAAATCAAGTAACTTTAACTTATGACTTGCCTTTAAGTGAAGTTGTTATGGATTTCTTTGATCGATTAAAATCAGTCAGTCGTGGCTATGCTTCTTTTGATTATGAGTTGGATCGTTTTGAGCCTGCACCTTTGGTAAAAGTAGATATTCTGATTAATGGTGAGGCTGTTGATGCGCTTTCAATTATTGTACATAAAGACTTTTCACAAACGCGAGGTAGATCACTTGTTGATCGCATGAAAGAAGTTATCAAGAGACAGATGTTTGATGTTGCTATTCAGGCAACTATTGGTGGAAATATCATCGCTCGTTCCAATGTTAAAGCGCTGCGTAAAAACGTAACAGCAAAGTGTTATGGTGGTGATATCTCACGTAAAAAGAAGTTATTAGCAAAGCAGAAAGCAGGTAAAAAGCGGATGAAGCAGGTGGGTAATGTTGAAATACCACAAGAAGCTTTCCTTGCTGTGCTTAAAAGGGATGATGACTGATGGGGGATAATATTAATCTTGAGTTAGTGTTGGTAATACTAACTTTTCTTACTGGTTTAATCGTTTTATTTAATTGGTTATCTAAGCGTAAAAGAAAGAGCACAAACACTGAAAAAGAGAGGGACTCTTTAATAGTGGATTATGCAAAATCCTTTTTCCCTGTTTTATTGATAGTGATTACGATACGATCTTTCGTTGCAGAGCCTTTTAGAATTCCTTCAGGGTCAATGATACCGACACTTGAGATTGGTGACTTTATCTTGGTAAAAAAATATGCTTATGGAATACGTTTACCAGTATTAAAGACCAAAGTTATCGAGACAGGGCATCCCAAACGAGGAGATGTAGTGGTATTTAGGTATCCTAAAGAACCTGAAACTAATTATATAAAACGTTTGATTGGCTTACCTGGTGATCATATAAAATGGACTCGTGATAAGAAACTTATTATCAATGGTAAGGAAGTCCCTACTAAGGTGACGGGACAATATAAGACCAAATCCAGAATCGGTCTTTCGGTGATGGTTAATAAATTAGAAGAAACTTTACCTGATGATAAACCACATGATTTAATCTCATTTAATTCATATTCTACTCCAGGAGAATGGGATGTACCTGAAGGGCATTATTTTGTGATGGGTGATAACCGTGATAACAGTAGTGACAGTAGAGTTTGGAAGTTTGTGCCAGAAGCAAATTTAGTTGGAAAAGCCTCACTTGTCTGGATGCATTGGAATTGGTTTGATGGTGGTGATGGATTTCAGGCAAGTAGAATAGGAACAGCAGTAGATTAAAAATTACTATAAGTATCTCCATTGTTAAGCGTAGCTTCACGATGAGTGTGTAAGAATGACCTAATAAAAACTAAAACCTAGTATTAGGGAATAATAATGACAATAAATAGACAAAAACAACGTGGCGCTACTTTTGTAACTTGGTTAATAGTAGCAGGTTTAGGTATTCTTATAGCAAGTGCTATTATCAAGGTTGCACCTTATTATGTTGAATTTAATAGTGTAAAAGGACTAATGGTAAAAATTGCGAGCGAGCAGGGTATTAAGAAAGCTAATATGCGCCAAGTTAATAGTAAGATAGAAAAATATTTGAATTTAAATAATTTACGAAGTCTAGAAGATAGCTATTATGCGAGTAAAAAGAAAGGCTCAGGAGTAAAAAGCCCTTTTAAAATTGTTAAGTTAAAAAAAGGCAAAAAGAGACGTAAGTTATCAGTAGAATACCCAGTAAAAAGCCCTTGGATTGGAAATATTTCGTTTTTACTTGATTTTAAACATTCTGTTGTTTTAGGTGAGCCTGAAAATAAAACTGGGAAATAAAACCAACGCTAAGGGACTTAATTTAAGTTCCTAAATTTCTATTAGATACAAATTACATTAGCATTATCTTTATATTCTCATGTTAGAATAGACACTTATTTCTTAAGCATATAAGGGTCTATGCGTTCTTCGAATAAAATTAGTGATATTCTAGATCAAAAACACTTAGGGTGTGATTGTTTTATACAAGCATTAACGCACCGTAGTGCTAAAGGCAAACATAACGAGCGCATGGAGTTCTTGGGTGATAGCGTTTTGGGCGTTATCATTACCGATAAATTGTATCATTTAATGGCAACAGCCTCCGAAGGCTATTTATCTCGGCTTAGAGCATCTCTCGTGAATGAAAATACACTTGCAGAAATCGCCAATGAATTATCATTAGGTGACTTTTTGCGTTTAGGCGCAGGAGAATTAAAAAGTGGAGGCTTTAGAAGAAAATCAATTCTCTCTGATACCTTAGAAGCTGTAATAGCCAGTGTTTACCTCGAAAGAGGCATAGCAGAAGCCAAAATCTTTGTATTAACTATATATACGAATCGCTTTGAAGAGCTACCCAGTGAAAATGAATTGAAAGATCCAAAGAGTCGTCTACAAGAATTGCTCCAGTCTCGAAAGTTAGAGATTCCTACTTATGATTTAATTAGCACAACAGGTGATGCCCATCGCCAAATATTTACAGCTGAGTGTGTTATTCCTAGCCTAGAGATTAATGTTAAAGGGATATCAAGTTCAAGGCGTAAAGCAGAGCAGCAAGCAGCACAAAATGCATTAGAGAAAGTAGAAGCTATTTTTTCTGCTGAAAAAAAGGCTAAAAAACTATGAATACACAATGTGGAACAGTTTCAATCATTGGCCGTCCTAATGTTGGAAAATCAACCTTATTAAACCATTTGATTGGTTATAAAATCTCGGCAATTGCCAATAAACCACAAACCACAAGAACGAATATTCGTGGAATAATTAGCGAGACAAATCGCAAAGATCGTTCTGATTATCAAATTATTTTTACCGATACACCTGGCATTCATCTAAATTCTAAAAATTTACTCAATAGAACCCTAAATAGTGAAGCAGTGGCGGCAGTTGAAAATGTAGATGCGATCATTTTTATTGTTGAAGCAATGAAATGGACAGATGAAGATGATTTTGTTCTTAGTCGCTTAGAACATACTAAGGCGCCAGTTTTCTTGCTGATCAATAAAGTGGACCGTATTCAAGAAAAAGAGAGATTGTTTGTTTTTTTACAAGAAATTGCCTTAAAAAGAGACTTCAAAGAAATCATTCCCATCTCTGCTACTAAAGGCATAAACACCGATGCTTTAATAACCTCACTATTAAAGGTTCTGCCAGAATCTGAATTTATATATCCTAAAGATCATATTACTGATAAATCAATACGCTTTATTTGCGGTGAATTAATTCGTGAGCAATTGGTGTTAAATTTACACGAAGAGTTACCATATACTACGGCTGTGGAAATAGAACTATTTGAAGAAACAGATAAACTCGTCACAATCGAAGTGGTCATCTGGACAGATAGAAAAAATCAAAAGGGAATTATTATCGGTAAAAAAGGAGAAACATTAAAACGAATCGGGCAGAGTGCAAGGCATTCTTTAGAAGAGTTTTTAATGAAAAAAGTGATGTTGAAGCAATGGGTGAAAGTTGAAGAGAATTGGCAGAATAATCCGCGTCACTTAAATGAGTTAGGTATCATTTCTAATAGGGAACTGTAAAGACTGCGTAATGGCACCCCCCCCTTTATTTAAAGATTTAAAACCTACTAGTCTCTGCAAAGGGGTTGCTTAATGCCTCAATCCTTTGCCTATATTCTAAATCGCCGCCCTTTTAGAGAGTCGAGTCAACTGGTTGATATTTTTACAGAGGATCATGGCAGAATTTGTTGTGTTGCTCGTCCTGCAAAGAAGCGTGGAAAAATCCTGAAAGGAAACTTAGAACCTTTTCGTTATTTACATATAAGCTGGATTGGTAAAGGCGAAGTGCAAACTTTAACCGAAGCAGATGAACGTGGGCGACATAAAATACCACCTTCTGAAATGATGTTAGGACTTTATCTTAACGAGTTATTATTACTATTCACTCGTCAACATGTCGCACAAGCGGAATTGTTTTCAGCGTATAAATATACCCTTCATAAGTTGGCAGATCCGACGATTAACCGACAAATAATGATACGTTTTGAAATTTTCTTGTTAGCTAGTCTAGGATACCCCTTGGCACCACAAACAGACCAAGCTATTTTACCTGAAATAAGCTATCTTCTAACTCAGGATGAGGGTTTAATTCAGGCATCGAATAAAAATAGTGATGCAAATCGAAATTTAGTTTCAGCAAAAACAATCAGTGGTGAATTATTGATTGCTCTACAGGACTTACCATCAATGCAAGTACTACAATGGAAACAGTTACGATTGTACCTAGATGCTGTATTCAAGGATATTGCCCCAAGAACCATTAACTCTCGACAATTACTGAACATATAACTATGGAACAACAAACTAAGCCAATACTTGAGCTGGGTGTAAATATTGATCACATCGCCACACTGCGCCAAGCTCGTGGGACAAGTTACCCTAGTTTACTAGAAGCCGCTTTTTTAGTTGAAGAGGCGGGTGCACAGGCAATCACCATTCACCTGCGAGAAGACCGTCGGCATATTCAAGATGCAGATGTTTACGCAATCCGTAAACAGATAAAAGGCAGGATGAACTTAGAACTCGCTGCAACCGATGAAATGGTTAAAATTGCCTGTGATGTTGCTCCAGAGGATGCCTGTATAGTTCCAGAAAAACGTGAAGAACTGACAACAGAGGGTGGCTTAGATGTGGTTGGACAGTTTGATCGAATTCAAAAAGCAACTAAACAGTTAAGTTCTCAAGATATTCGAGTCTCTTTGTTTATTGAACCGAGTATAGAACACATTAAGCGGGTGCTTGATATTGGTGCCCCTATTATAGAATTACATACAGGAACCTATGCTAATGCCACAGCTGATGAACAAAAACGAGAATTTGATCGCATCGTTGAAGCGAGTCGTTTTGCTCATGAGCAGGATATTCAAGTGAACGCAGGACATGGACTTGATTATGCTAATACTGCGGCGATAGCTAAAATTGAAGAAATTCGTGAATTAAATATTGGTCACTCTATTGTATCGCGGGCAGTTTTTGTTGGCATAAGTCGGGCAACTCGACAAATGTTAGAAATTATGAATTTAGCTAGAGGAGCTTCCTAAATGCCCATCATTGGAATCGGTACTGATATCGTAAAAACATCAAGAATAAATCGACTCTTTAAAAAATACCCTCGGGGATTTGCAGAACGAATCTTGCATAAAAATGAATTAAAGGTATTTAAAAAACATCCATCACCAAAGAGTTTTTTGGCAAGACGATTTTCAGCTAAAGAGGCCGTAGCGAAGGCTTTGGGTACTGGAATAGCAAATGGTGTAGCCTTCAAAGAAATTGAAGTTAGCAATATAAAAGGCGGGCAACCGGTACTCACCCTGCACGGTACAACACTCGATATAGCCTCTGATTTAGGTGTTAAAAATACCTTCATATCCTTGAGTGACGAAAGAGATTTTGCGATCGCTTACGTTGTCCTTGAGTCTTAATTGAGGAAGAAACATCATATGGCACCCCCCCCTTTTTTGAACAATTGCCCATTTTTTATTCGACCTGTAATTAGACTTTGTAGTAACACAAATAAACGGGGAATCAGCGTGTGAATTATCCAACGATTGAACAGTTTATTGGCAATACACCCTTGGTAAAACTTCAGAGGCTTGCGGGTCAAACAAGTAATACAATTTTAGTGAAACTTGAGGGGAATAATCCCGCAGGATCGGTCAAAGATCGTGCTGCATTTAGTATGATTAATCGTGCTGAGGAACGAGGTGATATTAAACCTGGTGATACTTTAATTGAGGCTACAAGTGGTAATACTGGTATTGCATTAGCAATGGTTGCAGCGATGCGTGGTTATAAAATGTTATTGATCATGTCGGATAATATGAGTGCAGAGCGCCGTGCGTCGATGAAAGCATTTGGTGCCGAGCTTATCCTTATTTCTAAAGCAGATGGCGGTATGGAAGGCGCACGTGATCTTGGAGAAAAAATGCATGCTGAAGGTAAAGGCCTATTACTCAATCAATTTGCTAATCTAGATAACCCTCTGGCACATTATGAAACAACTGCCCCAGAAATATGGCGAGATACGAATGGTGAAATTACTCATTTTGTCAGCGCCATGGGAACCACAGGAACAATAACAGGAACGGGTCGCTACCTAAAAGAACAAAGTGATACGGTACGAATCATCGGTGTACAACCCAAAACAAATGATGAAGATATTCCTGGAATACGTCGCTGGTCAGAAGAATATATGCCTGAAATTTTTGATTCATCCGTTGTTGATAAAGAAATTGATATTACCCAAAAAGAATCAGAAGAAACAATGCATGCACTGGCAACACAAGAAGGTATATTCTGTGGAGTATCATCTGGTGGTGCAGTGGCGGCAGCATTGAAACTGTCACAACAAGTAGAGAATGCTACAATCGTCACAATTATTTGTGATCGTGGCGATAGGTATATTTCTACGGGTGTTTTCCCAGCTTAAAAACCATTTTCACAAATAGGCACGAAAACACGTAAAAGGTATTGAAAATGAACGTACTCGTATTCGACATAGAAACCATTCCTGATATTGAGGGTGGGCAACGGATATATGATCTGCAAGGTTTGGATGATAAAAGTACTGCAAAAGCGATGCATCATTTGCAGCAACAAAAAACAGGATCAGAATTTTTACCACTTTATTTACATAAGATAATTGCTATTTCTGTCGTTTATCGTGGCATGGGTGATGATATGGAGAGCATGGTAACTGTTCATTCTTTGGGAGATGAAAATAGTACCGAGGCTGAATTATTAACACTATTTTTTAATGAAATTGAGGAACGTACACCGACCTTGGTTTCATGGAATGGGACAGGGTTTGATTTACCTGTAATACATTACCGCACCCTTAAAAATGGTATTAGTGCACCAGGTTATTGGGAAAAAGGTAGCAAGAAATCTGATTTCAGGGATGATAACTATCTCAGCCGATACCATGAACGTCATACAGATTTAAAAGATGTTTTGGCAAGTTATAATCGTCATGCTAGCGCACCACTGGATCATCTCTCTACGCTATTGGGCTTTCCGGGTAAAAATGGCATGGATGGCTCGATGGTTTGGGGTGAATATCAGGCAGGGAATATCACTGGCATTCGTGATTACTGTGAAACAGATGTATTGAATACTTATCTGGTTTACTTACAATATCAATTAATGCGCGGTGAAATAGATAAGGAAAAGCTTGATGAAGAGTTTACCTTATTACGAGATATGCTTGATAGTGCTGGTAAAGAGTCTGGCAAGGGGCATTTACAACAATTTTCTAAAGATTGGAATTAATTTAACTACAGAGGACACTAGAGGATATTGAGTAATTATAAGCTCTTTATTTTCAGTGTATTCTGTGCTTTATAGTGGCTTATGAATGACAGATAAAACACAATTAGAATTACTTGGCTCTGGTGGGGGTGATGGCAACGACGGGGGCAGTGGTGGTGCCAGCAATGACCCGAATATCGAGCGCATGCCACTTGAGCAATATACAGAAAAAGCCTATCTCGATTATTCCATGTACGTTATTTTGGATCGTGCCTTGCCGAATATCGGTGATGGCTTAAAACCAGTCCAAAGGCGTATTGTTTATGCCATGTCTGAGCTGGGTTTATCGGCGGCTTCAAAACACAAAAAATCAGCACGAACCGTCGGTGATGTATTGGGTAAATTTCATCCTCATGGCGACTCCGCCTGTTATGAGGCGATGGTGCTTATGGCACAGCCATTTTCCTATCGTTATCCTCTTGTTGATGGTCAAGGAAACTGGGGTTCGCAAGATGACCCTAAATCATTCGCAGCAATGCGTTATACCGAATCACGCCTGACACCTTATGCAAAAATTCTCTTACAAGAATTAGGGCAAGGCACAGTTGAATGGGTAGATAACTTTGATGGCACTTTACAAGAGCCTTCTTTATTACCTGCACGATTACCCAATGTATTGCTAAATGGTGGCTCAGGTATTGCAGTAGGAATGGCAACCGATATTCCGCCACATAATCTACGTGAAGTGGTTGATGCGTGCTTGCAATTATTAAAGAAAAAAACCAGTAGTTTGGAGGAGTTGCGCCAGTTTGTTCAAGGGCCTGATTACCCAACTGATGCTGAAATTATTAGTACGCCTGCTGAAATTAACAGCATGTATGAAAATGGCAAGGGCAGTATTAAAATGCGTGCTGTTTGGGAAAAAGAGGATAGCGATGTGATTGTCACTGCGCTGCCATATCAAACTTCAGGTGGCAAGGTGCTGGAGCAAATTGCCATGCAAATGCGCGCAAAAAAACTACCTATGGTGGCAGATCTACGTGATGAGTCAGATCATGAAAACCCTACTCGCTTAGTCATTACACCACGTTCTAATCGTGTCGATATCGAACAAATGATGTCCCATCTATTTGCTTCAACCGACCTTGAACGTAATTACCGCGTCAATATGAATATGATCGGTACTGATGGTAAACCTCAGGTTAAAAACCTTAAAGAAATATTGACCGAATGGTTAGAGTTTCGTCGTGCGACGGTTATTAATCGAATCGAATGGCGTTTAAATAAAGTCCTTGAGCGCCTGCATATCTTAGAGGGCTTATTAATTGCCCACCTTAATATTGATGAAGTGATTCGTATCATTCGTGAGAATGATGAGCCAAAGCCAATATTAATGGAAACCTTTAAAATCAGCGATATACAGGCTGAAGCGGTTTTAAATTTACGTTTAAGAAATCTAGCAAAATTAGAAGAATTTCAAATTCGTGCTGAGCAGGAAGAATTAATTAAAGAGCGTGATGAATTACAAGGTTTGCTAGATTCACCCAATAAACTTACCTCGTTAATTCGAAAAGAACTCAAAGAAGATGCCAAGAAATACGGTGATGATCGTCGCTCACCCATAGTTGAACGAGAAGCCTCCCAAGTCCTTGATGAAACTGCATTGATTCCATCCGAGCCAGTTACGGTTGTATTATCAGAAATGGGTTGGATTCGTTCTGCTAAAGGTCATGAAATCGATCCTGAAACACTCAGCTACAAACAAGGTGATAATTACCAAGCATCCGCACTAGGCCGTTCCAATCAACAGGTTGTATTATTAGATAGTAATGGTAAAAGCTATACGTTAGCGGCGCATACGCTACCCTCCGCACGAGGGCAGGGTGATCCATTAAGTGGACGCTTTAAACAAGCCGAAGGTGCTAGTTTTAAATCTGCTTTAATGGGGAAAAACGAGCAGCTATATCTTCTAGGAAGTAACTTCGGTTACGGTTTTATTTGTAAGTTTGAAGATATGCTAAGTCGCGCAAAAGCGGGTAAAGCGACCGTCAGTTTAGGTAAAGCAGGCGCACAAATTACTTGCCCCTCGCAAATCACGGATATCGAAACCGATTTGATTGCAGCGGTAACATCGGATGGTTATTTGCTTATTATAAACGCTAATGAATTACCCCAGCTACCCAGAGGTAAAGGCAATAAAATCATAAATGTACCCAGCAAACGCTTAAAGGCAGGTGAAGAACATGTTGTGGCATTAATTGCGCTGGCGCAGGGGGCAAAACTGATTGTACATGCAGGTAAGAAGCATAAGACTATTCAGGGTTCTGAGATTGTTGAATATCAAGGCGATCGAGGTAAACGGGGGAAGTTGTTGCCAAAGGGGTATCGGAATGTTTCTTTATTGGAAGTAAACAACTAACTAATAGCCTTATTCTTGTATGGCACCCCCGTATATTTTAGAAGATTGTAAGGGACTTCTGATTAAGTTGATTAGAATAATTAAGCTATAACAATTGGATTTAATAAGAGATCCTTAACCATTAATGCACATAATCACCGCAATTATCATACTGGAAAGTAATGTACGGGTACGCCACCAAATATTTTTTGCTTAAGCTTAGGTGTGCCGTAGCCTCCCATAATTAGCTGCAAATACGAGCTTGAGTCTGTACATCTTTGACTCGCATATGGGGCTAGCTATTCCAAGGTGTTATAAAAGCTTTAGAAGTGATCACTGTTTGTATGAGATCAATCTTTAAAAAAAGGTGGGGGTGCCATTGACTCTTCCAGAGAGTTGTTTGAGAGCCTACTCACTGAAAAACAACCATTTGAAGGGTAAACCACTCCTCGGAAATTGATTGTTTTGTATTATTATTCCTGACAAAATTATATTGCTAATAAAAATAATTCAGTAAATCGAACGAGGTGTTTAGATTTACAGTAGGGGAAAATTTTGAAAATATTATCTGCACGTTTGTGCGCTCTATATTCATTCAGTAAAAAAACATATAAGCTATTGTTATTCATGTCTTTATCTTTAGTTGTTTCATCTTCTCTTGAAGCGAAGATGGGACAAATAGACAGTGATGGTGATGGGCTATCTGATCAATATGAGAGAAAAATAGGAACAGAAGCTTTTCTTGCCGATACTGATGGGGATGGTATTAATGATGGTATTGAGATCGGGAAGAACTTAAAAAAACCACGTGATAGTGATTCTGATGGGCACATAGATGCTGTGGATATTGATGATGATAATGATGGTATACCGAGTATTCTCGAAGGTATTGCTGATAAGGATAAAGATGGATTTCCAAACTATTTAGATACTGATTCTGATAATGATGGGGTATCTGATAATATTGAGTCAGGAGCAAAAAATCAGGATAAAAACTTTGATGGTATTGATGATGCCTTTGATATTTCTTTAGTCTCTGAAATTGCCCTCATAGATAATAATGGTGATGGGATTAATGATAAGGCGAAGCTACCTGATTATAATAATGATGATATTCCTGATTATCTTGATGCAAAATATAGTAAAAAAACTCACTTAAGTAAAAGTACTAATAAAAAGTCAGATGAGAAGGTTGCAGCTAAAGTCAGTAATCCAGAAAAAGTTGTTACTGCTAAAGAAGCACTAGAACTAACAAAAATAACAAGTAAAAGACTAGGTAAAAAACCGAGCAAAAAGACTGATAACAATAAGGTTATTACTAAAATCCTTTCTAAGAAAACAGATAAGAATTTGGATTCTGACAATGATGGCTTGCTCGATTATCAAGAAAAAGCATTGGGAACTAATCCTTTAAAACGTGATAGTGATGGAGATAAAGTCTCAGATGCTGTTGAGATTGGTATTGATATTAATTCACCTCAAGATTCAGACCATGACAATATCATCGATGCATTAGATAGTGATGATGATAACGATGGTATTCTCACTAAAAATGAAGATATTAATAATGATAGTACGCCGATAAATGACGACACGGATAATGATGGCGTACCTAACTATTTAGATGCTAATGATGATGGTGATACCAAATTAACCAGAGATGAGGGTTCTACAAAAGATACGGATAATGATGGTATTCTCGATTATCTTGATATGCATGATGGCGTTAAAGACAAGGTCGTTAACCTTAAAAAGAAGCAAGTCATTCCTAAAAAGCCTGAAGTAGTGATATTGCATGATGAAAATGACCAACTAACCGAAGAAGAAACTGATGATAATAGTTTAGTTGAGACTACGCTTGATGAGATGTTAGGCAGTGATAGCTTGAATGAAAGTAAAGTAATGAAAGAAGTTGTTTCTTTAACGGATCATAGTTCAAGTAAATCAAAGAAGGTTGCTTCTTGGTCTTGGGATTTGTTTTAACTTGAGCCTGTAAATGAGAGTTTGTATAGAGCTCTGTAGGAACTAACTAGCCGCCTGTAGCATTTCTTCGGCAAGATTCATTGTAGATTGGGTGATTTCTATACCACCTATCATTCGCGCAATTTCTGTTGTTCGACTCTTTTCACTTAAAATATTCATTCCTGTTGTGGTCGTTTGACGGTGTTTGGTTTTAGAAACCATGTAATGATTGTGGGCCTGTGAGGCTACTTGAGGAAGGTGAGTGACACATAAAACCTGACGCTTACTCCCTAACTGGCGTAATTGTTGGCCAATAACTTCGGCAATTCCTCCACCAATTCCACTGTCGACTTCATCAAAAATGAGTGCAGGTAAGGTTATTTTCTGGGCAGCAATCATCTGAATCGCAAGTGATATACGTGAAAGTTCTCCGCCTGACGCTACTTTTTGGAGTGGTTTGAGTGGTTGTCCAGGGTTGGCACTTACCATAAATTCAATTTTATCTTTGCCGTGAATCGCTAGTGATTCATTGCTACTTAGTGATATTTGAAACTTGCCACCTTCCATTCCCAGCGTTTGCATTGCTTTAGTTACACCTGCTGAGAGCTTTAAGGCAAACCTTTGGCGTGCTTTAGTCAGTTTATCTGCTGTTTTTAAATAATCTGTTTCACTTTCCTGTAATGATTGTTGTAGTGCATCAATATTGTAATCATCACTATTAAGTTCATCCAGCTGTTGTTGCAGGGATAGCCACTTACTATAGAGTTGTTCAGATGTGGTTTGATGTTTCCGACTCAGGTCATGAACGCTGCTGAGGCGTTTGCTAACAAGGTCAAGGCGTTCAGGGTCAAGTCCAACTAATTCTTGATAGCGGCGCAGTGAATCAGTCGCTTCTTGAATGAGTATTTGCGCATTTTGTAACATTTCAAAGGGTTCAAGCAAAGAAGTGTCTACTTGACGAGCTGCATCAATAGTCTGTAATACTTCACTGATACTGGAATAAATAGATTGCTCGTCATTGTCATAAAGCTTAAGAACGCTTTGTGAAGTTTGTTCTATCAGTTGTTCCGCATTAGAGAGACGCGTGTGCTCTTCATCGAGTTGTGTGGTTTCATTTTCTGTTAGATTTAACTCATTTAGTTCTTGAATCTGAAAGCTGAGCAAATCCAATTTATCCTGATGACTACTACTATGTTCGCTGAGTTTTTTAAATCTTTCTTTCAGTGATTTCCAGGCGTCATATTTTTTAGCTATTTTACTGAGTAATGATTGATTTTCAGCATAGTCATCAAGCAAGGTTCGTTGCATGCCTTTTTTCATTAATGACTGATGTTCGTGTTGTCCATGAATATCCACTAGCTGTTCGCCGAGTTGACGTAATAGGGTTAGATTGCAGGGCGATCCATTTATCCATGCACGTGATTTTCCACTAGCGTAAATTACACGTCGCAAAATACATTGATCATCCATATCATCATCAATAAGATCTTGTTGTTGTAACCAGTTTTTTGCCGAAGGTGTATCGTCAATATCGACGCTTAAGGTAATCTCAGCTTTATCGGCAGAATGACGCACCACGCCACTATCAGCACGATCTCCTAAAACTAAGCCAATGGCATCAATAAGGATTGATTTTCCTGCGCCTGTTTCCCCTGTTAGGGCGGTCATTCCCGATTTTAATTCTAAATCGAGTTTTTCGATAATAGCGAAGTCTTTTAAATATATATGAGATAGCATAGCTTATAGTATACAGCTAACTGCTTTAAAATAGAACAAAAAGAGAACATCAATTATCAAAAAAAGACGGGGGTGCCATCTAACTGCTTTGACAGTTGGGTATTAATTTATTCAAGATAGATTCTACTGCTTGTCGGGTAAGCTTTACTCGTCTTCAAACAGCAGTATCTCAAGAATAGGAATGATGTTCGATGCCGCATTTACAGGTTCTACAAACTCGATATTGAGTACATCATTTAGCGTTACACTATCTGCTGTTGCGGTATATGTGATAGGAGCTGCTGTATTTGCAATAACAGTAAAGGTATATGTGCCATTAGAATTATCTGTTGGACCGCTAATTATAGATGTACCGCTTGCTTGATCCAGTGTGACAGTAGCATCCGTGATTGGGTTATTATTTATATCTTTTAGAGATACTGTAATGATGAGTGGAGTCGTACCATCTGCAACAGGAGAAGTAGTATTTGCGCTAATAGTGGATGTTGTAGCACTAATATTATCTGGAATAAATATTACTGAATCTGTAGCGTTGATTGTTGCACCATTTAGTGACGCTGAAACAGTGACTTGTTCTGCAACTATGTTACTGATAGTGGCAGTGTAGCTGCCATCTCCATTGTCTTCTGTGGTTGAGCTAGTAGCACTACCATTAACAGATATTTCAACATTATCGCCGCCTGTTA
>VAPK011163907.1_pt1 | contig 15141 bp, 17 predicted proteins | sample 3395031 | NCBI WGS metagenome assembly VAPK01 (sample SAMN08290443, study PRJNA428436) | hydrothermal vent metagenome | isolation source: Deep-sea hydrothermal vent chimney 1 | place: Pacific Ocean: Juan De Fuca Ridge
CCATATGCTTGTCTTTAATTGCTAATGATAATATATTGTATCCCACCAACCGAAATACAAAAAGCAGACACTTTCGTGTCCACTTTATGGGGTACAGTTCAAACGCGTTGAGCCGTTGCGTTTTTAGGAAGTTGGTTATTTTTAAATTTCCTGATATTATTATAATAGAAAATTGTTAAACTATAAACTATATTCTATATATTATAATGTTATATAAATAATAAAGTGATGTCAAATAAAATATCAGGAAATTTAAAAAAAATTAGAGCACAGAGGGGTTACTCCCTTGAAAAAGTAGCCCGTTCGGCAGACTTATCTTTAAATACAGTTATAAAGGTTGAAAATGGAGTTAACCAAAACCCCACCATTGAAACATTAACAAAAATTGCCAAAGCGTTAGGTGTTGGCGTTGATGATTTAATAAAATAAGAAATATGCAGAAAACAAAAGACAACATAAAATTTATGGACTTTTGCGCTGGTATTGGCGGTGGTCGTCTTGGTCTTGAAAAACTCGGAATGAAATGTGTTGGTTTTTCAGAAATAGACAAAAAGGCGGAAAAAACATATAGAGAATTTTTTGGAGAAGACGAAAAAAACCATGGAGACTTAACAAAAATCAACCCGAATGATTTACCCGATTTTGAGTTAATGATTGCTGGTTTTCCTTGTCAGACTTTTTCCGTTATTGGGCAAAGAAAAGGAATGAAAGACGACAGAGGTCAAATTATTTTTAGTTTGATTGATATAATGCTCGCTAAAAATTTAAAATATTTTATTTTGGAAAATGTGAAAGGTCTTCTAAACCATGACGGCGGGCAATCTTTAAAAATAATCTTGGATGAACTGGATAAAGCGGGATATAAGGTATCTTGGAAACTAATAAGTAGTTTACATCATGGTGTTCCACAAATGAGAGAACGGATTTATTTTGTTGGTGTAAGGAAAGATCTTATAAAAAATAGTAATGTTTTTGATTTTCCAAAAACTGTAAAAACTCCTGAACTTAAAAACTACCTAATAGATACGGATGAGCTAGAGTTTAATGAGAAGAAAAGAGCATATGAAACATTTTTGAAATATTTGGAAAACAAATACAACAAAGGAAAATTTTCAATAGAAAAAATGCTTAAAGAAGATTTTTTGATCATAGACACAAGACAATCAGACTTGCGTTTGTATCGTGGCAAAGTGCCAACCTTGCGAACTGGCAGGCATGGAATCTTATATGTCCGTGATGGAAAATTCAGAAGACTATCGGGCTATGAATCCCTACTACTGCAAGGATTCCCGAAAAATCTTTCTAAAAAACCAAAGGGTAAAATTGCCGATGTGTACTTGCTTAGTCAAGCGGGTAATGCTATGACAGTTAGCGCTGTTGAAGCATTTGGTAAGAGTCTTGTTAATTTTATAAATAAACAAATATGAAAAATAAAGATTTAGTAAAACTGGGTTCTGAAACTGCTAAAAGCGGTTTCAGAAACGAGCAGGATGTTGTTGATAAATTCAATAACTGGCGAAAAGATAAAATATCGCAAGAATGGCTCGGAGCAATGGGATACAAACTAGATGATATTGAGTATGTGGAAGCTTCAAAAATACGAGGGCAGTACAAGGCGGATGTCCAAGTTAGAATACAGATAAACATAAAACTAAAATCGCAATCCGATATTCAAAATTTACAAGTAAAACTTGTTAGCAACCCTCAGGGATTTAACCAAGTTGATAAAAGGTGGGTTGATAAATACGTGGAACTTTGGAATATCCCAAAAGAAGAGACGAAGCTTTTGAAATTATTCACGGGAGAACTTAAACCTACAAAAACGGATATTAAAGATTCACGACGAATGCTTTTGACGGAGCTTAAAAATGAAGACCAACAAAAAATTCTTGATTTTTTCAAAAATAATAAAATTTTGATTGTTTCCGATTTACTGAAAGGCAGAGGCGAGTTTTCCGCTGATTGGGTTTTGGTTATTTTAAAAGCAGGCAAGGAAAGCAAGTGGGTTTTAAAATCAATCAATGAAGCGATGAATGTTTTTGGAAGCGGTGACATTAGAATAACATCGCAAGGAAGTTTGAAAATTGGGAAAATCGGGATGCAAAGAAAAGGAGGAGATAACGGACGAGATACGGCAAAAATGCTTCAATTTAAAATCAATCCTGTTGAACTTTTTGATAATTAAATTATGGCAGACATAGTTTCAAAAAAGAAAAGAAGCGAGATAATGTCTAAAGTAAGAAGCAAGGATAGTAAAATTGAGGTTGATTTTAGAAAAGCGATTTGGAAAGCTGGGTTTAGATACAGAAAAAACCCAAAGGGATATTTTGGGAAACCTGATTTGGTTTTAAAAAAATATAAAACAGTAATCTTCATAGATTCTTGTTTCTGGCATGGTTGCAAAAAACACTATCGTGCACCTTCAACAAGAAAAAGTTATTGGATTCCAAAAATTGAGAGAAATAAGCAAAGAGACAAAGAAGTTAACAGGTATTATAGAAATAAGGGATGGTTGATTATTCGGATCTGGGAACATGATTTAGAAAAGAAAGATTATATATTTGATTTTGATAAAATAAAAACATGGAAAAACTTGATAAAAAAGAAATAAAAGAAATAATACAAAGTGGACATATTAATCTACTTATTGGCTCTGGTTGTTCTTTGGACTATCTTTCAACATTAAAAGACATAGAGGACAGAATGAACGTCGAAGCAACCAGAGAAACAGCGCAAAAGGATTATTATAAACTGATAAAAAAATCTAGAGCAATTTTAGACGAGACAAATGAAACAAATGCGAGTGAAAAGAAAAAGTTAAATAAAACAAAAGAGAATTACGATTCATTTCTTGGTTTTTGGGCAGATATTATATCAAGAAGGTCACTTCATATCGTAAATAAACAGATAAATATTTTTACAACGAACTTCGATATGTTTGTGGAAGATTCTTGTGAGAGATTAGGTATTCCATATAATGATGGATTTAATGGGCAAATCAATTCAATTTTTAATATTGCAAATTTTAACAAAATACAAAAATATAAAAGTTTGCAGTTTGATAATACTTCTGATGTTCCGCTATTTAATATAATTAAACTCCACGGATCAATTTCTTGGGTTGAAAAAACAGGGGAAATTACTTACTCAGATGGTTCTCATGTCGCAAATGGTTTAGATAAGAAAACAGATTCTGATTTTACCAAAGAATACAACAAAATAGCTGTAATAAACCCAAATGCAGAAAAGCATTTTGAAACTGTACTCGACACAAATTATGCTTCAATGTTGAGAAAGTTTACCCTAGAACTAGAAAAGGAAAATAGCGTATTGATACTAATTGGTTTTTCGCTAAATGATAATCATATAAAAAATCTACTATACGGAGCAATGAAATCAAATCCGACTTTGGTGGTAATTTATTTTTCTCATTCTCAATATGACGAGAAAATCGACAAACTTGAAGAGAAGAAAAATTCAAACTTATACATAATTTCTCAAGAAGATGAATTCTCTTTTGAGAAAAGCATTGATTACCTTTCTGAAGTTTTTACACCAAAAGAAGACCAAACTCAATATGAAGAAGAAAAATAATTTTGTTCTACAAGACAGAATCATCGACAATTCCATATTTACAATCGGAAGTGTTTTTAGTGTAAAAGGGAAAGATATTATCGTAAAAGTTAATAAAGATAAAAATCTCCCACATTTATTTTTTAAAGGTAGAACTGTTAAAAATGTATCTGTTGGATTGTCTAATTATGTAAAAATAATTAAAGGATTCACAGAGATTATATGTAAGGTTGAGGGCGAATATTTAGAAGAAGACAAACACCAAATAAGTAAGAAATACACAAATGAGAAACAAAAAATAAATCGTTTTCTCAATGTTTCTGTTTTTGGGTTTTATGATAATAATAATAAATTTCAGCATGGCATAAAAGAAATGCCCCTAATTGGTAGCGAGTGTAAATTACTCTCAAGAGAAGAATTTGAAATTTTGCACCAATTATCTGGCAAAAATGAACTATCAATTACCCTCGGAACATTAATAGATGAAGAAACACAATCCATTAATATTTCTGCTGGGAGGCTATTTGCTGGACATATTGGCATTTTTGGTAATACTGGATCGGGTAAATCAAACACTCTGGCAAGAATGTACACGGAATTATTCAAGCTAGATAACTTAAATAGTGACTTTAATCAAAAATCCAAATTTATTTTTATAGACTTCAATGGAGAATATTCAAAAAATACTAATGATGAGATTTTAACAAAAAATAAGATTGTCTACATATTAAGAACAAGGGATAAAAAAGGTGCAAAATATCCGATACTAAAGACAGAAATTGAAAAATTGGAACTTTTGTCTATCTTACTTGATGCTACTGAAAAAACACAACAGCCATTTTTACACAGAGCGATAGATAGAAATTGGTTTGATACAGAAAACGAAAATTACACAAAAGAAATTGAAAATATAAACCAGAAATTAAAAGACATTCTGATGATGAAAAATAAGGAATTCCATGTTCCTTTTTTGAAAAAGTATGTTAAGGACTTTGAACAAATAGGGTTTAAGGTTGTTAATAATGGGAAAAATATTGATGACTTAAAATACAATGGGTCAACACAAGGTTTTTATTACGAGCATACAAACAATGGAGATATTTACTTTGAGCAACATGAAAATGATTTCCTTGGAGAAAATGGTTATTTTAATGTATCAGTTGTTTCAGAATTAGATGATTTGAAAAAAATCCAATTTAAAATCTTGGATCAGTATTATTTTGAGATATTAAATGGATATGCAAATCAGGAACACATAAGTCCTTTAATAGGAAGACTAAAAAAGAGGTTCAATATGTTAGGCATGGTATTTGACATCAAAGAGTCTTTGTCACCAGATAATATTGAAGATAATTCTTCGTCCAATATTGAAATTGTCGATCTTAAGAATGTTAATTTGGAGATTAAAAAAGTAATACCATTATTAATCTGTAAAACTAATTATGACGAACAAAAAAACAGGCGAGATGTAGACAAATACAACTCATTACATATTATTATAGACGAGGCTCATAATATTCTATCTGAGAATTCAAACAGAGAATCAGAATCATGGAAAGATTATCGTCTGGAAACATTTGAGGAAATAATAAAAGAAGGAAGAAAATTTGGAGTTTTCTTAACAATTGCAAGTCAGAGACCATCGGACATATCCCCAACCATTATTTCGCAACTACATAATTATTTCATTCATAGATTAATGAATGACAACGACCTGAGGTCAATCAACAGAGCGGTGAGTTATCTTGACAAACTTTCTTTTGACTCGATTTCAAATCTTTCCACGGGAAACTGTTTTATTGCAGGGCAAATGACACAATTTCCACTATCGGTAAAAGTTGAATTACTAGATAAAATTATTAGACCGCAAAGCGAGACTATTGATTTAGATAAATTGTGGAAAAAATAATCAAAATGACTCCACGTAGAGCATAGAAACATAAACAAGGAGAGCGGTGCTTGTTTATATGTATAGGATAGTTGAAGTAAAATAAACTTGAACACGCTTTGTTTTTTAGACATTTAGTATTATAATTAACATTAAGATGATATTAGATTTCCTAGTTGCTTTTTGGGGGTTGTTAGAGCAACTCAAACTTGTATCTGAAGACACCATATCCTTTGTAATTATTATGGGGTTATTTTATGTTGCTCTGCACAGATTTCAATTTAATAGGATATTTAAAACACATGCAGAAATTAAGGATGAGATATTAGATATACATAATGCAAGCATGGAAATGCAGAAATGCTTGGATGGTAATTTTGAAAATTATACACCTATACACATGCTTGAAAAATTAAGATGGAGCACCCCGCATAGCCCCCTAGACTTGAATGAAGCAGGAGAGAAATTATTTAAAGAAAGCAAGATGGATGAGTTAATGAAAGGCAATATGCCTAAATTAATCAAACTACTTGACGAGAGAAAACCAGACAATAGGCTTGATGCTCAAAAACTATCTTTTGACATTTTAGCAAAATATATTATTGAAAAAAAAGAGTTACTGCGACAAATTAAGGAGTTTGTGTATGAGCATCCAAAATTTGAAGGAAACGAGTTGAATGTTGCAGATATAATATATGTCGGTTCTCTTGTTCTTAGAGATGAATATTTAGAAAAACATTCAGAGCTTGGATTAAGTGGTTCAAAAGAGAATAAATAGATAATTCTACATGTCCTTTATGAATATTATTAACCATATTCATATGGAGCTAATTTGTCCTTTTTATCCCCTAAAATCTAGAATTACGTGCGTATGGATGAGTTGGGAGCAATCACAATATAAAATGTTAAAATGAGTTTATGAATTACCTAATTTTAATTATTATTGCCATTGTTGTGGGAATTGCTCTAGGTGCATATTCTGCGAGACAAGGAAGTGGTGGATTACTTGCGAAACAGGCAAAGAAAAAATCAGAAAACAAAAAGCGAATATTAGAGTTTTTGCGAGAAAATGAGAGAGTGGCAAACAATGATATTGAAAAAATCCTTGGTGTGTCGGATGCTACAGCTACACGCTATCTAAGCGAGTTAGAAAAAGAACAAGAAGTCAGACAGATTGGTAAAACAGGTAATGCTGTGTACTATATCCTAAAATAGGACTAAAAATATAAAAAAATTATGGGAAAATACGATTGGTTTGATTTGTCTTTAGATTGGGATGCAGTAGCGGCAATTGGTACTATTCTTTCTGCTATAGTGGCTCTCGGGATTGCTTTGTTTGCTTATCGTCAATCAGAAAATAGAGAGAGAAAGTCTCGTGAAAAAGAAGCAATAGAAAAAGTTCTTACTCCTATCAGAAAAGGGCTAAATAGTTTTTCTATGTCCAAGTGGGATAATTGGTATTTCCGAGATAAATGGCACAAGTTGGAAGATATGCGACTTGATTTTCCTCTTCAATATTTCTGGTTAAACAAACAGGTTAAACAATCTTTGGAGTGTTTTGACCAACAGTTTAATCGACTTGATAATTTGAGTCAGCAGGTAACTCCTAATCTTAAGAAACTCATATCTGATGTATTTAGAAAGTTTCTTTCTAATAATAAAATTTCATACGAAACAACGGGCGGAGGTAAACTTGAAGATGAAAATATAATCCATGCACACTGGTCATGTGTTATCGGAGGAAAATTTGGACCGTCTGCTACTTTATACAGTTTAGCAATGTGGGGTAAGACATTGTCAGAATATATTGATGAACGAAAGCAAAATCCCGAATTACCGAATAAAAATATTGGCGAGATTTTTTTCAGTATTCACAGTACCAGTTCAAATACTATAAAAATCGTTCTTACACAACAACAGTCCGATGACTTACTGTCTAGGATTGATGAAGAAATAAAAAATCACTCAGAGATTGAAGAATACAGAAAGGAATGGCGAAAACTTTATAATAGTGGCACTCGGCTAATAAAAGAAATTGATTCGTGGTTATCCACAGAATAAATTTCTTTTTACGTAATAAGTTGGTATTTAGTCTTCCTCCTCCTGAATTAAGACCTCACGTGGTCTTGAGCCATTCGCAGGTCCAATAATTCCCTCTTCTTCCAGTTGGTCTATTAAGCGAGCGGCGCGAGCGTACCCAATTCGTAATATGCGCTGTAGTAAAGCAGAAGAAGCTTGTCTGTGTTCGATAGCGATTTCTTTTGCTTCCTCGTATAATTCATCATCTGAACGAGTTTCAACCTCATTTTCTATTTTAGATGTTGCTTCCTGTATTTCTTTTAATACTAACATTATGTCTGTATATTGAGAATTCTGTTTTTCTGAAAGCTTATTAAGGTTCTCAGATAATTCGGAGACTTTCTGTTTCAGATTTTCTATTTTTTTATCTTTACCAAAATCCATAATTAAATTATATCACTTTGAATCACTTTTAACAGGGAGGCTTTGCACTGCTGTTTGTATTCAATCACTTCGTTCTTGAACAAACAGGGAGCTAAATTTACCCTTCTCATCCCCAAAATTTAGAATTGTGCGCGCATGGGTGGGTTTGGGGCAAGCACATACAGATTGCGCCTCGGGCTATTTCCGCTAGGAGCGTTAGGGCTTTCGGGCGAGCGCCGTAGGTCTATTGCAATTCATCGTTTAGTAGCGGAAGCGACACCGCATATTTATATTGAAAAGATAAAAGAGGGGGTTGTGCGAGTGGCGGACTCCGTAGGCACATTAAAGCGAACCACAGAGATAAAGAAAAGATAAAGTTCTCACGGTACTGAATACTCCAAACACCACTGCGAGGAGGAGCCCGAAGCTGGGGGAGAAAACCGTTTTCTCCCCCAAACAGAGGCGTGTGTTCGCCGTTAGGCGAAACCGCACGCACATAGGCATCTAGGCGCTCGTAGCCCTAGCGGAAATAGCCCGAGGCGAATGCCGAGGGTGCCGTTTACCGAAACCCTATCCTTTGTTTGGAAATGCCTTGAGGACTCATTTTTGAGAGTTTTACGACACTTCTTCGGAGAAGAAGTCCGAACGAGCCCTGACGCACAATTAAATTTTTAAAAAATCCCCCCGCAAAAAAAGAAAAAGACGAAAGAGCGACAGGGCGAGGACGGAGCGCCGAGTGAAACGGAGGCGTTGGCGGGAAGTGTTACCACCGAGCGTGGGGCGTGAGATGGAGTTTGGAGTTACCGCGCGCTCGGCGCGGAAGAAGGTTATTTAAAATAGTTTCGACCAAAGTCTAATACATCCCACATGACACAAAAAGCATCGGATTTTATCCGATGCTTTTTGTGTCATTGGGAACGAAGCACGACAATTTATTGTCGTGCGCCAGGACTTGAACGGCGGAGCATGTCGCACGGAGCGGAGCGAGTACGACAGCGAGCCGCGTCCAGCAGTACTTAGTAGATGAGTGATGCGAAGCATCATGAAGCTACTTAGTAACTGCGGGACAAGTCCTGTCGGATCCACATAAATGTTGATGAATTGTTAAAATAGTCGGTATTGCAAAATAGGGTTGGAAAGTATAGAATTATGTTAAATTAAGCAAGTAAAAAATTTATTTATAAATTAACTTTAACTTCCTGAAATTGTTCAGAGGGACAAATAAAGGACAGAAATAAAAATATGAAAGAATCATTTAATCCATTGGATGAGCAGTATAAAAAAGCAGAAGATTTACCTGAAGAACAACAGGATAAATTTGCTGATGTTCCAGAGAAACAAGGTGGAGGATTTGTAAGAAAAGAGGCAATGGAAACTCTTGACTATGCGAAGATAGCGGCTGACGTTGTAAATGTGCTTAAGGGGCAAGGAATAACTAGTATTGATGTTTTGCGTAAAAAAGCTGAGACAGAAAATAAAAAAAGAGACGAAGAAAAAAGAGAGGCCAAGGATAAAATAAAAATAGCCAAAGAAGAAGCTTTTACTCTTAAAAAAATTCCAGAAGAATTAAAACATGATAAAGAGTTTGTACTAAGTGCTTTAATGCGAGATAATAGCGAGATTGAGTATGTCCCGGAAGACTTGCTGGAAGATAAAGATTTTATGCTTGATGCGCTAAGAGTAAATGGTGATTTTCTCGAATACGCATCAGAAGCGCTCAAAGAAGACAAAGATATCGCTCTTGCTGTTTTATCAGAGAGTTGGACATCTTTTAGATTTGTGTCAGAAAATCTAAAAAACGACAGAGATTTTCTTCTGGACGTCGTGAAAGTAAATGGTAGAGCGTTAGAGCAATTGTCGGAAGATTTTAAAAATGACAAAGAATTGGTACTGGAGGCTGTAAAGAGAGATGGGGAGGCTCTTAAGTACGCATCCGAAAATCTAAAAAACGACAGAGATATTATTATTGTTGCGGTACAAGAAAGTGGAGCTACCGCATTTAAACATGTGCCTAAAGAGTTTAAAAATGACAAAGAATTGGTACTGGAGGCTATGGGGAGTAGAGATGGAGTGGGTGGTGTTAAAGCACACGATATCCCAAGACATTTAATGAAAGATAAGGATTTTATTCTTGATGCCTTGAAATTTGACTGGGAGATTCTTTTATTTTTTAAGGAATCTCATGAAGCTATAAACGATAAAGAGGTTATGCTTGAAGCCATAAAAAACAGCGACGCCGCTTTTTTTCGATTTGGTAGTGTTGAACTTTTAGATGATAAAGAATTTCTTTCAGAACTGATAAAACAAGGAGCTTCTTCTGATATTCTTGACAGGATTTCAGAAGAAGTATTACTCGAAAAACCGCATATTATAATTGAAGTGTTAAAACAAAACCCAGAACTTTTATTTTCCATTCCCAAAAAGGTTAGAAAACTAGTGGAGGATATATTAGAATAGCGTAATTATTCTGTTGAGAAGTCACGACAGGACTTGAACGCCACAGGCGGGACACGAGCGAAGCGAGTGACGCCGAGACGGGCGTAGATTCTGTTATGAGGAACGAATTACAGAATCAAGTGCAAAGCTTCTAGAGTACTTAGGTTTTTGGAGTGCAAAGCACGAACAAAAGACTTAGTAACTCGTGACCAAGTCCTGTCTATTTTCACGAAACAAACTACTTAGTAACTGCTGGACAAGTCCTCTTGAGTTTACACACCTAAACTAGTGTTGACAATTATATATTTATAAGATATAGTCACGAACAGTAAATAGTAAAATAACTTTCAATCACCAAGGAGATTGTCATGGCAAGTGACCAAATAAAGTGGATGGCTAAAAAACTATTCTCACTTCTAGAAGGAGAAGCTCGTCAAAACTTCCTAAAAAGCCTGAAGTATGACCGTGATTTTGTAGTAAGAGTATTCGCACAAGATGTCGAAGGATTAATGATGGAATACACGATGTCAGAACACAAAGCTACTTTCGTTAATGTTGACAAAGGTGATCAAAATGTTTTTATTACCTGCGCAAAAAACATTGCAGAATACATGCACGACGAAATGTTGAAAGATGAATTAGCTCAAATTGAATAAACTATGTAATATCGCCACACCTCTGCTTTGCACGTATGGCGATATTTTTTTAGATTAAATTAAAAAACAATACAGATAAAATTTATATTAAACCAACAAAAAGCCCACAGAATCAAGCGCAAAGCTTCGAGAGTACTTAGGCTTTTGGAGTGCGAAGCACGAACAAAAGACTTAATAACTCGTGACCAAGTCCCACTAATTCTATTTGGTACTTTCTAAGAAAAACAAAGCAAAAAACTACCTAGAACACAGTTCGTAAAAATTTGCGAAAAGTTGGGCGACAACCAGCGGACCGGTTCCTCCCGGAGTAGGAGTAAAATTGCAGGCAACTTCACTGACAGATTTAACCTCCATATCCCCTGTTAATTTTCCGCCTTTCTTCCCGTAACCATAATCAATTACAACCACCCCTTTTTTTAGATCTTTACCCTTAATTAAATTTGGCACCCCTGCTCCAGTTACAACCAAATCCGCTTCTTTGAGAGACTGTGAATCAAACCCTCCCTTATTTATTATCGTTAGTTTTTTCACCTTACTCATCAACCAAATGGAAATAGGCTGTCCTACTAAAAACCCAGAACCAATTACCACCACTTTTTTATTTTTTAAACTAAATTTTATCTCCTTTAAAACAAACTCCAACACCCCAACAGCCGGTGGTAAAACAGACACCCTCTCTCCACTTAGAGCATCGACATCTTTATCAACTGCGATAGAGCTTAAAACCAACACTCGGTCGTATTTTTCAGGCAAAGGCAGTTGAACAATCACACCACCAACAGAACTTTTTTTGCTGATCTGACGAACCTTTTTCTCCAGCTCCTTTTGAGTCAACTTGTCCGACAGTTTGTAAATTTTAAATTTAACACCCAATCGTCCCGCCATTGCAGATTTTTTCTTCAAAAAACTTAAACTTGCCTCGTCTTCCCCAACCAAGATTGCCGAAAGTTCCAGCTTCGGCGTTTTTTGAGTTTCAAGAGTAGAAAATATTTTTTCTACCAACTCGTTTCCATTTATCACATTTTTCTTCATCTTATTTTATTTATAAGGCAAGGGGAACTCCTTGCATAATCTTCGCACGCTCTTGTTTACAGATTCCACCGATTCCCCTAAGTCAATTAGACGGTGAATAAACATTGCAACATCCTCCATCTCTTTTTCTTTCATTTCACGAGCAGTCAGCGAGGGTGTACCAATTCTCAGCCCAGAAGGACAAAAAGGTCGCCTGTCTCCGAGAATTGAATTTCGATTAGCAATTATCCCCGCAGACTCCAACAACGCTTCCGCTTCACTGCCAGATATATTCTTGTTTTGTAGATCGATTAAAATAAGATGAGTATCAGTGCCTCCGGAAAAAATATTAAATCCATATTTTTTTAATTCTCTTGCCAAAACACGAGCGTTTTTGACAACTTGCTTGGAATACTTTTGAAAAGATTTTTTTTGGACCATTTCAAACATCAAAGCAATTGCGGCGGTTTGATTGTTGTGCGGTCCACCCTGCATGCCAGGCATTATCGCTTGGTCTATTTTTTTAGCAACCTCTTCTCCACGAGAAAAAATAATTGCCCCGCGCGGACCTCTTAATGTTTTGTGAGTAGTCGCCATAACTACATCAGCATAATCAAACGGCGCAGGATGAACTCCACCGACGATTAAACCAGCAGTATGAGATACATCGGCAACATGATAAGCACCGATTTTTTTGGCAATCTCTCCAATACGCTTAAAGTTAACAACTCTAGAGTATGCAGTTGTTCCGGAATAAACGATCTTCGGTTTATGCTTTTTTGCTATTCGCTCCATCTCGTCATAATCTATCAGCCCAGTTTTAGGATCCACTCCATATTGAACTGGTTTATAAAAACGGCCGGAGAAATTCACTTTGTGTCCGTGAGTCAAATGCCCGCCAGCAGTGAGACTCATCCCCATTATAGTATCGCCGGGGTTTGCCAATGCAAAATAAATTGCAGCATTAGCCGGCGAACCAGAATACGCCTGCACATTCAAAAACCATTTTTTAGGGTTAAGCCCAAATGCTCTTAACCCTTCTTCTTTGGCAAGATTTTCTATCTCATCACAGTATTTATTGCCCGGATAATAGCGTTTGCCTGGATACCCCTCCGAATATTTATTCACCAGAGGACTTCCGAGCACTGCTAAGATTTCCGGCGGAACAACATTCTCGCTCGGAATTAATCCCAGAGCTTCTTGTTGGCGTTTTGTTTCCAGCTTGATCAAATTTTGTACTCTCTTAGACATGAATGTCCAGTATACTACTTTTATCATGGAAATCCACAACCTAGTTACGCTAACCTTGACAGTGGGATTAAACAATGTCATACTCAACTAAGTTTCAAAAAACAGCACCTTCCCAAAACCAACAACAGGAGATAAACCTCATGGCGAAAGATGGCGTAATGCCGCCCCTCAAAGAAAGACGAGACGCAACCATTCATAAAATTAATGAAATGTTGCCCCTAAATGACACTAGTGTGGTAAATAAAAATAATTATCGACATGTGTTTAAACCATACTCCAATAGAATAGAACGTTTCAGGCGTCATGCTAAAGAACTCAATGGACCCACGGGACATGTAATAATTTTACTTTTAAATGTCGACGATATTAATGGTGGACCTCTCTCTAGGATGATCCTGCCTAAACACAAATGGGAGGAAGCCCGCAGTAGAAAAGAAAAACCTTTTATACGAGGACTTTTTACAAAAGAACTTCTTTGTAAAAAACTCGACATCGTCAATACGGAAGCAGCGGAAAAGTTGAGAGACGTGACCCGTCTGGCTATTGTAGTAGTAGACTTTAATGTCATCGAAATATTTGAAGTTTGAGCTATTGTTATCTACACCAAAGACTCTTTGCAGACATGTTCTGCATGGAGTCTTTTTTTATGTAATAATCAACTAGAGAAATATAGTGCATACTAGATGGTATACTGTTAATGAAATAAAAAAATAACACTTGAACCTGCTTGGAAATACTAGTTCGAGAAATTAAAAATTATATGAAAATCACAATTTGTGGAAGTACCGCATTTTACGACGAAATGCTTGATGTTGAAAATAAACTCAAAATTCTTGGGTGTGAAGTAAAATTACCTCCGTGCGAGATCAAAGATGACAACGGCACGATGATACCTGTAAAAGAATACTACGCGCGACGAAAAACAACTACTGATAACGACAACTGGATCTGGAACAGAAAAACTGAAGCAATTACAGATCATTTTGGAAAAATAGAATGGGCGGATGTAATTCTTGTAGCTAATTACGACAAGAATAATGTCATGGGATACATCGGAGGAAATACTTTAATCGAGATGGGAGTAGCTTTTTTCTTAAAAAAACCTATCTATCTACTCAGTCAAATTCCAAAAATATCATACAAAGAAGAAATTCTTGGAATGAAACCTGTTGTACTGGAAAATAATCTAGAAAAGATAACTTTATAGTGCTGCTTCTACCTCCCCTCCAACGCAAGAGTAAGCACATAATCTAAAAATTCAGGAAACTCAAGCCCTGCGGATTTTAGAGCCTTTGGGAAAAGTGACTCTTCTGTGAGCCCCGGAAGACTATTTGTCTCAAGAATATACAACCCACGTGTTGAAAGAATAAAATCTGAACGAGAATAATGCTTCATTCCGAGTGCTTTGTGTGCTCTGCTCGCATGCTCTTGTATCTTCTTGGTTGTTGCTGGAAAAAGATTTGCCGGACACATCTCCAATGTCTCACCATTATATTTCACTTCGTAGTCAAAAAATTCTGATTGATCTGGTGTGATTATCTCAACTGGATGAATTGCGTAAGAATCACCACCACCCATACTGTCTATAACACCACAAGTGATTTCTCGCCCGTCTATATATTCCTCAACAATCGCCATTGGTTGAAAATCAAGTGAATACTTAAGAGACTTTTTCAATGAATTAAGGTCACTAGCAATAGAAATACCAACAGAAGACCCAGACGACATTGGCTTCACGACGTACGGACCTCCAAATTTTCTAAACACCCTATTTACAGCTTCATCAATATCATCCGTATTTTTAACAACAGCGCACTCTGGAGTCTTGAGCCCTGCTTGTTTAAAATAATATTTAGCCAGAGCTTTGTTCATAGCAACAGCTGA
>VAPK010126218.1_pt1 | contig 15130 bp, 15 predicted proteins | sample 3395031 | NCBI WGS metagenome assembly VAPK01 (sample SAMN08290443, study PRJNA428436) | hydrothermal vent metagenome | isolation source: Deep-sea hydrothermal vent chimney 1 | place: Pacific Ocean: Juan De Fuca Ridge
CATCAGGGGCTTTCAGAAGGGGCGCGATTTTTGCGAATGCAAAAAATCGTGAACCTTCTGAAAGTCCCGCTGGATGAGTTTGTTAGCTGTTGACTTCAAACTCACCAATCTCATTCTTACCGAAAGCAATAAATATTGACAGTTTTTCGTTAAATACGTTTCTATATAGAAGTTTAAGACATCCCTCTACATCTCTATAATTTTGGGCTACATATTCGTGAGATATTGTTACGACATGCCCCTCCTTGTTTCTGAAAACTTTGGCAATTCTCAGTCCTTTTTCAATTTCCGCTCGTTCATCCCCAAAGTCAATTATTTTGAATAGTTTTTGAAGAAGTTCATTAAACGTGAAAGTTTTATTTTTAGAAAAGTCATTAGGTTGTATTTCACATGCTTTAAATGGGTATCGACCTGGTGGTATTTCATGGTTGTTACGTTTATTTATTACATATCCATTTTTCAAATATATGGCCTTAAGTATGAATTCGCACCCAATACCAATATACAGCCTTTTTTGTATATTTCTGAAAAGTAATTTCAATCGTTCATCTTTATGCTTTATATCAACTTTAAGGCTATTTGCCGCATTTTCTAAATAATAATCTGCTGCATACTTAAATGTGCGCCAATCATCCTGAACAAAATACTGCTCATACTGTTTATTTATATCTGCCTCAATTGACATCCCACCCTATTCCTTTATTACAGCTAACGCCTTGCTAACCGGCCATTTATACAGAGAGTAGCGAAGCGGAACGGCGTATAAATGGTCGGGTTGAGCTACTTATATTTTTTTAACCACAGCTTAAGTTCGGGCCACCATATATTAGATACATCTGAATCTGGTGGTGTTTTTGTTTTTTTAGATTTTAATTTTCTATCTTTAGGTAAAGTTGTCTTTTTTCCCCAATAAGGATTTATTTTGATTTCGCGTGGAAACATTGGGTTTTCATGGAGTATATCCACATTTGCATCAATGATTTCATCTTTTGTTTCTACCCAGAAATGCTGCCATGAAAATCCATTGTTATAAGTAGCCTTGCCATTAATTGATTTTGCGTAAATGCCCAGGATATTTAGCGACTTTGATAGAAGCATTGAAAATTGTTGGCACATATCTGAGCGGCCCGTTAGGTTTTCATCAACTAGCATGGCTATTTTATCTATTAATTTTTTACGTTTTCCGCTAGTTAATATATCTGAGTTTTCTAATAAAACAACAGATGGTAATGGTCTGCTTTTATTGTTTTTTTCATCACGTATCTTAAATACAATTTCCTTCATTTCTGGAGGCATCATGGAAAGAAACTCTTCCGATGAACAGTTAATTGCTGGGGATATTTCTCTTGTCATGTTTTTAAATATAACTTGTTGATAGGAAGTCTCTTAAGACTACCTATTATCCTATAATATGTCACTTTTAAGACTCCCTATTACGATATTTAAGGCGTAAAGTAGCCGTAAATTAGGGATCCTTAATATTGAAAGTAGTGTTTGCGTTTGTCATAAGGTATCGAAACTCATTTATAAATCTATCATATGAAAACTGAGCTGCTAACCTTAAACATGTTTATGTTTGTCATACACTTCCATAATTTGCGGAAGCGCTCGATCAAATGCTTTCACCACTTCAGGATCAAAATGCTTACCCGATTCTTCATGAATTAATTTCAAAGCTTTATCGACCGGCCATGCTTCTTTATAAGGGCGACGAGAAGTTAAAGCATCAAACACATCTGCTAACGCAACGATACGTGCAGACAATGGAATTTCCTGTCCTTTACGCTGATAAGGATAACCACTACCATCATATTTTTCATGATGGCCTTCAGCAATTTCAATTCCTATTTTAAACATTGAATATCCAGCTTGATTAACCTGACTTTCACAACGTCGTAAGACATCCGCCCCGATGACGGGATGTTGTTTCATTTCAACCCATTCTTCATCCGTCAGTTTTCCGGGTTTTAACAAGATGCTGTCTTCAATACCCACTTTGCCAATATCATGCATTGGGGCAAAATGATAAACATGCCGGGGATAACTACTTTTAAATTCGGCCTGATAAATTCCTGCATCATATAGCTCTTGAGCCAAAATATATGAATATAAACTCATACGAACCAGGTGATCACCTGTTTCAGGATCTCGACTCTCTGCTAACTTTGCCAAACCTTCCACTGCAGACACAACCAGACTTTCCATACCAATGGTGCGATCGAAGGCGCTACTCACTTGCGCAGTAATATTATTCAACAGTTCCTTGTGCGAACTGTAGTAGGCATTTTTTTTATGTGTCGCAAAAACCAGTAATGCGCGCTCTTTGCCACTTATGCGTAGTGGAATTATGAGCACAGAATGAAGCTTCATATACGAAAGGCGGGTAAAAAACTCATCTTCTCCATTGTGCTTTTTTAACTCTTCTTCCAAATCATCAAAACTAATCACATAATTTTCATCAAATACTTTTTGTATAATGGGATGTGAAACCGGAACGGAATCCCCCTCATGTAATATTTGTTCATTTTTAGAATAAATATGCGCAACAGCCATATTTTGTTGTTCGACATCCATTCTTAACATTGCTACCCAATCTATCGGTAACAAGGTATTAAATTCCTGATAAATAAACTTAATAATTTCATCCAGACTAGTGGCCTGATAAATACGATTAGTAAGGCTAAACAATGAATTTAACTTTGCGGTAAGTCGGTTAAAACTGGAAGTTAACTGCCCTAACTCTTTTGTATTGCTGACATCGACCTGATGTGACAACTCACCTAAAGCAACACGATTAAAAGCATCTACCGTCATTTCCATAGGTTTAAATACTTTCTTATAGACAACAAAAAATATCATGATTGCAATCAGAAAAGACAAAATAATCGAGATTCTGTTTAACCACCTGATTTGGTTTAACTTGGACTCCATCATATTACGAAAAGCTGCTGTCAAATCAGTGGCTGCACTCATTAAATTATCTTCATTAAATAAAATATATTTCGCCGCTGCTTCCAGACGAGGTTCTTCAGGATTACTCCCCAGCTCTTTTGTTAAACCCAGTTTAAACTCATCCCATGACTTTGCAGCTCTAACCAGCTCATTACGCGCTGTTTTATTCCAGGTGCAGTAAATAGGATCATAATTATTTGATATTTTTGCAATAGTTTTTTTATTTTCACGAAGAGAAAGAAATTCATTCTCAAACAATTCGGGAGCCAGTTTTCGAGCCTTAAACGAATTAATTATTTTATCGTATCGGGCTATCAATATCTGGATTTGTTTATTGTACAGCGCAACATCGCGGTAATAGCTGCTGTAATTTCTTGGAGCATTGTCAACATAAGCAGCACTATGATTAACAATTAACTGACTAATAATTCTTAACTGACCAGAAAGATTTAGAATCAAATAATCATGCTTTCGTAAATTCAATAAATAAAGCGTACTGGAAACAATAACAACCAGAACAATAAATTGTATGCCTAACGCTGTTCCAATTTGAACTTTTAATGATCGAAACAAAGTACTCTCCGGATATTATTCAAAGATAAAATATAGACCTGATCTTTACAGCATTATTCCTTATTCATAACACAGATCATTAGCAATCTAATTAATCCGTGTTTAGTAAGGTATTTATCATTTAAAAGAAGCTCACTCTTACTGTTTCTATATCGGGTAACTCGAGATGAAACTTTATTAATTTCAAAGATATAATGAAAATATTCCACATATTTATAGTAAAGATAACCTTAAAAAAAACCTTTTATTCCAGCAAAAAACCAAATTCTGACTTAAAATTAGAGTATGAACATCGAATATAATGAGAAGGAACATGACGAGCTTTAAAATAATTAATGATGATGTGGGTTTACGTAAATTACTGGAAAGCAACAAAACACCTGTGATCTCAGGCCCCGTTATGCCCATTAAGGCAAGTAATCCTGTTCAAAAATCACCAGAAAACTTACCGCTGAAATCGGCTCAAATTGATCGTAGAGGCAGCGAGTCTCATCAAGCACAACGTAGACAACTCGATCGGCGTAAAACAGATAGTTCAGTTTTACTCGACACCCGCAGCCAACATGACCGACGAACTAAAACCGGAAGAACTGATGATGCCGAAAACAATGATGCAATAACAACATCACGCGGTATTGATGAAATAGTTTAAATCTAAATATTTATTGAGTCCTTGCACGGACAAGAGGAAGTCATAGAGTAAGGCAAGAATTAACGAAAAATGCGAGTTTACATAAAGGCCGCTCTCGCACTTCCCTGTGCTCCGCGGCACCTGAACATCCCTGTTCAATGTAAATGAGCCTTTTGAGGAGATTCTTAACGCAGCTATTTGGCTTCCTCTTGTCCGTGCATTGACTCAATCTACAAATGGTCCATGTTGATGAATTGGTTCACCATGCGGCTTTCCCATACAAAGCATAAAATGGCTTTCTGCTAATGCTTCAATATATAAGAATTCAATCTTTTCAAAGAAAAAGGCTTCTCTCTCATTTACTGTTTCAGTATTTATTTTCAGGCTGCCATTAAGAATATAAATAAAGCCTCGAAAATCATCGGGTACTTTTTCGTTTAGCTTTGCACCAGCATCAAGATTAATTCTTAAGTATCTGACAGGCGTTTGTAATTTTACCGGTGACACATCACCAACAATGACTCTTATAGTGCCACCTTCAATGTTAACAAGTGGAATATTTTCTTCATCAACTTGTTGATAGTCAGGTTCAATTGACTTTTTATTTTTAGCAAGATTAATCCACAACTGAATGCCATTACTATTAACTTGTGAGTCTGGCATTTCTGAATGTTCCATTCCTCGTCCAGCAGTGAAGCGTTGTGCACCACCTGCTGTTACGGTTGAGTGGTTTCCCAGGTTATCTTTGTGTTCAATGCTGCCAGTAAACATATAGGTAATTGCTTCGAAGCCACGGTGAGGATGTGTTGGAAAGCCACGATCAGGGCCAAGATTAAAGTTATCCCATAAAACAAAAGGATCAAAATTCATCATTTTACTGCTCACCGGAAAAAGTCGATTAACATCAACACCATCGCCTTCACTCATTTCAACCGCTGGATGTATAAAAGTATTTTCCATTAGAATTTTTCTCGATTATGTTTTTGATTCAAATTTTGTTCCGGACCTAAGGGAACAATTTGTGTTGGATTGACCATGTCATGACTATAATAGTAGTGGTATTTAATATGATCAAAATTTGTTGTCTCTGCCACGCCTTGCCATTGGTAAAGCTCCAGCATAAAGTTATATAAATTAGGATAGTCATAAATACGTTTTTTGTTACATTTAAAATGGCCAACATAGACAACATCAAAACGGATCAAGGTAACAAACAAACGCCAATCTGCTTCTGTAATCTGCGAACCGGTTAAATAACGTTGTTTACTTAATATATCTTCCATCTGTTCTAGAGCATTAAACAATCTGTTATAAGATTTTTCATAGGATTTTTGTGTTGTTGCAAAACCTGTTCGGTATACACCGTTGTTTATACTTTCATAAATCTTATGAATTTATAGCATCTATTTTAGTTCGTTTTTCTTCAGGATAAAAATCGAGAGCACGTGTTTTTTCATCATCAATTAAATGATTAAATGAAGTATTTAAAATTCGTATAATTTCTGATGATTCATTATTAACAATAGTTTCTTGTTTTTTATCCCACAACACAGGCACTGTCACGATGCCGCTATAATCTGGCTGCGCTTTGGTATAAATTTCATGCATACGCATAAAGTTATATAAAGTATCTCCCGTTGCAGAAGGATAATCATCTTTAAAATCCCAGCCTTGATTATCCATAAATGGGTGAACAACCGAGATACTAATCATGTCTTCGAGTTTTTTAAGCTTTCGAAAAATCAAAGTGCGATGAGCCCAGGGGCAAGCATAAGATACATAAAGATGATAACGACCTTTCTCAGCATCAACAGGTTTTATCACATTACGAAACTGAGAATCCTTTCGAACATATTCACCATCTTCACTGACTTTATCAAACCAGTCTTCTTTTAACTCACCCTTGATTAATAAGCTCATTGTTATATTCCTTTTTTATAATTTTACCCGTCATTGCGAGGCGCGCAGCAACGAAGCAATCTCTAGTTCAAAGTTACCCCATTGAGATTGCCGCGCTATCGCTCGCAATGACGGCATTTTTTATTTATTACGGTTATCTAAACTAAAGGCACCCGCTCCATGCTCCGCAAGTAGTAATAGACCACCTGCGATGGCTAAATTTTTCATAAACATAATCATTTGTACCTGGTCGGCCAAATTATTATGAAAAATCAAAGCTGAAATAACACTAAAGCCCGCCAAAGCATACGCTACCCAACGCGCCTGCCAACCTACAACTAAAGCCAGCCCGCCGCCAAGCTCTAATATAATGACCAGGGGCAATAATATTCCTGGTACTCCCATCATTTCCATATATCCCTGAGCACCTGCATAACCCATGATTTTATTCATACCCGCTAATACAAAAATATGTGCAAGTAATATTCGTGCAACTACGCTACTATATTTATTCATTTTCTTTCTCCCTTTGTATTTACAATGTCTAAATACATAATACCCCTAATAATTAGATATAAAAGTACAATAAATTGCTGAAACCCATCTAATTTATTGATATATTTACCTCGTGAAAACTTATCCTCGTGTGACATTAGAACAATGGCGTGTATTTCAGGCCATTATTGAACAAGGCGGCTATGCTCAGGCAGCGGCTTATCTTCACCGTAGCCAGTCTGCTGTCAGTTATTCAATGGCTCGCCTGCAAGAACAATTGGGCATTGCACTATTAAAAATAGAAGGTCGTAAAGCCCTTTTAACTGAGCAGGGACAAATCTTATTACAACGTTCAGCTAAATTAATTGACGAGGCTGGAGAAATTGAAAACTTTGCCCAACATTTATCTCAGGGACGGGAAGCAGAAATCAAATTTGTGGTAGATGCCGCCTTCCCCAATGACTTACTTATGACTGCACTAGCCCAATTTTCCAAACAAAGTCAGGGAACACGAGTACAGTTACGTGAAGTTATTCTTTCCGGTGCGACTGATGCACTACTCAGTGATGAAGCTGAGCTTGTAATTGGTATCGAAACACCTGCAGGATACCTCTCAGACCCGCTTATCGAAGTGGAATTAATAGCAGTCGCGCGCCCCGATCATCCTTTGCTGCAACTTGAACGTGAAATTACTTCAGCTGATCTCGCACAACATACTCATGTAGTAATACGAGATTCAGGCCAACACGAAAAAATAGATGCAGGTTGGTTAAGCTCTCAAGACCGCTGGACAGTAGGTAGTATTGAAAGCGCACTAAGTGCAATAGAACATGGTTTAGGTTATGGCTGGATACCGAGTAACCGGTTAGTTGAAGCTCTCGGTGATGGTCATCTTAAACCTTTGTTACTTGAACAGGGGTCAAAATATAAAGCATTTTTATTTATGAGTTTCGGACACCCACAAAATATCGGGCCGGCAACACGAGAGCTTGCAAATATTATAAAAAATACGGTAGAGAAAATAGTTTAGACAATGGCGGCAAACAGCTGTGGACATTAGATAATTACTAATACATTTTTTAAAATTACTGAAAGTAGAAAACCAACTTATGCGTTTCCAGTGTCCACACCTGTTATGTTGATTTAAAGAGAATAATTTTTATTGATGAATGTATGACAATTATGGCAATAATTAATCCCATGATAATATCTAGCCATACAGTATGAGTACTGGCAACTAAGGCAGCAGTAATAAGCGCACCAATATTTTCCAGCATATCATTATGTGAACAAATCCACATAACACAATTTAATATCACCATTTCGAAAACGTGTGAGTAGGATAAAACGGTTTTTATTTTGGCGATAGCGGCTCTAATCTAACTAATTTATTTTTTTAATTCATTTTTTGCATCTTTCAGAATGATGCGAGCACCACGAAGAATAACAAAAGCAATAACAATACCGATGATAATATCAGGCCAGCGTTGATCTAACCACCATACCAGTACACCACTAATAATAACGCCAAGGTTGGCAATGACATCGTTGGCAGAAAATATCCAGCTTGCACGCATATGAACTTCGCCATCTTTGTGTTTATGTATAAGTGCGAGGCAAATAACGTTTGCAGCAAGTGCAACGAGTCCTATCACCATCATAAATTCAGAAAGCGGTTCACTGCCCTGGATAATACGGCGAACAATATCAACAAGAATAAGTAGGCCGAGCAACACCTGAAAATAACCGCCAACCAGAGCTGCTTTTGCTTTGCTTCGTGCAGCGCGACCTACAACATAAAGACCAATACCATATACAACTGCATCGGCAAACATATCAAGTGAGTCGGCAATAAGGGCTGTAGACTCTGCCATCCAGCCCAGCGTTATTTCTACAACAAACATGGTGGCATTAATAGCTAATAACCAGTACAAAACACTTTTTTGTGACTGATCTTTTATCTCGATTTCACATCCGCAATCACTCATAACAACCATTTTCCTATATTAAAACTTAGTGCCTGACAAAAACTTTAACGTTTCCGTTTTTATCAAAACTCATTACATTATATTTTTCCCTGACGTCACCTTTTTCCATTCCAGGTGTACCTGTTGGCATACCGGGAACTGTAATTCCTTTTGATGCAGGACCATCACCATAGCCTTTTACACCATGGCATGATGCACATTGTTCCAAAAAAAGTTGTTTAGCCTTGTAAGATCGGGTTGTTTGCGGGGCACAACCATTATTTTGTAAGCGTTAATAATGTTGCGATGCATTTGTGTAGTAAGTCGACTAACATTATCCGCGGATTTTTTTTGTTGAATCCACTGGCTTAAAATTTGAGATTGCCCAACTAACTCAAGTTTAATTTTATGCTTTGGCAAATCTTCCAACTGTAAAGATATACCAGCTGCAAAATCCATCATTTCTTCATATTCAGTATTATTAACAATCTGACCATCTTGTACAGCACTACTATAATCTACACCCACATAATCAATCAGTTGCAATAACTGTTGTGTTTCTGCGAGCACTGGTTTGCTGATAAATACTAATAAAGCAAATAAATATAATATCGTTCTCATAAGGCTTTTCGAAAAAGGAATTAATTGCTGAGGGGCTTTTCTTTTGTCTGGGTTGTTTCATCTGTTTGACAACGACCATCTTCTCTTAAACATAACCGAGCTTGAAAATTCAAAAGATCGGTAGCATAAATATTATCGGTATCAGGTAAACCTTTGATGATTTTATATAAATGAAGAAAGTGATCTTGATTCGTTACTAGTCGGTGATATATCCAACGACCTTCTTTTTTCGCCGACAATAAACCCGCCTGGCGTAATACTTTAAGGTGGCGAGAAAGTTTAGTTTGTGACTCTTTCAGACTATCGGTGATTTCGCATAAACAAACTTCCTTACCTGACATGACCATTAAGCGAATAATACGTATCCGAGTTGCGTCTGAAAGTGCTTGAAATATCGTTTCTGGCTTTATAGTTAATACATGCATAGTTGCACTATAGCGCAACTATGCATATTTATCAATGGTATAGAATTACTGCTTTATATTCAGTGAGTCCTGTTTTACAAATATACTTATCGAACGTTGTCTTTAAGTGTCAGTGTCAGATAATGGCTAATCCAGATATTTTCTTTTAGAAAACATTTCATACAAAACAGGGATGACGAATAAAGTTAATAGGGTTGATGAAAATAAGCCATCAATGACAGTGTGTGACAATCGGATATTTTCTCTGGTACACCCAAACGTTTTTTCTCCGCAAAACATCGCGAGTATTTTTTTCTGTAAGATTATATTTATTAAATATTTAATCCACTTCTTACAACAACCACATACCGGATTTTTGTAAACCACAATATCTTTAAATAGTCTGTCTTTAGCAAAAGCAGTGGGAGCTATTAAAATAACAACGGTCAAAATTGTTAATAAAATCTTAATTTGTGTGTCCGTATTCTTGTAATGAATGAGTAATATCAACCATGTTTGTCTGTAGCTATATTGATCATTTATTACAATCTTTAATTTCAAATTCTAACGTTGAGTGGCCAATAGAAAACTTTTGTTGTAATGATGTTTTAAGATCGGCTTTAATATTTTCTATTTTATTGTAATCTGTAATGACAACATGTGCTTCTAAAGCATTTTTATGTTCATCAAGTTGCCAGATATGAACGTGATGAATATTAATCACATCAGAAATACATTCCATTTCGGCAACAACATCATTTATAACGATATTCTCTGGTGTACCCTGCATTAAAATATGAATCGTTTTAGGCAACATGGTTCCAGCCTGATAAAGCACATAGGCTGCAATGAGTAAGGTGATTAAAGTATCACTCCAGTACCATTGATAAAGCAGTATTAATGAACCGGCAATAATAACGCCAACAGATGCGAGTGCATCTGAGACATTATGCAAAAAAGCCGCTTTAATATTCATACTGTTTTTTGACATTGTATAGGTGAGTATCGCTGTTGCAATATCAACAACAAGTGCAACCGAGGCAACAATAACGACGATCCAGCCTTCTATAACCGCGGGTTCATAAATTCGCCACAATGCTTCATAGATTAAATAAATCCCAATCAGCACCAGCGTCACAAGGTTGATTAAGGTAGCAACAATTTCTGCACGTTTATAACCAAAGGTTTTAAAATGATCCGCAGGTTGCCGGCCTATTTTTCGAGCAACCCAGGCAATGAGTAACGAAGCGGCATCACTAAAGTTATGCAGCGCATCTGCAATCAATGACAAGCTACCGGAGACAATGCCACCGATAACCTGTGCCAGGGTTAGAAGCATATTAATGGTGATCGCAAACGCTAATTTGCGATCACCAAGTTCTTCTGCATGATGGTGATGCTGCGAACCCATTATATAACTGTTATTCCTTATTATATTTTTGTCGTGAAAATTTTTCATATAACACAGGGATGACAAATAAGGTTAGCAGAGTTGATGAAAATAAACCGCCAACCACAACTGTTGCGAGTGGTCGTTGCACCTCTGAACCAACCCCCGTTGCTAGTAACATTGGGATTAAGCCCAACGCTGCAATGAAAGCCGTCATTAAAACAGGCCGTAAACGTGATAATGCACCTTCAAAAATAGCATCATCAATAGATGAACCACCATCGAGTCGCTGATTGATTGCATTTACCATCACCACACCATTTAACACCGCCACACCAAACAAAGCGATGAAACCAATGGAACCCGGTACAGATAAATATTGACCTGAGAAAAATAATGCAGCAATACCGCCAATTAAAGCTAAAGGTACATTAAGCATAATGAGTAATGCCTGTCCGACTGAGTTAAAGGCAAAGTATAGTAATAAAAAGATTAAGCCTAATGATAATGGCACAACAATCATTAACCTGGCCTGAGCACGTTGCTGGTTTTCAAATTGTCCACCAAAAATAACGCTATAACCCGTCGGTAAATTAATTTCCTTGCGGATGCGCTGGTCAATTTCGCTTACCAGCCCTCCCATATCTCTATCTTCTACATTTACCTGAATAACGACTCGACGCTGTACATCATCACGACGAATTTGTGGCGGGCCAGATTCAATACCGACACTGGCAATATCACCAACACGCACCCATGCACCATCCGCCGCTTGCAATATTAAGTTACGAATAGATTCAATACTGTTGCGATGCTCTTTTGCAAGCCGAACATAAATATCATATCGCTCATTTCCCTGAATAACCTGACCGGCTGTCTGACCACCAATGGCATCACTTACCAGGCTCATGACTTGATCCATAGGTATACCGTAACGTGCCAGTTTGTCCCGATCAGGGCGCACCACTAACTGTGCTTCACCTGCAATTTGTTCCATGGCAACACCCACAGTACCGTTGATAGATTTAACCAGCTTTTCTATTTCACTGCCTTTCTGTGCTAGCGTATCTAAGTCAGGACCAAAAAGTTTAATCGCCAGTTGCGCTTTGATACCTGATAGCAGTTCGTCAACCCGGGTGGCAATCGGTTGTGAGAAAGAAAATAACAAGCCAGGCATAACCGACATTTTTTCTTCCATTAACACCTGTATTTCTTTTCGGCTGTTAGCACTAGTCCATTCATCAACTGCTTTCATTCCAACATAGATTTCAACATTGGATACTGGCTCAGGATCACCACCAATTTCTGCACGTCCAACGCGGCTGGTTGCATAGAGCACTTCAGGAAACTGCATTAAAACCTGTTCCATTTCTTTAGCTACCTTGAGTGCGGTATTCATACTTGAAGATGGCGCGAGTGTCACTCGGATATTTAATGTACCTTCTTCAAGTTCCGGGACGAATTCTGTGCCCATAAAAGGAACCAGCAATAACGAACTAATAAAAAGCCCGACCGCAACTTTAACGACCGTCGATTTTATTTTCAGTGCTTGTTGTAAACGTATGCGATAGTTTTTTTCTATTGGTCGTAAAATAGGACTTTCTTTTTCAACCACCCCTGTTTTAAAGGCGTAAGTTGCTAAAGCAGGAATCACCATCAAAGCAACAAATAAAGAAGCAAACATAGCTAATACAATTGAGATCGCCATAGGTTGAAATAATTTACCTTCAACACCTTCTAAACTAAATAAAGGCGCAAACACAATAATAATAATTAGTACGGCAAAAAATACCGGGCGTCCAACTTCTTTGGCTGCTTCCTGAATACGCAGTGCCATGCCATGATTTTCAGGTATGCCATCTGCATCATTCTTATTTTTGTGATCCGCATCAGGATGACTTAAGTGACTAAAGATATGTTCCATCATAACAACGGAGCCATCAACCATCATGCCAATCGCAATTGCCAAACCACCTAATGACATTAGGTTCGCTGAGATCCCCCAGTAAGCCATTGCCATTAATGCCAGACCAATAGAAATTGGAATGGAAAGTAATACTAGCAAGGTCGCACGAAGGTTCATTAAGAACATCATCAAAATAATAAAAATGAGTATAAAGGCTTCCAGTAATGCTTTACTAACCGTACTCACCGCTTTATCAACAAGATCAGACTGATCATAAACCGTATCGAGAGTGACACCTTCGGGTAATGCTTGCTGCACCATCGGTAAACGATCTTTAATACTGTCGATCGTTTCTTTAGTATTTGCACCCATGCGTTTTAATATGATACCCGTCATAACTTCGCCAAGTGACTGAGGATTACCATCCTTGTCTCGGCGCGATAAGGTAACAGCACCCTGACGAATTTCTGAACCAAACTCTACCTTGGCAACATCACTAACTCGTACAACAATACCATCTTGCTGTTTCAAAGGAATATTACCAATGTCACGTAATCCATCCTGATCTGAACGCAACCAACCTACCCCTCGAATCACGAGTTGTTCCTCGCCACGATCCATATACCAACCACCCGCATTACGGTTGCTGGTTTCGATAGCATTTGAGATGTCAGCAATACTGATACCATAAGACAGGAGTTTTTTCGGGTTAACCTGTACCTGGTACTGACGTACTTTGCCGCCAAAGGAAAGAATTTCAGTTACGCCATCAACCGGCATGAGTAATAATTTCACCACCCAATCATTTAAACCGCGCAATGCCATAATATCGTATTTCTCAGCATCATCAGATCGCAAAATGTATTGAAACACCATGCTCAGACCAGAGGTATTGGGCCCCATTTCAGGTGTACCAATGCCATCAGGCACTTGTTCCTTTGCTGCTTGCAATCGTTCAAAGACCATTTGCCGAGCAAAATAAATATCAGTGCCTTCCTTAAACACTACGGTCACCATCGATAAACCGGTTTTAGAAATAGAACGTACCTCCTTGACATCAGGCAAGCTATACATGACCGCTTCAACCGGATAGGTGATAAGTTGTTCGACTTCTTCAGAAGCTAATCCTTCAGCGACCGTATTTATTGTTACTTGTATATTGGAGACATCCGGAAAGGCATCCAGATTCAGTTTCGGTATAATCATACCGGCGCCCAAAAGTGTTGCGATTAAAACTAAAACAACAAGTAGGCGACTTGCTACAGCAATATCAATCAATTTATTTAACATGATGAGCCACCTTTAATGGTTATGAATTTCAAAGCCGCCTTTTGCCAACTCAGACTGCACAAAAAATGCGCCCTGAGTAACAACACGCGTACCGGGTTGAAGGCCTTCAATGATCGCCATGCCATCACTAAATTGTTTTACTTCAACTTCAACCCCTTTAAATTCACCGGCTTCTTCCTGTTCAACAAAAACTTGCCAGTCACCATCACTGCTGCGCAATACAGCGGCTTCAGGTATCTGTAATGCTTGAAATTTATTACGTGAAGCAATCAAAGTTGAAACAAACATACCCGCATGTAAACGATCATCTTTATTATTAACTTCAAGACGAACCGCAGACGTTCGGGTTATTTCATCAAGCGTGTGATGTAACTGAATCACTTTTGCTTTTATTTTCAACTTATCTGTGCTGATTTCAGCATCACTGCCAATTTCAATTTGACCTGCTATTTCAGGAGTTACACGTGCTTCTACCCACATGGTTGATTCATCAGCAATCACCATCAATTCGTAACCCGCTTCAACATATTCACCAACGATAAATTTGTCATGCAAAATACGTCCCGCCTGTTTGGCGACTAAATTGAATGAACCATCTGCACTGCGTTTTTGCACGAGTAAGGCATTGATTTCTTTTTGATTCATGCCATAGGCTTTTGCACTGGCATACGATTTTTCATATTCAATTTTTGCAGTAAGAAAACGGCGCGCCGAGACAACCTTGCGCCCCAGTTTTTTAACTCGTTTCCATTCTTTGTCGGCTAATAAAAGTTGTCCCTGAGCCTCAGCCATTTCAACACTCGACAGCGTGACTAATTTTTGTCCTTCAATTACTTCTTCACCCAACTTGGCATGACGTTTAATAACCTGTGCATTAATACGTGGTGAAACTTTTATGGTGCGATAAGCATTCAGTTTGATTTCACCCGGTGCACGAATTGTTATTGAGGCATCACTGAGCTGTAATGTTTTAACAATAATATTGGCCATTTTCATTTGTTC
>VAPK010215636.1_pt1 | contig 15130 bp, 11 predicted proteins | sample 3395031 | NCBI WGS metagenome assembly VAPK01 (sample SAMN08290443, study PRJNA428436) | hydrothermal vent metagenome | isolation source: Deep-sea hydrothermal vent chimney 1 | place: Pacific Ocean: Juan De Fuca Ridge
ACCCGGGGGATTACCCCCAAACCGGACGAAATCCTTGGATTTGTTGATGATTTAGCCATTCCTGCGATCAATGCCGGGTCAAGTTCATCCGCACTGCGGTTCAGATCGACGAACGCCCGGGGGGCCACTGCGCACAATAACGGCGCACCAAAACGTGGTGCCGCCTTAAACAACACGTCCACAAACGCATCTTCAGAGGATCGAATAGTACGTTCATTCAGCACTGAATCTGCCAAAAAGCCAGCGTTATAGGCGCATCCACTATGGGGCGAGGCAAAAACCACGCTGGATTTTCGCACACCTGGCAGGGTCAGCTGATAGGCCTGTTCCGACATTCGCACTCCTTCTTCTGGTTAATATAGCGGGAAACTTAAGGACATCAAAACCCCTTGAAAGCAGATGCGACTCCTTTTATAGACCCATCAATCGGCGCGGGATCACCCCGCGTCTTGTTTGTTTGGACATTGTTCAGCTAAACAAGGCGCCTAAATCTCGCGAAGTCGGGCGTATAGCTCAGCGGTAGAGCACTTCGGTGACATCGAAGGGGTCACAGGTTCGAAACCTGTTACGCCCACCATCGCCCCGAAACGGGCAAACAGTTTTAAAGGCGCTTTCGCGCTGGCAATGAGGACAGGACCATGAAGGTAAGAAATTCGCTCCGTTCGCTCAAGAACCGGCACCGTGATTGCCGGATCGTGCGTCGTAAGGGCCGTGTATATGTTATCAACAAAACCAACCGCCGGTTCAAAGCCCGTCAGGGTTAAGCTGCTGCGTTGAGTAACTATGGGCTATCCGTTTTTCGGGTGGCCTTTTTTGTTTGGCCTGACGATAAATGCAGTTGTCAGGCCAGCTGTCTAAGTCCCAGAATCAGGCGTTCCAGTTCTTCTGTCGTATTGTAATAATGCGGCGCGGCGCGCAAAAGGGTTGGCAAACCACGGGCGTCTGCGTCAAGACGGGTGCTTGCGGGATCAGATGCGCCGATATTAATGTTCCGTTCGCGCAATTTGGCTACTGTTTTTATTGGATCCAACCCTTCAATTGTAAAACTAACGATAGCGCAGTTTTCCGACCCGGTATCCCGCAATTGGCAGCCAGGAATTTCCATCAACATATGCCTTAAATCTGCCGCCAGCCCCCATGCCCGGGCCTGAATGTTTTTAAGCCCCAGTGAATTCGCATACTCTACTGCTACGCCCAACCCGGCCCGCAACGCGTAGGAATTTTCCCACGTCTCAAAGCGTCTGGCATCTTCACGTAATTGAAAGTTGTCCTTTGAAATCCACGGGGCCGCGAAATGATCGATCATCGCTGGCTCGAGGCGCTGAACCTGCGGTTCAGATATATACAGAAATCCCGTCCCCCTTGGCCCACGCAGAAATTTTCGCCCCGTTGCAGTCAGGAAATCACAACCCAGCACGTTCACATCCACAGGCATCTGCCCTACCGCCTGACAGGCATCCAGCAAATAAGGAATTCCGTGGGCCCGGGCGACCTTGCCAACTGCCGCCGCAGGATTCACCAATCCACCGTTCGTTGGCACCCACGTCATTGCGATCAACGCAGTGCGATCATCGATCATCTTTTCCAAAGCAGTGACATCCAGCGACCCGGATTCATCACTTGGCACAACATCAATTACAATGCCATCATGGTTGGCCCGTTGGAGGAACGCCACATAGTTTGCCGCATATTCCGCTTCGCAGGTCAAAATCCTGTCACCCGGTTTAAATGGCAAGGCGTAAAACGCCTGACACCAGGCCGCCGTTGCATTTTCAAACAGCGCAATCTCTTGGCGCGCAGCGCAGACAAGTTCGGCAAGACGATCGTATACAGCATCAAGCTGATCAGCCTTGGCGGCTTGCGCCTCATACCCTCCTATCCGCGCCTCTAACAAGGTATGTTCAACAACCGCATCAATCACCGGTTGCGGCATTAGCCCTGCCCCGGAAGCCAACAGATGTACAACATGTGAAACGCCCGGCGTTTCAGCGCGGATTTGATCTACATTCAGAATTTTATCAACCCCGGCAAAATAGATAACTTTATCAACGGTTATCGAGTTGCTCAGCGCCCTACAACCGCAAACATCTAACCACTGGTTGCGCGGCTTTCATTGGCCTTTCACCAACTCTAAACGCGAAGGTATTCATTTCTAACGCCTGCGCTTTACACACATTTATATGTCTTCATGGTCATTATTTGACAGGGTGCTTAACGCCGTAAACACTGTCGATTTTCCAGCGCATTGGTGATCAAAATCCCACTGGTTTCCCTTACATCCTTTGCTATGGCTACAACATAGACGCCGCAGTTTCTGCAAACCAGATATTCGGCCGTTTTATAGCCAAACAAATACCTGCCAAGACCCCGGGGATCTGCTACTTTGATAACAAGCCGACCCGCAGGTTACCGCAATGGCATCCCCGCCGGTGGATCACTGGCCAGCTCCGGTTCCCCTAACGCGCCGCCAACAGCCGCACAATCGTCGCCTGCGTCACGTAGCCCGACACCGGCAAATCCGCTGCCCGCTGGAACCGCCGGATCGCTTTGCGGGTAGCATCATCGTACTTGCCATCTATTTTGCCGGGTTTCATACCAATCGCTGCCAATTGCTGCTCAACCAGAACGCGTGTGATCAGGTTTTTCAGTACCCGTTGCTCTTCTTGTTTTGCAGCATTGTTGGATTGATTTGACGACAGCTTTGCGACCCGTTCACGCGCAATATCGGAAAATGTTCCATTTGGATATTTCCCCAGGAAATCACGATATGCCGCCAGAGTATTTCTGTCTCTTGTCACATCCCAGGCGTTGCCTTCTGCAACGGCCGCATTGCGACGGCGCGCTGCCTCAAACACATCCAGCCGTTCAAGGGCAATGTCAGAATATAGCCCGTCAGGATAGCGTTTCAGATAGGCGCGCAACTGTGCCTCTCCGCCCTTACGCCCGGTTGAGCGCCAGAAAGTAGCGTCCAGCCGGTCCTGTTCTACGCGTCGTATGCGGGCCTCTTCCGCCAGCTGTTCAGCACGAATTGCGGCCTCGGCCCCAAGGGCCGCAATCTGATTGCCGCTCAGATACCCGGTTTTGACGATCCCGCTTCGCTGTTGCCAGGCAACCACCGCCGCGCGCGTTCCACGCCCGAATATTCCGTCAACACCGCGGGTATCAAAACCCAGCAACGACAGATTCCGCTGAATTTCGCGACGTGTATCACGATTCAGCGCAAGAGCTTCTTCTACATCCCGCGCCAGATCAATCGGTGATCTGCGCAGTTCTGCCAGCATCTCGCTTGCCTGCGCCGCAAAGCGACCATTCGGGTAACGACGCAGATATGTTTCAATGCCGTTCTCGGTGCCGCTGGCCCACGCATTGTCCCAAATCAACTGCTCCAGCTCATCGATTTCACTATCATAACTGGGCAAGGAAGGCACGGCCGTCGCAGGTAAAAATGAAACCACCGGGGAGATAAATCCATAGGCTTTTACGCTATCAGGGGCGGAATTTGCTACTTCTGCAAACGTCCTACCCGGAACCAACAACTGTTCTTTCAGCACAACCGCCAATTCGCTGGCACGCCCTGTATAAACACTTACACCCTGTGGAATATTAACCGGGAAAAATCCAGTTTTTGTACCTGCTGCAAACGTCCTGGTTGGGGTAGGATAACCAACCATCAATACAGCGCCACCTGCTTTGTCTCCCATAAAATCCATGACTGTTTGAAGTGGCAAACCAACCAACCCAACCAGCAAGCCATCTCCAATTCGGTAATCAGAGGTCAACAGCCAACTCTCGCGTTGGTTTGAAACAACCTGCCCGCCAATAAAGACTAGTACGCGGTCTGACTCATCAATGCTTTTACGAATAGTAGGGGCGAGCTTGATCAATCCATTTCGGTTAAGGTTGCGAATAATTTTTGTTTTGAATCCAGCTGCATTTAGTTCCTGAATTGCTTCGGTGACATTAAATGCCCCACTTGCGCCCGGGATGTTTTTATAATCTCTGTTCACAATTATTAGCGCCAGGTTTTCCCCGGCATGGGCAACCGAACCGGTCACCGCTATAATCAGGCACAAAATGTATTTACGAATTGTCAGCATAAGACACCTCACTTTTGACTTTAATGACGCTCAGTCGTAGCTGCGCCGATCGTCAATCACCAATCCATCATTAGGCAAACTGCCCGGCGATACAAGTTCAACCCGGCCTTTCAGCTTCAGTACCGCCACCACGCTGGCCTCATATGCAGCCAGATCACCGCTCTCGCATTCCAGTTGAACGCTCATCACATCCGCTTCACCCTCGCGGCTGGCGATCACCCTTGCGCGGCTGATTTCCGGGTGACGCGCCACCAGTTCGGCCACTTGTTCTGGCCGTACAAACATGCCCTTGATCTTGCAGGTCTGATCGGCCCGGCCCATCCAGCCTTTGATGCGCATATTGGTGCGCCCGCAGGGGGATTGGCCCGGCAGAACCGCGCTTAGGTCGCCGGTGGCAAAGCGGATCAGCGGATAGTCCGGGTTCAGGGCAGTCACCACCACCTCACCCACTTCGCCGGTTTTCACCGGATCACCGGTACCGGGGCGCACAATTTCCACGATCACACCTTCATCGACAATCATGCCTTCCAGCGCGTCGCTCTCATAGGCGATATTACCCAGATCAGCCGTAGCATAGCTTTGCAGGCAGGAAATCCCGCGATCCGCGTATTCCTGACGCAGGCTGGGGAACAGCGCACCGCCGCCAACCGCGGCCTTGGTAAACCCAAGCTTCACGCCCATTTCGTCGGCCTTGTCCAAAATGATCTTCAGGTAATCCGGCGTCCCGGCATAGGCCGTGCTGCCCACATGGGCCGCTGCCGTGACCTGCATTTCGGTCTGGCCCGTACCGGCAGGCAGGACCTTTGCCCCCACAGCGCGAGCGGCATTTTCGAACATCGTCCCGGCAGGAGTAAGGTGATAGGAAAAACAGTTCTGAATGATGTCACTGTCCCGGATACCTGCGGCAAACACTGCGCGCCCCAAGCGCCACCAATCATGGCTGGACCCACCCGGTTCATAGATCGGTCCCGGCGATTGGAAATAGTGGGTGATGTTGGACGTGGCCATGCCGCCAAGCGGTGGCGTTTGCTTTTGCCAATCCACCAGCGACGATTTGCGTAGCACCGGCAGCTTTGGCAGGTCGGCGATTGATTTCACATCTCCGTCGGCCACCAGACACGACCCCGGCGCAGCCTGTGCCGATTTAATTTGCGCCAACAGCGCTTTGGTCTGCTCGACTTGCCGTTGATCCGTCGACCGGGTTTCCAGATCGTCGTAAAATCCCATCATGCCAACCAGCGCTTGCGCCGCCGGTATGACCGAACATCGCGAAACGATTTGCGCCCCGCTTCCGAAACCCCAAGATAAAATTCTTTCACATCCGGGTTCTCACGAAGATCATCGGCCGGGCCGTCCATCACCACCCGCCCGCTTTCCAGAATGTACCCATAATGGGCAAAACGCAGCGCCACGTTGGTATTCTGTTCGGCCAGCAGGAACGACACGCCTTCCCGTTCATTCAAATTCTTCACAATGGTGAAGATTTCCTCCACCAGTTGCGGGGCCAGCCCCATAGATGGCTCATCCAGCAAAATCGTCTCGGGCCTGCTCATCAGTGCACGCCCAATGGCCACCATCTGCTGCTCACCACCCGAGGTATAGCCCGCCTGACTTTTGCGCCGTTCTTTCAGACGCGGAAAATACGTGTAAACCAGCTCCAGATCGGCCTCGACCGCGCCGCGCCCGTCGCGCCGTGTATAGGCGCCGGTCATCAGGTTTTCCTCAACCGTCAGGTGTTCAAAACAATGGCGTCCCTCCATAACCTGGATAACGCCTTTCTTCACCATATCCGCCGGGTCCAATTCCTGGATATTATCGCCGCGGTATTTAATTGAGCCTTTGGTCACTTCGCCGCGCTCAGAGCGCAGCAGGTTCGATATTGCCTTTAACGTCGTCGTCTTACCGGCACCGTTACCACCCAAAAGCGCGGTTATCCCGCCTTTGGAAACATTCAACGAGACACCTTTGAGGACAAGTATGACGTGATTGTAGATCACTTCAATATTGTTGACCTCAAGTAATACATCATCCGTGGAAGTAGAATCCAACATAGCTCTTCTTCTGTTCCTAAATACTCAAAATTCCCCGGCCACAACAATGTGCGGCCGGGGAATAGTTCGCTTAGCCGCAACGCTCGGCAATGTTGTTTTCAGCTGCAAAGGCAGCCGAATCCGCTTCAATCAGCGGGTTCACAACGGCACTGTCGGATTGGACAAAATCTGAAATCAGGTTCCAGCTTTGCGACGCCGCATCCCACTGCGCAACAGCAGCCATACCGGGGCCACCGTGGTTTTCACAGGTTACCTGAAACTCCGGGCCGAACCCGGGCAGGCCGGCGGCCGCCATCTTGGCTTCGGTGATTTCCAGAACTTCCATCGCGTCCCGCATCATTGCCGCATCAATAGCCGCAACACCGTTGGCTTCCTGCGCGGTTTTCACAGCTTCCGCCGCCAAAAACGCCGCGTATACACCACGGTTATACAGCACCGTGCCGACATTGCTGCCGTCACCCGCTGCAAGACCGGCATCTACGACGTATTTCCTGATATCGTCAAAGATCGGGAAATCGTTGCCGACATTGTGGAACGCCAGCGCTTTATAGCCGTTCGCGCCCTCACCCGCAGGGATCACATCATTTTCCGAACCGGACCACCAGATACCCATGAACTGATCCATTGGGTAACGGATGTTTGCCGCTTCCTGAACCGCAACCTGGTTCATCACACCCCAACCCCAGAACAGGATAAAGTCAGGCTTTTCGCGACGGATTTGCAACCACTGGGATTTCTGCTCCTGACCCGGAAAGTCCACCGGGATGGTTGTAAGCTTAAAGCCTTCCTGCTCTGCCAGAACTTCCAGCGTTGGAATTGGCTCTCTGCCATATGCGCCGTTGAAATACAGCAGAGTGATCTTCTTACCATCAAGCGAGCCACCGGCCTGCTCTTTAAAGTGGTTCACACCCACGGATGCACCATCCCAATAATTCACTGGATAGTTAAAGACGTTGGCAAAAACTTTACCGTTCTTAGCCGATGTCCGGCCATAACCCATTGTATGGATCGCAATACCGTCCGCCGTCGCTTTCGGGATCAAAGCGTAAGTTATCCCGGTGGAAAGTGGTTGATAAATCAGCGCACCTTCGTTTTTGGTCGCTTCATAACATTCCACACCTTTTTCGGTGTTATAGGCTGTTTCGCATTCGATGATTTTAGTCATCTCACCACCGATGCCGCCGTCGCGGGCATTCAGCAGGGAAAAGTAATCCTGATACCCATCCGAAACAGGTGTACCACCCGCTGCAAACGGACCGGTCCGATAGCTAAGATCCGGGAATACCAGCTCTGCCATCGCAGGCGCTGCGGCCATTACCGCTGCCACCGCTATCGCTGTAAGTTTCAATTTCATCTGTTGTTTTCCTCCCTTGGTTTACAACATTTTTGTTTCGGGTTTCCCCGCTTAATCATTGGCCCACCCTAGTGTGGGAAAGGCCAAAGTCGTAATTTTTCCTTTGCCAGACGCCAAAGATGCGCCAGCCCGTGCGGCTCAACGATCAGGAACCCGATGATCAACGCACCGACAACCATAATTTCCAGATGCGCTGCCAGATCCGGCGACCAGCCAAGCCCCTGAACAAAGGTATTCTTTAGCAGTACCGGCATCAGCACCATAAATGCTGCCCCCGCGAAGGAGCCGAAGATCGATCCCAGTCCGCCAATGATGATCATGAACAGGATCAGGAACGATTTATTGGTGCCAAAGGCTTCGCCCGCTTCGACTGAGCCAAGATAAACCGCAAAGAACAGCGCCCCTGACACCCCGACAAAGAACGAACTGACCGCAAACGCCGACAGTTTCGCGCGCAACGGGTTCACCCCGATAATTTCGGCGGCAATATCCATGTCGCGTATCGCCATCCACCTGCGCCCCACAGAGCCTCGCGTCAGGTTGCGTGCAATGAACGCCAGCACGGTCGCAAAGACCAGACAGAACAAATATTTCGCCCAGGCGTCCGCTGTCGGGCCGGTGACGGCTATACCTACAACAGTGCGCTCGGGCGAATTGATCATGCCGGACGCGGAATAGTTGAAGAACCACGGCACCTTATTGAACAGCCAGACCAGAAAAAACTGCGCCGCCAGTGTTGAAACCGCCAAATAGAACCCTTTGATCCGCAACGATGGCAGTCCAAAAATCACCCCAACTCCTGCGGTGATAACCCCTGCGATCAGCACATGAATTGCAATGCTGACATCCGGGAACGACGTCATCAGTTTGTAAACCGAATAGGCCCCCACAGCCATAAACCCGCCCGTTCCCAGACTAACCTGCCCGGTATAGCCGGTCAGAATATTCAGCCCCAGCGCCGCAATCGCATAGATCAGAAACGGCATTAATATCGCGTTGGCCCAGTAATCGTTGATGAAGAATGGGACCACCAGAAATGCCACAATCAGGGTGACATAAAACCCCATCCGGTCAAATTTGATCGGGAAAGTCTGACTGTCCTTGGCATAGGACGTCTTGAAATCACCTGCTTCGCGGTAAATCATGACCTATACCCTCTCAATAATTTTTTCGCCAAACAGCCCTTGCGGGCGAAAGACGAGGAATACGAGGGCCAGCACATAGGCGAACCAGTTTTCAGTGGCACCGCCGATCAGCGGGCCGATGGAAAACTCAAACAGTTTCTCACCCACCCCGATAATCATACCGCCAACAATCGCGCCGGGGATGGATGTGAACCCGCCCAGCATCAGCACCGGCAGCGCCTTTAGTGCGATCAGGGATAGCGAAAACTGCACGCCGGATTTTGCGCCCCACATCGCACCGGCCACCAGCGCGACAATCCCGGCAATCGACCAGACCAGCACCCAGATAAAGCGCAGGGATATGCCAACTGACAGTGCCGCCTGATGGTCATCTGCAACCGCCCGCAAAGCGCGGCCCTGTTTGGAATATTGAAAGAACAGCGTCAGCGCGACGACCAGCAACACGGCGATAACTGTCGCCACCATGTCCAGCTTGTCGATAAAAAACCCGTAGCCGAACCATTCATAGGTCTTGGTCTCAACCACATCCGAAACGCCCTGCGGCAACCCGATATTCAGGGTCTTGATTTCGGACCCCCACATGATGTCGCCAAAACCTTCCAGAAAAAACGCCAGCCCAATGGTGGCCATGAACAGAATGATTTCCGGTTGATTGACCAGGCGGCGCAGCACATAGCGCTCCACCAATATCGCCAACAGGATCATCACACCAATGGTCATTGCAACCGCCAGAAGTACCGGAACTTCCCAGCCAAATTCATCAAAATGGGTGCCAAAGGCGGCGTTGATCAGATTCCTGAACGGCACCTGGCCATTCATGATCCCCACCAGCGTCAATGCCGCAAACAGCGCCAGGACGCCCTGCGAAAAATTGAAAATCCCTGATGCCTTGAAGATCAGCACAAAACCAAGCGCGACCAGCGAATAGAGCACCCCGGTCATCAGCCCGTTAACGGCGACCTCTGCGGCGAAGAAAAACTGTTCAGGCATCGGTGGTATCCCCTAGATTTCTTGCCATACGCAAAGCCGACAAATAGCCGACGCTTTGCTGACATTGTAATTCAGTCATGGGACACCCCCAGATACGCATCGATTACCGCCTGATTATTGCGAACTTCATCGGGCGTTCCGTCACCGATTTTGCGGCCATAATCCATCACCACCACCCGGTCCGACAGATCCATCACCACGCCCATATCGTGTTCAATCAGGCAGATCGTGGTGCCAAATTCATCGTTCACATCCAGAATAAAGCGGCTCATATCCTCTTTTTCCTCGACGTTCATTCCGGCCATCGGTTCATCCAGCAAAAGCAGTTTTGGCTCAGCAGCCAAGGCCCTTGCCAGCTCTACCCGTTTCTTCAGCCCATAGGGTAAACGCGCAACCGGCGTCTTTCTAATGCTTTGAATTTCAAGGAAATCTATAACCTTTTCAACTTTTTCGCGGTTCTCAAATTCTTCCTTCTCGGCCTTACCGCGCCAGATTGCCTGAGCCAACAACCCGGTTTTCATGTGGTTCAGGCGACCGGTCATTATGTTGTCGAGAACGCTCATCCCCTCAAACAAGGCGATGTTCTGGAAGGTGCGGGCAATGCCCTGCCGCGCCACCTGATAAGGTTTCATTTTCGGGCGGCGCACCCCATGAAACCAAACCTCGCCGTCCTGCGGGACATAGAAGCCGGAAATCACATTCAGCATTGACGATTTCCCAGCCCCGTTTGGACCGATAATTGCGCGTATCTCACCTTCCTGAATATCGAAGCTGATATCCTCAATCGCCACCACCCCGCCAAATCGCAAGGTAATATTTTTCATCTCCATCAACACGTTACCGATTTTCCGGCCATCCGCGGTGGTGTAGGGCTGCGAGCTGATTACATTCATTCGGCTGCCACCTTCTGTCCATCTGCAACTGCCGCATCGCGAATTTCCAGCGTCGCGGAGATCATCCCTTTGCGGCCATCTTCGTAGGTCACTTCGGTCTCGGTGTATTGTTCGGTTGAACCGTCATACAGCGCGTCGATCAGGTCGCTGAACTTATCCTCGATGATCACCCGGCGCACCTTGCGGGTTCGGGTCATTTCACCGTCATCCGCATCCAGTTCCTTGTGCAGGATCAAAAAGCGATGCACCTGACAGCCTGACAGCATTTCGTCGGTGGCAACGGATTTGTTAACCTCTTCCACATGGGCCTGAATGGTTCCATAGACCTGCGGATGCCCGGCCAGTTCCTGATAAGATCCATAGGCTATATTGTTACGCTCGGCCCAGTTGCCGACGGCCGTCAGATCGATGTTGATAAACGCCGTACAGAAATCGCGGCCATTGCCGAACACCACAACTTCCAGAATGTTGGGGAAAAATTTTAGTTTATTTTCAATGTACTTGGGCGCGAACATCCGCCCATCTGCCATTTTGCCAACGTCCTTGGCCCGGTCAATGATCCGCAAATGGCCGCTGGATTCTTCGATAAATCCGGCGTCACCGGTGGCCACCCAGCCTTCGGCATCTTTGGTGTCAGCGGTGCTTTCATCGTTCTTGAAATACCGGATGAACACGCCGGGTGAGCGGTAGAAAACCTCGCCACTATCTGCGATCCGTATTTCAACACCGGGGGACGGCACCCCGACCGTGTCCGAGCGCACCTGCCCGTCTGGTTGCTGGGTGATAAATACCGAGGCTTCGGTCTGTCCGTAAAGCTGTTTCAGGTTAATTCCGAGCGAGCGATAGAAATCAAATATCTCCGGCCCGATGGCTTCGCCAGCGGTATACCCAACCCGTACCCGGCTAAGGCCTAGCGTGTTTTTCAACGGGCCGTATACGAATAGATTACCAAATGAATACTTAAGCTTATCCCAACCACTAACAGGGTTGCCATCCAGAATATCGGCGCCAACATTCTTGGCGTGGTCCATAAAAACCCGGTATAACCAGCGCTTGAAACGCCCGGCATCTTCCATACGGATCACCACATTGGTCAGCTGTGTTTCGAACATCCGGGGTGGGGCAAAATAATATGTCGGCCCGATTTCCCGCAGGTCGGTCATCATCGTATCCGGGGATTCCGGGCAGTTCACGCAGAACCCGGTCCAGTAGGCCTGACCAATTGAGAATATGAAATCTCCGACCCAGGCCATCGGCAGATACGCCAGAATTTCGTCGCCCGGTTTCAGGTGGTCAAACTCGGACGTGTTTTTTGAGGTCTCAATGATATTTCGGTTTGACAGCACAACGCCCTTTGGCCGCCCGGTTGTACCAGATGTGTACAACATCACGCAGGTATCATCGTAGTCCAGTTTTGACTGTCGGCGGTCCAGTTCTGCTTCAAACCGCTCATGTGCTGCGCGGCCTTCGGCCTGAATGTCGTGCAGGGAATGCAGATGTGAATGATCGTATTTCCGCAGGCCCCGGTCATCCAGATAGATGATATGGCTGATGCCTTTGACCTGATCCTGTACTTCCAGAACCTTATCGACCTGTTCCTGATCACCAACCACAACATAGCTGGCACCACAGTGATCCAGCACGTAGGTCATTTCTTCGGCGCTGGCATCCTGATAAAGCGGTACTGGAACGGCACCGGCCATTTGTGCGGCGACCATCGACCAATAAAGTGCCGGCCGGTTGCGACCAATGATTGCGATGTGATCGCCTTCCTGAACACCAAGCGACAAATATCCAAGCGCCATCGCGCGAATTTCTTCAGAAACCTCGAACCAGGTCCAGCTTTGCCAGATGCCAAATTCTTTCTCGCGATACGCGGGCTTTGTCCCGAATTGGCGCACATTGCGCGCAAGTAGTGCCGGAATAGAACTGGGGTGTGACGAGGTATCGCTGTTATTCAAAGTCACGTCCTCCCAAACGCTCACCCTGTCTGCTTTTGCAGATCTGCGGGAAGTCATTGATCCGAATCTGTTCCCCAGGGACCAGCTCGGCGCAATATTACCAATGCCTGAGCAAGCGTAAAGCCTGTGTCGATTCAAATCCAGTGTTTTTTTGAACGCTTGTTCAATTAAATTTGAGCCCGCAAGCCGAGGGCTGTGTTAGGCTGAATTTATGGACCCGTTTGTATTGATCTTTTATGCGGTGATTTGCGGCGGCCTTGGGCTGGTTGCGCCAAACCTTGGCAGTCCGGCAATCCGTCTTGGTGTTGGCGCGGGAATTGGCATTGCCGCCGCTGCCCTTTTGCCCATCATTCGCGGCGTACTTGGGCTGTGATTGCGGCCATTGGCATCGCGTGTTTCTTGCCCTAAACCCCTGAATAAGGGAGACGGGAAATGACACATATTTGGGTACGCGCAGAGCAACGTGAATATGAAGAGCGGGTTGGGTTAACACCTGAGGGTGCGGCTGAGCTTATTGCTAAAGGCATTCATGTCAGCGTGGAAGACAGCAGTGTCCGGGCAATACCGATTGACGGATACCGGGATGCGGGTTGTGAAATTGTGGCCGAGAACAGTTGGCCGAACGCACCGACCGATGCAATCATTTTCGGCCTGAAAGAACTGCCTGAAGATGGCACGCCGCTGGTTCATCGTCACATCATGTTTGGCCACGCCTATAAGGGGCAGGCAGACGGTCGTATTTTGCTGGCGCGTTTTAAGGCAGGCGGGGGAACGCTGTTTGATCTTGAATATCTGGTTGCAGAAGATGGGCGTCGCGTAGCGGCCTTTGGATATTGGGCTGGATTTGCGGGTGCAGCGGTTTCGTTGAAATGCTGGGCGGCACTAAAGCGGGGGGCAACCTGCGCACCGGTGTCGGCTTTCCCGAGTGCCGACGCACTGGTGGCCGCAATCGGTGCTGATCTGAACGCTACCAATTTAGCGCGACCAAAAGCTATCATCATCGGTGCCCTTGGCAGGGTTGGAACAGGAGCGCGCGATCTGTGTGCAGCCTTGGATGTTCACACAACCGGCTGGGATATGGCGGAAACTGCACATGGCGGACCGTTCCCGGAAGTGCTGGAACATGACATCTTTCTAAACTGCATTCTCGCGGCCCCCGGCTGTCCGGTCTTTGTTCCGGCCTCTGCAAAATCTATGCCCCGCCAATTGTCAGTTATCGGCGACATCGCCTGCGACCCGACATCAGAATTTTCACCTGTCAAAGTATACGACCGCACAACAACATGGGATGCGCCAGCCTTGCGGGTTCACGATGACCCGCCATTTGACGTCACTGCAATTGATAATTTACCCAGCATGTTACCCGTTGAAAGTTCGCAAGATTACGCCAGTCAGCTCTTGCCCTCACTCCTGACTCTCGACAATCTGCAAGCAGGTGTCTGGGGACGGGCCAAGGCGACGTTTGATGAACATCTGGCACAGCTCTGAGGGGGCAATATGACGATCCATTGGTGCGGTACGGGTCTTTCCGCAGTTCCCGGTCTACGGCGGCTTATAGAAGCCAAGCATGAAGTCACGGTGTGGAACCGTTCAATCGAAAAAGCGCAAGATGCAGTTGGTAACATTACTGATCGCATTCAGGTTTTTGATATGGGCTGTTTGGGGGCCGAGTTGCAACAGGGGGATGTGGTGGTATCCATGTTGCCAGGTGACTGGCATGTGCCGCTAGCGGAACTTAGCATTTCAAAGGGCGCGCATTTTGTGTCGTCCAGCTACATCTCACCTGAGATGGCGCGGCTGAATACAGATGCCAAGCTGGCCGGTGTTGCTCTGGTAAACGAAGTTGGGCTTGATCCGGGGATTGACCACTTGATGGCCCATTGGCTGGTTGCTGATTACCGGGCGTCGAAGGGCTATAACAAAGACAACACAATATCGTTTATTTCCTATTGCGGTGGCGTGCCGAAGCACCCAAATCCGTTTCGCTACAAATTCAGCTGGTCACCTTTGGGGGTTTTGAAAGCGCTTCGTTCGCCTTCCCGTTCAATCCGCGCGTTTTCCGAGTTGGCCGTTCAACGCCCATGGGACGCGATCACCAGCTATGTGGCACCGCTGGAAACGCCTGAAAGCTTTGAGGTTTATCCAAACCGCGATTCCATTCCGTTCATGCAGCAATACTATTTTGATGGATTGTGGAAGGTGCAGGAATTTGTACGCGGCACCTTGCGCCTGAATGGTTGGGCAGATGCCTGGGCAGACGTGTTTAGCGAGATTGAAACACTGGAAGGGCTAAAAGGCGAAGCCCGTCTAAAAGAAATGTCAGATGGGTTTTGGTCTGAACATGCGTACGACGAAGGCGAACCGGATCGGGTTATTATGTGTGTGGCATTGAAGTCGGAAAAGGATGGTATTCCAACTTATCACAAAACCTATACCATGGATGCCTGGGGTGATTTACGTGGATCGGCTATGGCGCGGCTGGTGTCTGTTCCAGTTTCATTGGCGGTTGAGGCGGTGCTTAAACACGAAATTCAGGTTGGCGTCACTGCCGCGCCCCATGATCCAAAACTGATTGACCGCTGGATGACGGAAATTGACCGCCAGGCACAGCATTTGCAGATCGTTGATCATGTCGGACA
>VAPK010421351.1_pt1 | contig 15106 bp, 12 predicted proteins | sample 3395031 | NCBI WGS metagenome assembly VAPK01 (sample SAMN08290443, study PRJNA428436) | hydrothermal vent metagenome | isolation source: Deep-sea hydrothermal vent chimney 1 | place: Pacific Ocean: Juan De Fuca Ridge
TCCTCTCACCCCGACAATTAAAAGCTTGTTCTTTTTTAAGAACAGGCTTTTATTGGTTATGCCCCAACCTGCAGTATTATTGAGTGATAGGCAAACCTCAACTATATTTTTATCAGGTTAGTATCTCCTTACAATTTCCGGGGTGCTGTCCACATTGCTTTTGTGCAAAGCCCGGTCGTAAATATAAAAGGTGTACTTAATAGTATCAAATTTAGAAAGGGGATTGTCTATAAACAGGGTGTCCTGAATGGTTCCAGATATGGCTTTGTTTCCCAGATTCGGCGTAAGCCATGGGATGCGGGCGTTAAATGTCATGGTGTCATAGCGGGCGGAATCTGGATTCCACGATAACAGCGGAACCTCCACAAACTTACCATGCTGTTTCTCGAAATATTTGATAATCAGGTTGTAATAGTACTTGCTGCCGGGATTGTACGGCGGGTAAATATCTGAGGAACGAAGTCCGATGTCGCCATCGCCATCTTTAAAGGTAAACTCCAGTATCCCACGTTGAGCCACCCGGGTCGTGGTATCCATTTCGACCAGAAAACGGCTGAAATGAATTTCCGGAATAATGGGAAACTGCTCTTTCTTTTGACATGAAAACAGTATCTGTGCCGAGAGAAAGATAAGAATAAAAACTATTTTTGTGGCTGTTTTCATTACGGGGTAAAAATACATATTTTTCAATCAATCACCGAACGAACCGGTATGCAGGAAACGACCGCCATAGAAAAAAAGATTTTCAGCACAGAGTCAGAAACAGATTTTACTGCCCTGGCATTGGAGATCTTCCATTTTCAATATAATAATAATAAAGTTTACCATAAATTTGTAAAAGGACTCGGCGTTGACACAGCAGCCATAAAAAATTGCCGGGAAATTCCCTTTCTGCCTATTGCGTTTTTCAAAACACACAAAGTTGTGTGCGGAAATTTCGAACCGGCAGCCGTTTTTCAAAGTAGTGGAACCACGGGGATGGTCACCAGTAAGCATTTTGTGAAAGACATCCGGCTATATGAACAAAGTCTGGTGCATGGCTTTAAACTGTTTTTAGGGAAACCGGCAGAATATGTTTTTCTGGCACTTCTCCCTTCCTATTTGGAACGCACCGGCTCGTCACTGGTACACATGGCAGACCTGCTCATCCGGCTCAGCAGAGACGAAAACAGTGGTTTTTACCTTCACGACTACGACAAGCTGGCAGCGATATTGGCAAAACTGAAAAAGCAGCAAAAAAAAGTTATCCTGCTGGGAGTGACTTATGCTTTGCTGGATTTGGCAGAGCAGTTTCCCCTGGATTTCCCTGAACTCATCCTCATGGAAACCGGAGGAATGAAAGGCAAACGGCGCGAAATGGTACGCGAAGAGCTACATTCCATACTACGTAATGCATTTGGGGTAAAAGATGTTTATTCGGAATATGGCATGACTGAATTGCTGTCGCAGGCCTACTCAAAAGGCCGGGGGATTTTTTCTACACCGCCTTGGATGAAAGTGCTTATCCGCGATGTTAACGACCCGCTGAGCCTCGTTCCGGCAGGTAAAGGTGGCGGTATTAATGTTATCGACCTCGCCAATATTCACAGTTGCTCATTCATAGCCACCCAGGACTTGGGTAAGTTACATACACCTTCTGATTTTGAGGTACTGGGCCGCTTCGACAACAGCGATGTACGGGGATGTAATTTGCTGGTACAGTAGAAAACCATTACGGGTCATCATTTTTTTATCGAAAGTTTGGAGTTCAGGTTTTTTTGTAACTTGTAGCCACCAAATTGAAGACGATGATTAGCAAGGAAGAACTGCTGGAGGCCATTGAAATGGTCATGGACGACAATCTGGAGGATGCACACCGTGTTGTACAACATTACGAATGTCCTGAGGCGTGCTGGTTTCATGCGTTTTTGCACCGCAAAGAAGGCGACAACTGGAATGCAAACTACTGGTACGAAAAAGCGGGCAGAACTATGCCGACTAAAAGCCTGGATGCGGAGATGAAGGAGATTCGGCAATGGGCTGAGAATATGTAAACGTCCCCGGAAAGACAATATTACCAGCCTTTTTCGAAAGAAAAAAGTCAATCCATCATGCCCATAGTTTTAACTGGTGTTCAACAGAATATTCTTCCACAGAGACGGAAAACAACTATCCTAAACAAGGATGACTATTTCTTCTCATAGGTAACGATAATCGTTCCCAGCGGAGTTTTGGTGTCTGTGACAATTTGGGTACCGTTCCACTTTCCCAACTTATTGACTATCTGTGGCTGTGTGCTGAAGTAATAGCTGATGTTATGCTCTTTGTCCATTTTCCATTTGGTTTCATGGGTGTTATGATCGAGCATCAACACCAAAACCGAATCGTTGATAATACGGAAACTGATTTTCTTTTGTTCGGCCACAATATGCGCAATAATTTCCGGTGGGAGCTTGGTTTTTCCAAAGTGAGTTTCAACACCAGATACTTTCCAGTTACCGATAAGCTTACTCTCCGGGCTATTGCAGGCGCCCATAAAAACTATGGCCAAAAGAGCCAGTATCCAAATTTTCTTCATCTTGTTCATTCTTTATCCCGCAAAAATACATCCATATTTTGATTTGCAAAATGCACCGGCAGGTGGCTTATCAAACAATGCGACGACAGTTTCACACAAGAATATATTTTTAACAAACATTTAAAATCAATCGTGAAAAAGGCTTTTTCAAAATCATTATCTTTGAAAAATGTTATCGGTAAAGAATTTATGTATCACCGTCAAAGAAACGCTGGTGGTCAATAACGTAAGTTTCCATCTGAAAAAAGGAAGCTGTATGGGTCTGGTGGGGGAGTCGGGATCGGGAAAATCCCTGACAGCATTATCTGTTATGGGACTGCTGCCCAAGCAGGTAACCGTCACCGGAGGTGAGATTCTCTATAAGGATAACGACCTGCTTTTACTTCCGGGAAAAGCCATGCGAAAAATCAGAGGACAGAAGATTTCCATGGTCTTTCAGGAACCTATGACAGCCCTCAACCCCGTGACACATTGTGGAAAACAGGTAGTGGAAGTCATCCGGCAACATCAAAATATTTCCCAAAAAGAAGCCCGCCGGCAGACGCTTTCACTCTTAGAAAAAGTACAACTCTCCCGGCCGGAGAAGATTTTCTTTTCCTATCCGCATCAGATTTCGGGAGGACAGAAACAGCGTATTGTGATAGCCATGGCTCTGGCCAACCATCCGGACATCCTGATTGCCGACGAGCCTACCACAGCGCTTGATGTAACTGTCCAAAAAGAAATCCTGCTACTATTGAAGACGCTACAGCAGGAAACCGGTATGAGCCTTTTGTTTATCTCTCACGACCTGAAAGTGGTCTCCGGTATTGCCGATGAGATATTGGTGATGTACAAAGGCGAAATTGTAGAACGGGGTGATGGCGCCAGAATCTTCGGTCAGCCTGAGCACCCATACACTCAGGCTCTGCTTGCCTGCCATCCACCCGTGGACAAACGGTTAAAAAAGCTGGCCACGCTGGATGACTTTATGCAGTCACCGGACAAAAATAACTTTCAACCGGAAGTAGAATCTGCCGATACACGCAAACAGAGGTTGGTGAAACTTTACAGCCGGCCACCATTGCAGGAAACGGAAAATCTGGTAAAATCCTATCCGCTGCAAAAGTCGTGGCGGGGAAAAACGCTCCACGAACTCAAAGCAGTCAACCATGTAAGTTTTAAGGTATTTCCAGGCGAGACTTTGGGACTTGTGGGTGAGTCGGGGTGTGGAAAAACCACCCTCGGCAGAAGTCTGCTGCGGCTTATCGAACCCGATAGCGGCAGGATTTATTTTGAAGAAACTGAACTGCTCTCACTTTCGCAAAAAGCACTCCGGCCTTTTCGTAAAATGATGGGGATTGTCTTTCAGGATCCATACTCTTCACTCAACCCCAGGCTGAGCATCGGCAAAGCCATCATGGAGCCGATGCAGGTACACCACATTTATAAAAACAATACGGAGCGAAAGCAGAAAACTCTTGAGCTTATGGAAAAGACAGGTTTGAAAGCGGAGCATTTCTACCGTTATCCCCATGAGTTTTCCGGCGGTCAGCGGCAGCGTATAGTCATTGCCCGTGCGCTGGCACTCCAACCCCGGTTTATCATTTGCGATGAGGCCGTCTCCTCCCTCGACATCTCGGTACAGGCCACCGTCCTGAACCTGCTGAACCAGCTTAAAGCCGAATTTGGCTTTACCTATATCTTTATCTCACACGATCTGTCGGTGGTACGGTTTATGTCCGACCGTATCCTGGTGATGAAAGAAGGAGAAATTGTTGAAGCCGGTGATGCTGATGAAATTTATTTTAACCCGCAACAATCTTATACACAAAAACTTATTGCAGCTATTCCAAAACTGCAAAATCAAATTTAATTTTAAAATAATTATGACACGAAAAGGAAAATATCCCAAAAGTCAGCTTCATGGTATCATTGTCAGCATCTTTGCCGGCAACCCGTTTAAAGCTTATAACAACAAGCAAATTGCCGGTAAACTCGGCATTAAAGACAAAGCCGGCAAAAACCTTATTTACACCATTTTAAACGAACTCATGGCACAGGGTGTCCTTCGGGAAGTGAAAAAGGGGAAATTTATTTTGCACGCAGATAAGTTGGAAACGCTGGCCAACAAAAAGAAACACATTACCGGAATCGTAGAGTTGAAAAAGACGGGGAAGGCTTATATTCTCTCCGACGAAGGTGGAGAGGACATCTTCATTGCCTCCAACAACGTGCATCATGCATTGAATAACGATCATGTGAAAGTACTTCTCTTTCCAAAACGAAAAGAACACAAACCCGAAGGTCAGGTTGTGGAAATTCTGGAGAGGAAGAAAACAAACTACGTCGGTATTCTCGAACTGAGTAAGAATTTCGGTTTTGTGGTGGCCGACAACCAGGCCATGCCCTACGATATTTTTATTCCAAAAAGTCAGATAAAAAAAGCAAAACACGGTGAAAAGGTGTTGGTGAAGATTACCGACTGGCCTGAGCACTCCAACAATCCGTTTGGCGAAATAGTGGAAGTGCTGGGAAAACCCGGTGACAATGATGTGGAGATGAAATCTATCCTGGCCGATTTCGATTTCCCGCTTTCCTTCCCTAAAAACGTGGAACAGGAAGCCGAAAAAATAAACATGGAGATTGCAAAAGAGGAGATTTCCCGCCGAAAAGATTACCGGAAAGTATGGACCATCACCATAGACCCGGCAGATGCCAAAGATTTTGACGATGCCATTTCCCTGCAAAGTCTCGGCGATGGCCTGTGGGAAGTGGGTGTTCACATTGCCGATGTGTCGCACTACGTGAAACCCGACACGGTGCTGGATAGCGAAGCTTATAAAAGGGCGACCTCTATTTACCTTGTGGACCGTGTTATTCCCATGCTGCCCGAAAAACTCTCCAACGGCGTTTGTTCCCTTCGCCCTGACGAAGAGAAACTGACTTTCTCAGCCGTTTTTAAAATGAACGACAAAGCAGAAGTGCTGAGCCAGTGGTTCGGAAAAACGGTCATTCGCTCCAACAGGAGATTTGCCTATGAGGAAGTACAAAAAATAATAGAAACGGAAGAGGGAGAGTCTGTGAAAAGCATCCTAAAGCTGAATGAACTGGCAACCATCATGAGGGATGTCCGCTTTAAAAATGGCGCCATCAACTTCAACACACCGGAAATACGTTTTAAACTGGATGATAAAGGTAAACCTATCGAAACTTACGTGAAAGAGTCGAAAGAGGCTAATCATCTCGTGGAAGAGTTTATGCTGCTGGCCAACAAATCGGTAGCCACTTTTATCGGGAAACCACAAAACGACAAGAAACCCAAGACGTTTATTTACCGTGTACACGACGAACCCAACCCCGAAAAACTGAACACTTTTACCCAGTTTCTGAACCGTCTGGGCTACACGCTGGAGGTGCAGTCGCACGAAAGTCTGGCCAAATCGTTCAACCGGCTTTTCAGCGATATCAAAGGCAAGGGAGAAGAAAACATGATCGAATCCATTGCCATCCGGACAATGTCAAAAGCCTATTACACAACGGATAACATCGGGCATTACGGACTTTCTTTCCCTTTTTACACCCATTTTACCTCACCCATCCGCCGTTACCCGGACACCATGGTTCACCGGCTGCTGGAGCATTATCTCGAAGGAAAACGGTCGGTAAGCAAAGAAGCTTACGAAGAGAAATGCGAACATGCTTCGGATATGGAAAAGCGGGCTGCCGAGGCCGAAAGAGCCTCCATCAAGTACAAACAGGTGGAGTTCCTGCTGGACAAAGTGGGCAAGACTTTTGACGGACTGATTTCGGGCGTGAGCAAATGGGGCATTTTTGTGGAGCTGGTGGAGAGCAAAAGCGAAGGCCTTATCCGTTTCAACGACATGAAAGATGATTACTATTATTTAGACGAAGACAACTACCAGATTATCGGAAAACGTTACGGTCAGAAACTTCGACTCGGCGACCCGGTGCGTGTATTGGTTAAAAATGTGGATATGGAAAAACGTCAGCTGGACTTTGAATTGGTGGAAGAGGAATGAGTGATGAATGATGAATGAAAAATGAAAAATGATGAATGAAAAATGATGAGTGAAAAATGATGAATGAAAAATGAAAAGTGATGAATGATGAATGAAAAATGAAAAATTTCGGATGATAAATAATTACCAGTGCAGGTGCTTATTTGTGTCCTTTCAGATTACGTAAAGATGGGAAAGCCAAAAAGTGTATCATAAAATTTTCAAAATCCAATAATATTTCTTCACTTTGCACAAAAAATTTAAAACTATGAAAATAAAAACGTTTCTTTTGGTATTGTTGTCAGTGACCTTGCTCTCCTGCTCTAATGTCCAACAGCAAAAGCCGGCCTATAAGCCCGCAAACAATGCGTTGCTTATGGCAACATTATACAATTATTACGCTGCCGAATATCAGGCATTGTGTTATCAGGCCTACAACGTGGCCAAAGAAAGAGTAACACAACTGCGTAAGGAATTTCCAAAAAAGAAAAATATGGCTGTGGTACTCGATATTGATGAAACTGTTTTGAACAACAGCCCTTATCAGGCACACACTATTGAAAAGAACAGTCATTTTCCTAAATGTTGGGACGCCTGGGTCAGCCAGGCCGCAGCCAAACCGGTACCGGGAGCTATCTCCTTTTTGAAGTATGCCGATTCGCTTGGGTTTCATATTTTTTATGTCACCAACCGAAGCGAAAAGCTTAAAGCTGCCACTTTGAAAAACTTGCAGAAGTTTGACTTTCCGCAAGCCGACAGCCTGCATATTTACCTGAAAACAACCACCGGAAATAAAGAGCCACGCAGGCAAATGATTTCAAAAAAATACGACATCGTTCTGTTGGCTGGTGATAATCTGGGTGACTTTTACAAAGCCTCTGAAAAATATCCGCAACGTAACCAAAAAGTGGCTGCTTTACGAAACCGGTTTGGGAAGAAATACATTGTATTACCCAATGCTATGTATGGAGCTTGGCCTGCCGGTCTGGGACTTTACAGCAAAAACGCACCTGTGGATTCTTTGCTGAAAGTTATGACCAAGAGCTTTGGAAACGCCTGCCGGTAGAAGTTTTCATCTTTCAGGTCTTTTTCGACCTGAAAGATGATTTCGCATAAAGCAATCCCTTTGCTATCCCCATATCCGAGTTAAAGTGTTTATATTTTAATCCTTCTTTCTTCTCCCATCATCTTCGGTTTTTTAACAAGCAAAAGAGGATGGATATCAGAAACTTACATAACCTTTGGAAACTTTTTTTGTAAAAATAGTTTCCAAAGTTTATTTTTTTATATCTTTGCAGCCTCAAACAAGAAGAAAAGAGGTTATGAAAATAAAAAAGTTAAGTTTTTTACTTTTCCTGCTTATGGCCGGCAGTGGTATTTTAAATGCGCAGGTAACGAACACCTTGTCGCAGCCCCCACACAAAGTGAAGTTTTTCTCTTTAAAGCAGGCCGTGGATTATTCCATGGTACATAATTATGGCATAATTAATTCCGGGAAAGACCTGGAAATTGCCAAGCAGAAAATCAAAGAATCGTTGGCACAGGGACTTCCGCAGGTAAATGCTGCTGTTCATTACAACGATAATATTGCCCGTCCGGTCTTTATTTTGCCGGGAGAAGTGGCCGGAAAACCAGGGCAGGATATTGCTGTACAATTTGGAACCAAATACAACGCCGACCTCAGTGGGAGCCTTCGGCAGTTAATATTTGATGGGCGTTATTTTGTTGGCTTGAAAGCTGCCCGGGTATCTTTGGAACGCACCGACAAAGAATTTTTTAAGAATAAGCTGGCCGTTAAAGAACAGGTTTCCGATGCTTATTTTAATGTATTGTCGGTTGCTGAAAGTTTGCGAATTATTGATTCTACCCTTCAAATAACCCAAAAACTTGCCAAAGAAACACAACAAATATACAAGGCGGGTATGGCCGAAGATGTGGACGTAGATCAGCTGAACCTGTTGGTATCCAATCTGCAGGCTTCGCGGACATTTTTGAAAAATCAGTATGGTATCGCACAGGCTTATTTGAAATTTTATCTCGGTTTGGGCGAAAAAGACAGCATTGTATTGACCCAAACGCTGCCCGCACTTATTCAGCAAAAAACTCATGATCCTGCTTTGGTTCAACTGTTTAACCTGTCAGATAATGTTAACTTCCAGGAGGTTATAAAAGCAAAAGAACTTCGCGATTTGCAGGTGAAACTGGCAAAAGTGGCTTTTATCCCTTCTATCAATGCTATTGTAAACTATCAAACACAGGCACAGCGCGATGTGTGGAACTTTTTTGACTCGGGGAGCTGGTATCAGAGCGCCTCTTACGGAATTACCATGACTATTCCCATTTTGTCGAGTGGCGAACGAACAGCTAAACTAAAACAGGCTAAAATTGCCTATGAGCAGGCACAGGTTTTGGCGCGCCAAACAGCCTCCCAACTTGGCATCCAATACCAGACAACCAAAAATGATTATTATAACTCTTTGAGTGTTTACGAAAACAAGCTGAAAAATCGCAAGGTGGCAGAGAAAATCTACCGGAAAACAACCGAAAAATATACCCATGGCATGGCTTCAAGCCTAGATTTGCTAAACACACATAACCAGTTTCTCAATGCGGAAAGTGATTTTATCACCGCAGGGCTCAATCTGTTGAAATCGGCTGAAAAACTGGAAATTCTCTTAACAAAAGTACAATAACCATGAATACAAAAAATGAGGATATCATCCACAAAGTAGCACAACTCTATAAGAAATACGGTGTTAAAAGTATTACCATGGACGATGTTGCCCGTGAACTCGGCATCTCAAAAAAAACGCTTTATGAATATTTTTCTGACAAACTGCATCTCGTGAATGCGGTTGTTGAGCAGGAAATATTGTTTAACGATCTCCGTTTGAAGGAGCAAAAAAGTGATTCGAAAAATGCCCTGCAGGAGATGTTCCAAATCTTTCGCTTTCATCTTCAAATGCTGAAAGAATATAACCCGGCTCTTGAATTCGATTTAAAGAAATATTACCCTGAAATTTATTTCAGACTCAAACGGATAAAACGTGCAAAAATACGGGAAACCACCCTGAAAAACCTGTTAAAAGGGAAACGTGAAGGTTTTTACCGAAAAGAGCTTAACGAAGAAATTATTACTAAACTTACCGTTTTGCGTATTGAAGGACTATCCGAAAGCGACCTTTTTAGTCAGGAAGAACTTTATTCTCACGAATTTTCAAAGGAAATGTTTTTATACCATTTGTATGGCATCCTTACTCCTATGGGAATTGAATATTTAAATAAAAATCTTGAACAATTAAAATTAACAAAATAATATGAAAAATCTCAGCCTTTTTCTCGTAACCCTGCTTTTCCTTATGGCTTCGTGCGGAAACGAGACCAAACCTAAAGCAGAACAACAAATTATAAATTACCAAAAGCAGGTAACTGCCATCAATAAAAAAATAGACAGGTTACAGCAAAAATTAAATAAAAAAAACAAAGACAAGGTGATAACGACCGGTCGTAAAGTTACGGTGAATGTCCGTAAGTTGCAGCCTGCTGTTTTTAACCATTATTTCGATGCTTCCGCTGAAGTAGAGAGCGTTCATGAAGCTTACGTAAGTCCGGAAGTAAACGGACAGATTGAAAAAATCTTTGTGAAAGCCGGAGACCGTGTTAAAAAAGGCCAATTGCTGGCACAACTCAATTCCGATATTATGCAGGACAACATCCGGGAGCTGAAAACTTCACTGGAGTTGGCATCCTACACCTATACAAAGCAGAAATCGCTTTGGAAGAAAAAAATTGGTTCCGAGCTACAGTATCTGCAGGCCAAAACAAATTATGAAAGTCTCCGGAACAAACTCAGCACCCTGCAAACACAGTACCAGCGCTCGTTTATTAAATCCCCCATTGATGGATATGTAGATGCTATCGACCTGAAAGTAGGGGAGATGGCCATCCCGGGTCAACGGTTTTTTCATGTGGTAAACCTGAATCGGCTTTATGTGAATGCGCGGATTTCCGAAGCTTATTTGCCGATTATTCATGAAGGAGATGCCGTTGAGGTTCGCTTTCCGGCTTTTCCTTCCATAGTCATGTATAAAAAGGTCTATCGCATTGGAAAGGTTATTAACAAACAGAGCCGGACTTTTAAACTTCAGCTGAAAGTAAATAACCCGAAACAGTTGCTGAAACCTAATCTGCTGGCCATTATCAGGATTAAAGACTATACCAATACCAAAGCTATTGTCGTTCCCTCCTTTACCATTCGCGAAGACATTCAGGGCTATTATCTCTATGTGGTTACCAAGGAAGATGGCCAAAAAATTGCCCGGAAACGCTATGTGAAAACAGGAAAATCGTTTAAAATGAAAACAGAAGTGATAAGCGGCCTGAAAGCAGGAGAAACCATTATCACACAGGGATATAACAACGTAACGAACGGTTCTGTTTTAAACATTCAGAAATAATTTTCTGTTGAAGCAAAATAAAAACATAAAGCTTTTTTTAAACAGTGAAGCATGAATACAAAGAAAGAAAAAACAGATAAGGTCATCCGGGATTTTAAACTCTCCACCTGGGCGCTCAACAATAAAAATACGGTCTATCTTTTTACCATAATTACCATAATTTTCGGATTTGTTGCGTATGTGGCGTTGCCCAAGGAGTTGTTTCCCGACATTAAAATCCCTACGGTGATGGTGCAGACCATATACCCCGGCAACCCGCCCGTGGATATGGAAAATCTGGTTACCCGTCCGTTGGAAAAACAACTCGAATCGGTAAAAGGCATAAAAAAAATGACGTCTATCTCTTCGCAGGATGCCTCCAGCATTTTTGTGGAATTTCATACCAATGTGGACATTCGTAAAGCCCTTGATGACATAAAAGATGCGGTGGACAAAGCAAAAAAAGACCTGCCCGACGACCTGCCAAGTGACCCGCAGGTTACCGATATTGACATATCCGAATTCCCGGTTATCAACGTAAACCTTTCCGGAAATTTCAGCCTGGGTGAGCTGAAAGGATTTGCTAACAATTTGAAAGATGAGTTTGAATCCATTTATGAAGTTTCCAAAGTAAACATAACCGGTATCACCGACAGGGAAGTGAAAGTTTTTCTAAACCCTTTCAAAATGGCAGCCATGCAGGTGAGCTTTACCGATGTGGAAAATGCTGTGAAATTTGAGAATATGTCCATCTCCGGAGGGGAAGCCAAAATTGGAAAAATAGATCGCGCTGTCCGGATTATTGGCGAGTTCAAAGATCCAGGTCAAATTGCAAATATTATTGTAAAACGCGATAAGGGACATATAGTCTATATGCGCGATATTGCCACGGTAAAATATGGTTTTAAAGAACGCGACAGCTATTCGCGCCTTGACAAACAGCCGGTGGTTACCTTGCAGATTGTGAAAAAAAGTGGTGAAAATCTTCTCTCCACTACTTCCCAGGTTTTTCAGATTCTGAAAGATGCACGGAAATCAAAACTTATCCCCGACAACCTGAAGATCACCATCACCAACGACCAGTCGGATCAGGTGAAAAAGCAGATTAACAACCTGGAGAACAGCATTATCATGGGGATAATCTTTGTTGTCGCTATTCTTTTCCTGTTTTTAGGCACACGCAACTCGCTTATTGTGGGTTTTTCCATTCCCATGTCGATGCTTATGGCTTTTATGGTGATGGGTATTGCCCATTTCAAAATCAATATGATGGTTCTTTTTGCACTGATTCTTGCACTCGGAATGTTGGTGGATAATGCCATTGTGGTTACCGAAAATATATACCGGTTTGTGCAGCGGGGCTACCCCGTAAAAGAGGCGGCCAGGCAAGGCGTAGGCGAAGTGGCTATGCCCATAATTTCTTCCACGGCCACTACGCTGGCTGCTTTCCTGCCGCTGGTTTTCTGGCACAGTATTATTGGCGAGTTTATGAAATTTCTTCCCATAACGTTGATTATCGTACTCACGGCTTCGCTTTTTAATGCACTGGTGATTGTCCCTGTTATTTTTGTGGATTTCTACAAGCCGGGCGACAGCAACACTTTACCCAACACGAAAAGAAGCCTGCGTTTTGCTGCTATTTTTACTGCTTTGGCTATTGTTTCTTTTGTAGCTAAATGGAATATTTTGGGATCCTTACTTGTGGGGGCAGCTATTTTAGGTTTGCTGAACCTGGCTTTTCTCACAAGGCTCGCCATTTGGTTTCAGAAAGTTTTCCTTGTGTGGTTAGAGGAAACTTATCTGAAATTTGTCCGTTTCGCCATTCGAAAAAACAACTCCTATTGGATAATTGCAGGCACTTTTGCTTTGATGGTTTTAACCATTTGGTTTTATTTCGCAAGTAAACCCAAAGTGGACTTTTTCCCTACTTCCGAACCTAAGCTCATCAATGTGATTGCCGAAATGCCTATCAGCACCGATATTAAAGTCTCTGACTCTATGATGCAGGTGATACAGACAAAAGTTTACCAACTCATACAGCCTGATATGAATATTGTAAAGTCGGTGTTGACCGTTACCGGAAAGGGTGCCGTGGGGCAAAACGAAGGTTTTACAAGCCGTGGTGGTGCGCCCAACAAGGGTATTATCACCATTAACTTTGTGGAATTTCAGAAAAGGCACGGTATCAACACCTTTACTATTATGCGCCGGCTGGCTGATACGCTGATTGGGAAATACCCTGGGGTAAACATTTCTCTCGAGAAACAGCGGGAAGGGCCTCCCGTGGGATACCCTATTAATATCGAAATCAGCGGAAAAGAATTTTCCACACTACTTCAGGTTACCGACAGTATTAAAGCATTGATTAACAGAAATAATATTCCCGGTATTGAAGGTCTTGATATGAATCTGAATGTAGGGAAACCGGAACTGCTGGTGAAGATTAACCGCGACAAAGCCCGTCGTTTTGGCCTCTCCACCGGGCAAATAGGCGATGCCATCCGAACCGCCCTGTTTGGGAAAGATATTTCCAATTTTAAACAGGGAGAAGATGAATACAAAATACGGATGATGCTGGCAGACAAGTACCGCTATAACATCTCTGACCTGATGAACCAGCGTATTACCTTCCGTTCACAATCTTCCGGCAAGATTATTCAGGTACCTATTTCGGCTGTTGCCGATTATAGATATGGATCCACGTACGGTTCTATTACCCGGATTAACCGGAAAAGGGTAATTACCCTGCATTCCAATGTGATAAAGGGATACAATGCCAACGAAATTAATGTAAAGTTGAAAAAGATGCTGGCCGGCTATCCCATACCTGCCGGTTATAAAGTTAGTTTCACCGGTGAGCAACAGTCGCAGGCCGATGCTGCTAAGTTCCTTTCCAAAGCTATGCTGATAGCGCTGGCTCTCATTATGATTATTCTGGTCAGCCAGTTTAACTCTTTTGTGAAGCCTTCCATTATTATGTTCAGTGTTATTTTGAGTACTATTGGCGTGTTTGGCGGACTGGCGACTTTTCACATGGATTTTGTGGTTCTGATGACAGGCATCGGACTGGTGTCGCTGGCCGGTGTGGTGGTGAACAATGCTATTGTTCTGATAGATTATATCGGGCTGGTAAAACTCCGTAAGAAAAAAGAAATGGGCATAGCCGAAAACGATGACCTGCCCATGGATGTGGCTATGGAATGTATTGTAGTGGCCGGAAAAACCCGGCTTCGTCCCGTTCTTCTTACTGCCATTACAACCGTATTGGGCTTGATTCCTCTGGCTGTGGGACTAAATATCAACTTTATCACATTGCTGAAAAACTTTAACCCGCAACTGTTCTTCGGAGGCGACAACACCGCATTTTGGGGCCCCATGTCGTGGACGGTAATTTTTGGCCTGACCTTTGCCACTTTCCTGACGTTGATTGTTGTACCGTCCATGTATCATGCACTATACACCGGGCAGGTAGTTATGAAACGGTGGTTCAAAAAAGTTAAACAGGAGGGATAACGACAAATTTTTCCAAAAAAGAAAACCCGGACGCTATGTCCGGGTTTTCGTTTAGAGCCTCCCATGGGACTCGAACCCACGACCTGCTCATTACGAGTGAGCTGCTCTACCAGCTGAGCTAAGGAGGCATTTTTTATCAGGCTGCAAAGATAAAAGAAAGCCGCAAATATCCTGTGGAAATTTGATAAACACCTGAAATTTGCTTTAAAGTTATTTAACATTTGACAAGTGCAGGATTTTATTATCTTGCGGCACTTTTTATTTTAATATTAAAAACTACTAAAAAAGATGAAATTAGCTGTAAAATCTGCTCTTCTTGTGGGGCTCATGATGTTTGGAATGGGGTTGTATGCCCAATCGGTTACCGATGCCGGAGAGATATTTAATCAAGGAAACACACAGTTCAAAGCAAAAGACTTCGGGCAGGCTGTAAACCTGTACGAAAAGGCACTGAAGATTTGCAAAACTGTTGGCCCTGATGCTGCTGATCTTCAGTCGCAGATAGAATCACAACTCACTACCTCCTATTTTTGGAATGGAATTTCTTTTTATAAAAAAAGAGGATTTGACCAGGCTATCGCCCAGCTGAAAAAGGCTAA
>VAPK010551882.1_pt1 | contig 15101 bp, 10 predicted proteins | sample 3395031 | NCBI WGS metagenome assembly VAPK01 (sample SAMN08290443, study PRJNA428436) | hydrothermal vent metagenome | isolation source: Deep-sea hydrothermal vent chimney 1 | place: Pacific Ocean: Juan De Fuca Ridge
ACTATCAACAACCCAATCCCAACTGCTGTAAGGGTGACACCCGTTGTGCGCAGCACCTTTACCGATACTGTCGCACTAGTCGGACAAGTCACTGCTGCCGAGTCAGTGACAGTCTCTCCCAAACGTAACGGACGCGTAGCAGAGGTCTGGGCAGATGAAGGCATGACAGTTACCAAAGGCACACCACTACTACGCTTGGAGTCAGCTGGTCTGACTGGCGAAGCAATAATCGCTCTCGCACAATCACGCCTAAGCGTCACAACAGCTAAAGATGCACTCATCAACACACGAAAAGTAACAACTGAATCAGTCAATAGTGCCACGACAGCAGTCCACCAAACACAAGCCAGTCTCTCCTCGGCACTGCTGAATCTAGAGAATACCGATCGTGAAACTACCGAGACAATTAATCAAATCTATGAAACTGCTAAACGTACACTCGATACCACCCTACTGACACTGACCAGCAGTCTAGAAGATTTGAATATGATCCTCGGAGTCGATATAGGCAAAGAGACTATCAACGATAGCTTCGAACAGTATCTCGGTGCACTTGATCAGACGACTTTACAGATCGCAGAGGATGATTTTCACACAGCACGAGAGATTCAACTAACCACTACAAACCTAGGACCACTAATGCGTCACGGAGAGATCGATAAAGCACTGACTATATTGGACACAGCACTCCGATCTGCCACTATAGCCGCCACCAGTACCGATGCCGTACTAGTCAAGACTGTCACAAGTAATACCTACACTCCAGCTATGCTGACTGCACACATCAATAGTGTCAATGCTGTCGAAAACAATCTCAACGCCTCACTAATCCAAATAGAAAGCAGTCAACAAGCAATCCGTACTGCAAAAATAGCCCGTAAAGATTCACTCGCTAGCCTGCGCGTCGCTATCAAAAACGCTCGTACATTAGTCGACGGCAGTCAGGCCAGACTAGCAGTAGCCAATGCCAGTGCGGATCAAAATATCACTGCTGCGGCAAACGCACTTCAAATGGCAGAGCAAGCACTACTATCTACACAAGTACGATACGAACCACTCACGGTCGTCGCCCCACGTCCTGGAGTAATCGTCGCTAGACGAGCCGATCCAGGTGAGTCTGTCACAGTTGCTACGCCACTTTTTGAAATCGCAGAAATCGACACTGTCAAAATCACTATCGAGGTAACCGAACGTATAATCAATAAAATAGCCTTAGGTGACATTATCCCCGTCACAACTGATATAACTAAAAAAATCTTCTTGGCAAAAGTAACTCGGCGCGATCTAGCTGCTGATCCTGCCACCCATACTTTCACTATCGAACTCACACTAGACAATACTGCCCAGCTCCTGCTCCCTGGCATGCTCGCCAGCACCACCATCACAGTGGCAGAAAAACCAGATGTAATAATAATCCCGACTAGCGCAGTACTAACTGATATTGACACTGGTGAATCTGCGGTCTTTGTCTCTGTAGATGGAGTCGCACAAAAACGACCTGTCACTCTCGGTATGACCAATGGCAAAGACATCATCATCACTACAGGCTTGACGACAGGTGAGCTACTCATCACGACAGGTGCCGACTTCCTCGATGATGAGGAAGCAATTTTAATTATCGAATAAAATGCCATTTCGCCAAGACCTAACAGCTATCGGACGACTCGCTGCCTTCATGATAAAACGAGCACGCTTGGCTTTTTTGGCAATTGTGATTGTACTGGTCTATGGTCTCGGTGTCGCCTATCCTGCACTACCACGTCAGAGCTACCCAGACATCGAGCAGCCACAAGGATTCGTCACAGTCCCCTATCCTGGTGCGACTCCAACCGAAGTAGAAAACCTAATCGTCAAAAAACTCGAAGACAAAATTCAAAATATTTCTGAACTAGAAGAACTCTCCAGCAGCAGCTATGAAGGTTTAGCAGTTGTTGCAGCGACTTTTGAGGCTGGTAGCAATATCACAGACGTACTTCAAAAATTACGAGAGAAGGTAGATGAAGCAAAAATAGAATTCCCCAGTGATGCCAAAGACCCTAGTATCAATAGTCTCAATTTTGGCGATCAGCCAATCATTGAAATTGCTATCGCTGGTAATCCTCAACGTACACCAACCGAGCTAAAAGACTTTGCTGAACTCATAAGTAACCGCCTTGAAAAAATCAAAGGTGTCAGCGAGGTCAATCTCATCGGTGAACGCAAGCCTGAACTGCGTGTGAGGCTAGATCCACTCCGGATCGCAGGCTACGGCATCTCGGTCGAGCAAGTCGTCGGAGCGATCCGTACCGCCAATCTAAACCTACCCGGTGGTGAACTAACAATCGGCACAGACAAATACCTAGTCCGAGTCATCAGCGAGCTAACTGATACCGAACAAATCGCAAACTTGGCAATCCCAATAGGCAACAAACGAATCTTTATACGTGACATCGCCACTGTCAGTTCAGACTACGAAGAGGCCACCACTTTGACACGTGCTATGAAACGCCAAACTGACAACACACTCACAGGTGGTCCAGCGGTACTGCTACAAATAAAGAAAAAACTCAATACCAATATCATTCAGATTTCACACGATGCACTGGATATCTTGGACGTGATGAAAAACAAAGAACTACCCAAAGATATTCAACTCATTGTCACCCAAAACTTTGCCGAAGACACAGAAAACGACTTAACCAATATGCAAAGCAGTGCCATGTGGGGACTCGGACTCGTGATGCTCGTGCTCTTTCTCTTTATCAATCTACGGGCAGCACTCATCGCCAGCCTAGCGATCCCACTTTCACTCGGTATGGCATTTATCCTGATGACAATCACAGGCAGTACGATCAACTTCGTTTCACTTTTTGCACTCGTCATTGCTATCGGTATCCTCGTGGACAACGCCATTGTAATAGTAGAAAACACCCACCGCCACCTAAATCTCGGCGAATCACCCAAAGACGCTGCGATCATCTCAGTATCAGAAGTCGGCGTACCTGTCATTTCTGCCACGCTCACCACACTGGCAGCCTTTCTCCCACTCGCCCTCATGACTGGCGTCATGGGCAAATTTGTACAGATTCTGCCACTGACGATTATGTTTTGTCTGACTAGCTCACTCATCGTCGCACTACTCTTTACACCAGTCCTGAGTGCATACTTCGCTGCTACCCGCAAATCTGCGACAACCTCCAATCGCTTTTGGGATATTCTCAGCGCACCTATACGGTCTTTTCGCACTGGCTTAGACAATCTCGCAAAGCGGTACAAACCATTTGCTAGATGGCTCATGCATTCAGCACAACGCAAGCTAATCGTTGTCACACTCGCTTGGTCACTCTTTGCGCTCTCGATCTATCTACCACTTTCGGGTATTTTACCTACGTCTTTTTTTCCAAAAGAAGATGTCGGCATGCTGGTCATAAATATCGAGCTACCCCAAGGCACAAGTCTAGCTGGGACTAGCCGTCTTATCGCACCAGTTGAAGAGATCGCCAACCAAATCCCAGAGCTAACTGCCTATAGCACCACCGTAGGCAAACTCTTTACCGACATCGGCGCCCAAAGCTCTGGTGACCACCTTGCCAATCTACTACTGAAGTTTCCCAAATCTGACGAACGTGAACGCACAACCTTCACTATCGCCGCAGAGCTACGAACAAAACTCGCTCTCCTGCCAGGTATGCAGCTCACTGTCTGGGAGCCAGCAGGCGGACCACCAGCCAGCAACCCTATCAATATCCGAGTCCTAGGCGACGACCTAGCTACGCTGCGTAGTCTAGCCCGCCAGCTCGGCGGTATCTTGAAGCACACCCCCGGAGCGATCTCGGTCAACGACGGTACAAGTAGCGGCACCCAAGAGCTAGTCATCACAGTCGACCGACAGCGTGCCACCATACTCGGACTCTCAGTCAGTGACATCAGCAAGCAAATTCGTACAGTCTTCGCCGGTACAACTGCTGTGACGCTCTATAGCGGTGAGACAGACGTAGATATCGTCGTCCGTGCCTCCACACACTACCGCGACCAGCTCACCGACCTGACTCAACTAAACATCACAACTGGAAGCAGTGTACAAATTCCATTTGAATCCGTAGCCGAGATCACACTCCGACCTGGACCAGACACCATTCATCGCTTCGACAGCACACGAGTCATCACAGTGAAAAGTGATATACCTGAGGGAGAATTATCCTCTGTAGTATTGAAACGTTTTCGAGCAACCCTGGCAGAAGCCGAAGCAGCTGGTGACTTCACACTACCCAAGGGCTATACCATCACATACGCTGGTGAAAATGAAGATACGAGTGATAGTTTTACCAGTCTTGGTGATGCGCTCTTGATTGGATTTATTCTGATTTATTTGATCCTTGCCACTCAGTTCAACTCACTCACCCAACCCTTTAGTATCCTCACTGCTATGCCGCTCGGACTGATCGGTGTCTTCCCAGGACTCTGGCTCTTGGGTATTAACTTTACCTTTACCAGCTTCATCGGTGTAGTCGCACTGCTCGGCATCGTAGTCAATGATGCGATCGTACTATTTGATTTCATCGCGACCCAAAATGTAAAAAAGAAACTACCCCTATCAGAAGCAATCGCCGAGGCAGGCAGTATTCGCCTCGCACCGATCCTCTCGACCTCACTGACGACTATCGGTGGATTGCTCCCACTCACACTCAGCCAGCCAACCTGGGGGCCACTCGGCTATGCGATGATTTTTGGGCTCTCACTATCCACAGTACTGACACTCGTCGTGATACCAGCCATGTTTGCACTCACCGCGCGTTACAATATCTTTGCCTTCCTCGTGATCTTCCTCGGACTCGGACTTGGTGGTGGTATCGCGTTTTTGACTGTCATGGCAACAGGTTTTATTTTCCTCGGTATCATACTCGGCATTACATTTGCCCTCACCTATGCATACTTCATCGCACCACACTTCTTAAACGGCGCAGCGTGGCTCCTCACGCGCTATGTCAAACAACCCGTAGACTAACTTTTAGACCACAGCTCCTAACAAGACAAGAGTATTTCTCCGAATTTTCGGAGAAAACTACCCACTGAGAAGCAACAAAGCTTGATTCTGTATTTTATTCAGCCAATCCTTGTCCCTGGGTTTTCATTTTTGAGCACGATTTGCGAGAGTACGTTCTTGACATTGCCATCGGCGAGCCACACTGGACACTCGGCTGCTTTGGCTGCCTCGCACTTTGTCCGCATACCACCATGACCAGAGCCATTACTCTCACCTGCTGCATATTTTTTTAAATCACTCTTGCGGACTTCCGTGACTAGCTTGGCTGCTGGATCGTCACGTGGATCTACCTCGTAAAGTCCCACGACGTCTGTCAGGATCACCAGCCCATCGGCACCTAGCAGATTGGCCACACTGGCTGCTAGTCGATCGTTCGCCATATATTTCAGCTCATCTGTTGCCGTTACATCATTTTCATTCACAATCGGCAAAACTCCTTGGGCTAGCAGTAGTTTTAATGAGTTGTGTGTGTTTTGAAGTGTATCGAGATTTTCGAAGTCGTGGGACTGTAGCAGTACTTGGGCAATAGTGATCCCATGCTCCTTGGTAAATACCTTGTGATACTGACCCATGAGCAATCCTTGTCCGACTGCTGCCAGTGCCTGACGCTCACTGAGCGTCTCATGCTGACCAAATTTTAGCTCTGCACGACCAGCAGCTACCGCACCGCTCGTCACCAGTACTACTTCGCGCTTGTTGGTATGTAGCCGTTTGATTTCCCGCGCGATCTTGATCAGGAAATCTATATCGAGCTGTCCATTTTCTTTCGTCAGCAGCGTCGTACCGATCTTGACGACGATTCTATTTAGTTCAGCCATAACGAAACAATTTTAACAGACCAAGGCGACTTTTGTCGCGGCTCTGCTATAATCCCTCTGCTCTCTCACTCTACCCAAATGACCAAGATAAAGACCATTCATGCACGCGAGATCCTCGATAGTCGCGGTAACCCGACTGTTGAAGTCGACATTCAGACCAGTACAAGCTTCGCTCGCGCAGCAGTACCCAGTGGCGCTAGCACTGGCACTCACGAGGCTGTCGAGCTACGTGACAATGATGACACGCGCTATCTCGGCAGAGGTGTCACCCAAGCCGTACGAAATGTAAATGAAGTGATTGCTCCAGCCTTACAAGGCTACGATACGACAGACCAAACCCAACTCGATACCAAGCTCCGCGAGCTAGATGGTACGGATAATAAAAAAAAGCTCGGCGCCAACGCACTACTTGGAGTCTCTATCGCCGCCGCCAAAGCCGCTGCCTGGGGTCAAAAAAAAGAGCTCTACGAGTGGTTCAGTGAGCTCGCTGGCAATACTGAGCTCGTCCTACCGACACCTATGATGAATATCATCAATGGTGGAGAGCACGCCGACAACGGCATCGATATTCAAGAATTCATGATCGTCCCAACCGGTTTTGAAAGCTTTCACGAAGCACTGCGCGCTGGCGCCGAGATCTTTCAGACTTTGAAAAAAATCCTCCAAAAGGCTGGTCATAGCACCAATGTCGGTGATGAAGGTGGCTTCGCACCAAACTTTGCAACAACCACGGAGGCGCTCGATGCCGTCACACAAGCGATCGACGAGGCAGGCTACGCCGACCAAGTCCAAATTGCACTCGATCCCGCTAGCACCGAGTTTTTCAACGCTGGCAAATATAAAATAGAAGGTAAAGCTCTTTCTGCCTCTGAATTAGTCGACTATTATGCCGCTCTGGTCGAGCGCTACCCCATCGTCAGTATTGAAGACGGACTAGCAGAAGACGACTGGGACGGCTGGCAAATATTGACAAAAAAAATAGGTACCAATGTCCAGCTCGTCGGTGACGACATCTTCGTCACCAACCCCATAAAACTACAAGAAGGTATCGACAGGAACGTAGCTAACTCAATCCTCATCAAGCTTAATCAAATTGGTACAGTCAGTGAGACAATCAAGGCTGTGAAGCTGGCACAAACAGCTGGCTACACTGCCATCATCAGTCATCGCAGTGGCGAAACCGAAGACACCACCATCGCCGACCTCGCCGTCGGACTCGCCGCTGGTCAGATCAAGACTGGCTCACTCTGCCGCACCGACCGTATCTGTAAATACAACCAGCTACTTCGCATCGAAGAAAAGCTAGGCACCAAAACTAAATATGCTGGTAACGTTTTTCAAAAATAGCTAAGAAATAGTCTAGATACACACAAAAATCAGCCTTAATCTGGCTTTTTTGGTCTAAATATGGTAAAATGGCTAGAAACAAAAATGCCAAAGCTAAAACCAAAAAAATCTCGCCCAAGGAGAGCTGCTATGTCATACAAGCATCAGAAAAAAATAAATGACTACGCACAAAAACTCACTGCCTTTGCTGTATTGATTCTGATACTAGGGAGTGCCATGATCTGGCAAAGTTTATATTTTGACTCTGGACTACAGAGTCCAGTAGCAACACCAGGTCTACAACCACCGCAGGCAAACGAAAATGAAAAAAGAAACCGAAGAGCGTTTCCTAGTGCAGCTGATCAGCTATCTGCCAACGCCGTTAATTTTTCTATCGCAGTCGCACTAGGAGCTCCTACGGCTCTGCAGTATGCCAGTCCCTACGTCGGCTCGGTCGCCCTACGCTGGCAGCCAGTAGCACTACCAAGTGGTGGTGGTTATTATGTTTATTATCGTCCTAGCGGTACATCTACATACCCCAGCTGCCCAGCAACCAGTGCTGATCTGGCGGCAGACAAAAACTGCTTGACCGTCCAGCCTGTCAACCGTTTTGATCTTGTCACGCCGATAGATCTCACCATAGACAACCTACAACCAGGTAACTACTACGACTTTATTGTGAAGTCATTTATGCCGACGACAACCAGCAATAGTTCTAGTACTACGATCCAGACTAGTATCTCCGCATGTACCGACTGCGAAGTCCTAAATCTATTGATAAAAACTAGCACCCCTCCAGCACAAAACAACACCGTGGCAAATAAGAGTACCGGACCAAGTACCGGACCAAGTACCGGACCAAGTACCGGACCAAGTACCGGACCAAGTACCGGACCAAGTACCAAACCAAGTACCAAACCGATCAGTACTCCGAGTAAAAAAACTATAGGACCTATGCATCCTAACGCTACGACAAATACTATTGAAACCAACAATACAGTCGCAAAACCTATCTTCACAGATATCGATACTACTAATTGGTCATATCCTTTCATCACTACACTAAAAAATCGCAATATCATTAATGGATACTCCGATGGTCGATTTGGTCCAAATCTACCAATTAGTCGTGCAGAAATTACAAAAATAGCCCTGATTGCCTTCCGTGATATTGACGCCAAATACGATAATACAGCTACACCATACCCAGATGTCAAGACAGGCTACTGGTATACACCATTCATTGCCCAAGCCAGTAGCATCGGCATTATCAGCGGCAATAGTGATGGACTCTTCCGACCAAACCGATCAGTCACTCGTGCTGAAGCTCTCAAAATTCTCCTAAGTGGTGCTGAACTCAAGAGCAATGCCACTACCACACCATTTGTCGACGTATCACCAAATGACTGGTTTGCACCATTTGTAGCACTGGCCGCCCAAAAAGGCATCATTGGTGGATACAGCGAACGCGCTGCCAACTTCAAACGCAAACTTGTAATCGGATACACTGGCAGCGACGTCAAACAGCTCCAAGAGTTACTCACTCAAAGTGGATATTACAAAGGTAAGATCACTGGTTATTTTGGACCAATTACTCGTTATGCTGTACTACGACTGCAGTCAGACTATCCAGACACCTATCTCACCGATGGCTGGGGTGACATCGGTCCAGCAACCGCCACAAAACTATTTGAACTGGCTGGCTATAGTTCTAGCAATTTGGTACGTCAGGTCTTCCGACCAAATCAATTCATCACTCGTGCGGAAGCTAGTAAAATCGCAGTTATCCTCCTCGACCTCAGAGAACAAGGATATTCCACCTATATCAAACCAAAGAGCCCCACATCAGCAGTAGCGACAGAAATAAGTCCTACCACAGATACCAACCACATAATAAAACAACCAACCAGAAAAAACCTTACTCCTACGCATGCCAGTAAGCCCACATCACAAAGTCGGACTCTTAGATCAGTAGCAATTCCAAAAGTAACTTCCACCACATCAAATAAATCTAATGCAGTCAAGACAACACCTCAAAAAACCGTCGATCAAATAAAGCCTTATGTATGGAATAATATAAAAAACTTTTTTAATTTTTAGTCAGCATACCTATTTAGCTCAGGTGCTGTCACACTCCAAAAAAATTCTATTTTACTACGAACTTCTTTACACCGAAAAAAAACAGCCCACTGCCAATAATTATTGGCACAATCTTCCAAGAATCTAAAAACTCACCGCCATAACTAAAAACGAAGGCAAATGGCAAAATACCAAACAAGGTCGCCCAAAAATAAATCTTGAAACTAACTTTGGTTAATCCGAGCGCGTAGCTCAAAATATCCACAGGAATAACCATTCGTAAAAGAAAAATTGTAAAAAATTGCTCACTTCTGGGAAAACGAGCAATCAGTCGATCAACTTTTTTAGAATCAGTAAATTTTTGTAAAATCTGATAACCAAATTTTTTGGCAAGTAAGAAATTAACAATCGCACCAATTTGCCAAGCTACGACAGATGCGATCAAGACTGACTGCCAACCCCAAAAGTTCGCAGCGAGCGGTGTGAGCGGCATAGTGGCAAGCGGTGCAGCAATCACAGCTGTCACAGTAAGTAAAAAATAAACCACCAATCCCTTAGCTGATTCTTCTCTCAGATTTTTGAGCCAATCGGCAAAAGGCAAATCAACCATCGACAAAAAGTACCAGCCCAAAGCAAAAATACTTAAAATAAAAAATCCAAGTGCGATTTGGCGCCAACGATAACCTGTCTTGCAACAAGATTTTTCGATAATTTTTCTCGAGCATTTTTTCATTTTTTACAATGTGGATTTTTTCCAGCTCGATGATTGAGAAAAATCGCGACAGTCATAAAAATCGCACCAGCAATCCAAACTAAATCTTCGCCAACAATGTAACGACCCATCCAAAGCAAGGCTCCACCAATAATCAAAAGCAACAGTGGTGAAACTTGTCTGTGAATCCGAAAAGCTGAAATAAAACCATAAAGCGCAATCGCAAAGAAAACACCAACGATCGGCTGCCAAAATGGGATCAGCGCACCGAGTCCAAACGAGGCAAGCAGACTAGTAAAAAACGGTACACAGAGCGGACAAGCTGCAATACCAGCGACACTGCCAATCGCACCTGTGTTTGAGAGAGCTTCTTTTTTCATAAGATGAAAGGTTAAAATTATTTTAAATTTTTATGCACAACAGGAAAGCTTATCAATATCTTTGGTGAAAGTTTGCGCCACTAGCTTGAGACTTTCGGTATGGGTCGGATATACAAAAATTGTCTTGGCAATTTGCTCGTAGGTTAGTTTTTGCTGGATCGCAAAGACTGCTGACTGAATAGTCTCAGCAGCATTTTCACCGACGATCTGTACGCCGAGCACCTGTTTGGTATCTGCATCTGCTACCAGCTTTATCACGCCACGCGTGTCGAGCACAGCTCCTGCTTTTGGTACTTTGGCATACGGCAAAACTCGTGAGACTATTTTGATTCCGCTTTGCTCAGCTGCTTGCGCTGTCAGCCCGACGACCGCGACCTGCGGCGAAGTGAAGACGGCGTGAGGTACAAGACCATAGTCTAGTTTTTCCTTTGTGCCGTTAAAGAGATTTTCAATCACATTGTTACCTTCAGCAGCAGAGACTGTCACCAACTCTGCTCGTCCAACGACATCACCGATCGCATAAATATGTGGCACGGCAGTTTGTAAAAATTCATTTACTTCGACATTACCTTTTTGATTTGTCTTTACGCCGATTGCTGCCAAACCAATTTTTTCTGTATTTGGTTTTTTACCAGTCGCGAATAGCACACGGTCAGCAGTTAATTGTTTTTCCTTACCAACGTGCTCAAAACTAACTTCGGTTTGCCCGTCCATCTGAACGAAACTCTTTACACCTACGCCTGTCAAAATCTCCATTCCTTCGCTACGCAGAGCCTTTTCTAGCTCGCTGGAAATTTCTTCATCCAAGTTTGGCAGAATATGCGATGAGCGCTGTAGGATCGTCACCTTCACACCGAAACGATGGAATATCTGTCCCAACTCCAGTGCTACGGCTCGTCCACCGATGATAATAATACTTGCGGGCAATTCACTGAGTTCGAGTGCAGAAGTGGAGTCAAGCGCAGCGATCTCATTAGCTCCAACGAGCGGTGGTACAGCCGGCTCACCACCCGTGGCAATGACAGCATAGTCAAACTCGATTTTATCCTCGTCGACAGCTAACGTATGTGCATCGACAAACTTTCCTTCGCCTTGGAACAGTTGGATTTGCGGATAACTTTTGAGGATATTCCAGTATTTTTCCTCACGGAAATCATCGAGCAGCTTTCCCTTTTTTGCGATTAGGCTGGCATAATCGAGTGATTTTTGTTCAAGCTTGAGGGCAGTATACGGTTGATTTTTCGCTGTTGAGTAAATCTCCGCTGCTCGCAACAGGTGCTTACTCGGTATACAGCCACGATTGAGACAGGTACCACCGATCTGCTTACGTTTTTCGATGATCGCGACTTTTTTGCCCAGCTCTGCCGCACGGATAGCTGCGGCGAATGCGCCCGAACCACCGCCTAGGATAACAAGGTCAAAATGATTTGGCGATACTGTTTTTGATTCAGGCATAGTTAAAAAAATTATATTAGCCTTGAGTGCAAAATAATCCTTGATCATTCTCTGTATAGTCCGGCTCAATTGTCGTATGAGAAATTTGAAATTTTGTCATCAGGCGTGTATTCACTTCAGCGAGGATCTCTGCACAATGACAACGATCCTGTTCTTTTAAAATAACGTGGCAAGTAAGATGATTTTGCCCAGAAGCCAGTGTCCAAATATGCAGGTCGCAAACTTTTTTCACTGCTGATACTTGTGTGATCTCACGGACGACAGCATTGAAATCAATCTCAGCTGGAGTGTTTTGCAACAAAATATCAAGACTCTGCTGAACAACCTGCCAACCGCTACGAAACATTAAAATTACAATAAAAAATGCGGCAGCAAGATCAAAATAAAGCGCGAAAGTTGACCAAAAAATCGCCAGTATGGCTGAAATAATCACAGCCACTGAAGCAGCGGCATCATAAATCATACAGAGATTGGTTGAATGAATATTGAGATCATCTTTAGCTTTTTTATGTAATAAGAAAATAGAAAGTAAGTTGACTACAAGTGCGATACTGGCAAAAATAATCACTAAATTTGTATCAATTGGTTCAGGATTGAGGAAGCGGAGAACTCCCTGATAAATAATAAAAATACCTGTGGCGATGAGAAAACCTCCCTTGAGAAAGGCAGCAATAATTTCCCAGCGCTTACCGCCAAAAGTTTCATTGGCTGTTGGGCGACTCTCCATTTTGCCTAGCGCGAAATAAGTAATGCCAAGTGCGAGTGTGTCGGCGGTATTATTGAAAGCATCAGAGAGAATCGCGACCGAGCCAGACAAAACTCCGCCAACCAACTCTAGTAGGCTGACAGCACCGTTGAGTAATAATGCAAAGAGCACTTTATACTTACCAGATGATCCAGATGGGTTTGGACAGCAAGAGTCAGACATAAAAAATTATTTAAGGAGTTTACAAAAATGTGTATCAATGAGGAAATAAAAAATAGTTTGACCTCTCCGTTGAAAATCAACTAAGCCACAGTCGCGCATCTTACGCAGATGCTGGGAAAGGGCAGAAGACGAAAGACCAATAGTCGTGGCTAGATCACAAACACAAAGTCGTTTTTTCTTTTGGAGTAGGTGCGCTATCTGTAGGCGAGCAGGATTACTAAGAATTTCGAAATAGCATACTCGTTTTTTCAACTCTCTCTTGGGCAAGAGAGCTTTGGTCAGCTCACGCAACTCTGCTGCGGAGTGCGGAGGAGCGATACATTTCAAAGTTCTTAGCTTAGCTGAAGAACTTTTCTCGCCAAGAGCAGTCAAATCTTGAGGCATTTTAGTCTTATTAGTATATTAGAAGTTACTAACATAATATAGTTGCTGATAATAAAAAGCAAGCAAAGGCGATTGAGCCAAAATACGTGGATACTCTCCTAAACACCACAGCTCAAGGCGCTAACTAAGTCAATCTCATTTCTCCAAATATTCGGAGTAATACATAAAATTATTTTGGCGCAGAATACGCATATAGTTAGCCTCGCCTTCCAAGCCACAATTAATTCTCCGTATATGAGAACTCTATACTTTGGACGTTTACTTTCACTAACCGTCGCTGTCTTTATCATCCTCATACCTCCGCCACGAAGAACCGCCTAGCTTTGCCAGACGAACCTTCTTGGCAGCGCCACGGGGAGTCGAACCCCGGTTACCGGAATGAAAATCCGGTGTCCTAACCGTTAGACGATGGCGCCATTTTGTAAATGGCTGGCAGCCGCACGGGGAATCGAACCCCGGTTGCCGGAATGAGAATCCGATGTCCTAACCACTAGACGATGCGGCCAAGTAATTGAGCTGGAGGAGTTTAGCGAAACCAAGGATCTTCTTCAAGCGCGCACCCACTGCATACCACCTAGATTTTTTGCGAGTCCTTTCATCTCGAGTAAGCTAAGAGTCGCACTCGCTTCACTCGTGGTCAATCCAGATTCACGTATGATCTCATCGGCATGGAGAGGTGTTTTTGCCAAGACTTTCCAAATCGCTGACTCAAATGGTGTATCGACTATAATCTCACGAATTTTGAGCTGCTCTGGCAACTCTTTGAGGTTGAGACTTTCGAGGATATCGTTTGCGCTGAGTACTGGTTTGGCACCCGATTGGATCAAGCGATTGGGTCCTGCTGAGGTTTCAGAAAAAATATTACCAGGTACAGCAAAAACTTCTCGACCAAACTCATTGGCTAGCTGAGCAGTGATGAGTGAGCCAGACTTTTCACGTCCTTCGGTGACCAGTACTCCCCGACTGAGACCTGCGATGATACGGTTGCGCTGAGGGAAGTTGTACTGGCTCGGCTCTGTGCCGATCGGATACTCAGAGATAATCGCACCACCCTTACGAAGAATCTCCTCAGCAAGTTTACGATTTTGAGCTGGATAAATCTCATCGATACCATTGCCCAGCACGGCGACTGTCCGTCCACCTACATCAAGTGCTGTCTGGTGTGCCAGACTGTCAGCTCCGAGTGCCAAACCCGACACGATCGTTGCACCAGTTTGTGCCAGCTCGCGAGTCAGCTCGATAGTCGCCTGGCGTCCGTAAGGTGTATTGACCCTGCTGCCAACTACTGCCACGGCAAAATCATCGGCTGGTACAGGGAACTCTCCACGTATGAGCAAGACTGGTGGCGGTGCGTAGATTTCCTTGAGTAGCTTGGGGTAATGATCACTCGTGATAGGTAGCACCTTGACGCCGAGTTTGGTCAAACGAGCTAGCTCTTCGTCTGGATTTAGCTTTTCTTTTTTGGTCCAAATGTCTCGTACAGCGTTTTGCTCTACACCTGCCGCTATCCACGCTGCCTGACTAGATTGCCAAATCTTTTCAACATCATTTTGGAAGTATTTCAAAAGCTTCTCGAAACGCAGGGGTGTTAGCTTTTCGAGACGATTGAACGCGGCGAAGTATTGGTCCATTAGAGCTGCTTAAACTGCCTCCTGATAAATGCTGTAGCGGCAGCTGGTTTGTAGATACCATCACGCTCGAAGGTCACGGCCGCCTCATCATAAAGTGTTCGCGGTGCTTTGCGTCCGAGGATTATTACATTGCCTTTGTACAGTCCGAGCTGGACAGTGCCAGTGATTTTTTGACGCAGCTTTTCGATCTGTTGTGCGAGCTGAAGTCGACGACGTGCATACCAGAAGCCGTTGTAGATAAGCTCGGAATACTCCGGTGCAATCCGATCACGTGCGTGCGCTTCAGCTTTTGGTATGGTGAGGCTCTCGAGCGCTCGTAGGGCGTGCCAGAGCACTGTGCCACCTGGCGTCTCGTACACTCCCCT
>VAPK010399309.1_pt1 | contig 15094 bp, 15 predicted proteins | sample 3395031 | NCBI WGS metagenome assembly VAPK01 (sample SAMN08290443, study PRJNA428436) | hydrothermal vent metagenome | isolation source: Deep-sea hydrothermal vent chimney 1 | place: Pacific Ocean: Juan De Fuca Ridge
TAACTGGGAAGAGCTAATATATTAATACACTACTTCTTATTTGTAGAGGTTAACTTAGTGCTGACTCTTTTCTAAACTTTTTAGCCAAACTATAATAGAATGTTGCACGATATTTTTGACGTGTAGATTGTAATTCTTCACAGACGTCTTTTATGGCAGCATTTAGTATATCTTTACTTACTTCTAGTCCCAATTTTTTTATTAAAAAATTTTTACGTACTGTGTCTAGCTCTTTAGGGTCAGAACATGAAACAAGCTCAGCATCTTTTCTATAGATAGATGGTCCAAGATTTTTTACTATGATTGCTAGAAAATCTTCATCTACTTCACCATAACGTTTTTTAACATCTTTAGTGTAAAGTGCTATTTTTGCAGCTTTTTTTGTACCTTTGAGGACTGTAGTTGTTTTGATTTTTGTTGCCTCTTTTTTAGGTTTAACGACAGCAGTTTTTTTAGTAGGGGTTGCTTTTTTATTGATACTTGTTTTAGTAGTTATTTTTTTAGTAGTGGCTGCAACCTTCTTTTTAGTTACAGGAGTTTTGGTTGAAACTTTTGTAGTTTTTGTTACTGTTTTTTTTGCAGTAGTTGTTTTTTTGGTTATAGATTTTTTTGCTGGACTCTTCTTTGTAGTTGCTGTTTTTGAAGCAGCTGTAGATTTTGTCTCTATTACTTTCTTTTTAGTTGCACTTTTCTTTGTAGGTGCTTTTTTAGTAGTAGTTGTTTTGGTTTTTGTACTGGTACTTTTTTTAGGTTTTGTGGGGGTAGTAGTTTTTTTCTTCGTAACTGTTTTTGTTTCTGGACTAACATTAGATTCTTCTGGAGGAGTGGCAACACCTAAAATTTTACTCTTTGTATTTTGTATAACATTTTTAAAATCTTCTACAACAAGTGCTTCAGCACTTTTATCAGGCACTTTTCGTTTGATCACTTTTTTATATAATACATCATCATCTTTAGGAGTACCAATAGTTAAAACTTTTTTAAATAACTCTGTAATTGTTGTAATAATTGCCATAATATATCCTTTTTAAAGATTTGATTAATATATTATATCATAAAGGCTCAATACTCTTTTAGAACATTATTTATCTGTACATATGCTGTAATAGGTGTTGTTTCAAAATATAGAAGAGCATGCTTCTTAGCAAAATCTCGTGTCATTTTTTGTACCTTGAGCAGATTGAAACGTGGTGCTTTAGGGAAGAGATGATGCTCTATCTGTGTATTAAGTCCACCATAGAACCAGTGTACAAAAGCCCCACCAGTTAGTGACCGACTTGTTCTCATTTGTAGTTCCATCCATGAGAGTTTTTTACCCTCATCTTCTTTGAAACTTTCACATCCTAAGTGGTTTGTAATAAACCCAAAAGAGAGCCAAGGAGAGAGAGTGAAATTTACAACAAGAGCAACAATAAGCGTATTTAATGCACCTATTTGAAATATAAGTGTTCCCCATATAAGAGGCCAGTGCATTAACATAAGTGCAAACTCACCCCAAAGTTTACGCTTAATTACAAAACTATAAGATTGTGCAATAAAAGCAGGAAACATAAAAAACTGTGCTCCCCAGAATATAAGATATTTATATTTTTTTATAAATGGATTGCTACCCTTTTCTTTTGTAAATGCACGATCTAGTGCAAGTATATCTTCATCTTTTTCTTCAATATTGCAATATGTGTGATGATTAATGTTATGTTTGAAATCCCACCAAGAAGATGAGTTACTTAGGATAAAAGCAGAAAAAGGGTAGCTAAGTTTAGTAGAGAGTGACTTACTTTTAAAATATTGCGTATGCAAGACATCATGAGAGACAAATACAGAACGAGTCATAACCAATGTTATAAAAAGTCCTAAAAGAATAGGGTTCCACATAGGAGCAGTAGTCAATGCGACTACCATAGAAGCAATAACAGCTACCATTTCTATGGTTCCACGAACAGGAATGCGATCTAGTAAACCAGCTTCACGAACTTTAGCTTTTAAATCATCAAATATATCTGGATATGGGGTTGTAGTGTTTGACATTGAGGAGCCTTCATACAATTTCATTGTTTTTATTATAACTTTTATAGATTAAAGTAATTAAAAAGAGGATATTAGTTATTCTTTAGCCTAAAAAATGTACTTCCCGACCCAGAAAAGAACCAGTCTTTAGTGTCTAGATTTTCTAACTCTGGGTAGGTAGCTAGTGCTGCTGCATAGAGATCATTTAATGATATTGGGTCATGTATGAGGTTTAGTAGTGTCCGTGAATCTATTTTATCCCATCCGAAAAACGAAGTTAAATCTATATTTCTTAGAAGATATTTGTGAAATGTCTTATAGACTTCTGTTGTGTCACACCTTATATCTGGAGTGAATAATTCAAACTCTAAAGGTGCTTCTTCAAAATGTTCTACTATCTCACCAAACCCTCTTACATTAGCAGAAGAGTAGTTGTATATGAAGAAGGGTAGGTCTGCTCCTATAGTGCTTCCTATTTTAGATAATTCTTCAGTGCTTATCTGTAGTTTACAAACCTCGTTTATAAGTCGCATAAAAGCAGCTGCATCTGAACTCCCCCCACCTAAGCCTGCTTGACTTGGAATCTGTTTTCTTACTACTACTTTATGTTTTGTGAAAAAGTTAGACAACTCTTTGCTGCTACTGTACTCGAGTAGGGTACTGTAGGCTTTGTAAATAGTATTTGATTTGGTTTCAACATCATCACATCCCTCTATGGTAAAAGTATCACACCCACAAGGCTCAAAGGTGATAGTGTCATAGAGGTCTTCTACCCGTACAAATCTTGAGAGTAGGGTATGATAGCCATCTTTATGACCTGTGATTTTTAAAAATATATTTACTTTTGCGTGGGCTTTGATGCTATGCATTAATTCTCCTCAAATTTTGGTATTCTATTAAATCTATACTTTACTTCTTCATTTAGTATTTCAATAATAGAAAAGAAGTTTGTTGTTTCTATGAGATAAACACCATCTTCTTTAGTCTTAAAGTACTCTATAGAGAGCTTTTTCCCTAATTCCATGTATTCCTCTTCTCCTGTATAAATATTGGAAGGAAGAGCTAAATGTGTAAAAGGGTTTAAAGCTTTTTCATCATCATAGTAAAATTGTCCTTCATAGATACGACGTAAGCTTGAAAGTGTACCATCAACTTCTAGTTTATCTGCTACAAGAGAACCCAAAGAACGAATGTATGTTCCTTCACTTACTTTAGCTTCAAAGTGTATAAAAGGGTGGTTGTAGTTTATGAGTTTGATATCATATATAGTTGAAGTGATGGTTTTAAGCTCTACCTCTTCTCCTGCACGTGCAAGTTCATAAGCACGCTTACCATTTATCTTTTTAGCACAGAATTTAGGAGGATAGTAGGTAAGTTTACCTTTTAAGGAGAGTAGAACTTCTTCTATCTTTTTTTCTGAAAAGGGTACTACTTCTTTAATGCTATCAACTTTTTCAATGTCTAAACTAGGTGAATTAACCCCTAACCATAGAGTGGCTTTGTAGCTTTTTGGTGTTTTATTGAGGTATTGAAAGAGTTTGGTGTATTGCCCTGTGGCAACGATGAGACACCCTGTAGCAAAAGGATCAAGTGTGCCTGAGAAGCCTACTTTTTTTGTATTATATTTACGTTTAACATAACCCATATACCCATTGGATGTACGGAAAATAGGCTTGTTTACGACGAATAATCTATTCAATGTTTTTCCTGTAGGTCGGGGTGTCCTCTCCCCGACACATATTTATATATTTTGAATATTATTGTATGCAGATAAATGTCGGGGAGAGGACATCCCGACCTACGTTAGATAGATTGCACAAAAGAGCTAAGTATCTCTTTCTTATTCCCACCAAAGTTAATAAGAAGTTTATACTCTTTACCGGACTTATTGGCGGCCTGTACACGCCCAATGCCAAAGATCTTATGTTTCACTAAATCACCTTTTTTATAGGCTGAACTTTTGGTTATCTTAAGACTAGTATCAGAGATTAGCCCTGCTTCACCTAAGAAGCGACTTTTGTCTATCATTTTACGCCTACCTTTGTAGAAGCGACTATCAACATAACAAAGTGTAAGGTCTGACTTTGCTCTAGTTATGGCAACATACCCTAAACGACGCTCCTCTTCCATATTGCATCCTTCGCCAAGAAGAGGGAAAAACTCTTCTTCAAGACCTATAACAAAAAGGTGTTCAAATTCAAGCCCTTTTGCAGCATGAATACTCATGATGGTAATAGCATCTTCTTCTATCTGATCTTGGTCACTTTGTAGAGAAATGTCATTGAGGAACTCATCGAGTGTAAGATCTGGATTTTTAATAACAGCATCTCTAAAGTATCCGTAAAATTCATCTATATTTAAAATGCGATCAAATCCATCTACCATACCTGCATAGTGGTCTTTGAGTTTTATGCGTTCTTCAAAAAGTGTTATGAAATTACCAAGGGTAGTTTGTATTTCACCTTGTAACACTTTTATGTCTTCAACAAGTTTACTAAGTGAAGTAGCGACTTTTTTACTGATGACTAAAGGTAGCTTACCACTAACACTCTGCTCTATATAGCCATAAAGTGAAAGGTGTGTATCAAAAGCAGCTTTCTGGAGTTTCTCTATAGATGCTTTACCGATCCCTCTTTTTGGTTTATTAATGATGCGTATAAGTGAAAAGTCATCATGTGGATTGGCAAGCACTCTAAAGTAAGAGATAATATCTTTTATCTCAGCACGTTCATAAAAACGCATACCACCTATAAGTTTAAAGCCTAAGCCTTCTTTAGTGAAGCCCTCTTCAAGAGAGCGTGAAAGTGCATTTATACGATAAAGTACAGCTATCTCATCAGGGTCAACCCCTTCGTCTATAAGCTTATGTATTTTGTGTGCGATGGCTTTAGCTTCCATAGACTCATCGAGTGAGTGAAGCAATTTTACATCTTCACCTTCACCTTTATGTGAAATAAGTTTTTTACCTAAGCGTGTAGAGTTATGTTCTATGAGTGTATTAGCTGCTTTTAAAATGGGGTTTGTAGAACGGTAGTTTGTTTCAAGTTTTACAGTTTTTGTATCTTTAAAGTTATCTGCAAACTCTAAGATATTGCGTATATTTGCCCCCCTCCATCCATATATGCTCTGGTCATCATCACCTACAACACAAAGGTTTTCATGTTCACTACAAAGATGTTCAAGAAGGCGAAATTGAAGTTCGTTGGTATCTTGGTACTCATCAACCATAATGTACTTATATCGGTTACTGGTCTCTTTTCGCAGTTCATCATTTTCATCAAGTATTTTATATGTAAGCATGAGAAGATCATCAAAATCAACAAGATTATTCTCTTCTATATTTGCCTGATAAAGTGCATAAATTTTTGCTACTTTTTTGTAGTCTGGAAGTTCGGCTTTTTGTAATACTACTTCAGGAGTAAGTAGTGAGTTTTTGTATTTTGATATCTCAGAAGCAATAAATGAAATGTTGAGGTCTATCTTTAACTCTTTTGCTATGGAACGTAGAAGACGCTTTTTGTCATCACTATCAATGATAACAAAAGAGTTTTGTCGCCCCAATTTTTCAATATGGAATTTTAAAAAAAGTAAGCCAAACTTATGAAAGGTACATAAAAGTGGAGGGTAAGAGACTTTGGTTGGCATAAGTTTAAGAGCACGTTCTCTCATTTGGGAGGCAGCTTTATTAGTAAAAGTAAGGGTTAGTGTATTGGCAGGGTCTATACCTATTTCACCTACAAGGTATGCAAGTCTTGTTGTAAGAGTTTTAGTTTTTCCGCTCCCTGCACCAGCCAATATAAGCATTGCACCATCAATATGTTCCACTGCTTCACGTTGTGAAGGATTAAGTTCATTTAATATCTGTTCCATAAGTTTATTATGCTCCTATATAGTAGATATTATATCCTTAAAAATATTAAGATGAACTATGTGAAGTCGTATAAGTAAAATGAATTCTATAAAATTAATAAGAAAACCTTATGTATGGTTAAGTATAATTTGATACAATAACAATAGTTAAAAATTTATATGTTAAAAAATAAGGAAATGTAATGTTAAAAGACTTTGTAAAGTTAGAAACTTTCTTAACTGTAGCACGAGAAAGAAGTTTTTCTAAGGCATCGGCAAAATTAGGGATTTCTCAGCCTGCGGTAACACAACAAATTAAATTTATCGAAAAATATCTTGCATGTAAGATTATTGAGCGTAAAAAGAATGGTATTAAACTAACAGGTGAAGGTGAAGAGCTTTATAAAATAGCAACAAGACTGGAAAAAGAGATCAACTCTTCAGAAAAAGATATACTTAAGATCATCAATAAGCAAATGACATTTAGACTAGGTGCATCTTATACTATAGGTACATATGTTATCCCTGGTGAGTGTTTGAATGCTATGAGTGAAGCTATCAATAATGATGTAAATTTAAGTATTGATTTAAGTGAAACTATTGTACAAAAGCTTAAAGATAGAAAATTAGATGTAGGACTTATAGAATCACCTGTTATAGACAATGACTTAATCTATAGAGAGTGGTTGGAAGATGAGCTTGTTCTTGTAAGTAATGTACCTATTCCTAAAATAATTAAAACAGAAGAGCTTTATGATTATAGATGGATCTGTCGTGAAGAGGCATCTCACACGAGACGTGTTACAGCAGATGTGTTTGAAGAGCTTGGTGTATCCTGTAAAAGTTTTAATGTTATAAGTGAAGTGAGCAATACAACAGCAGTGCTACAAACAATTAAAAAAAGTAAAAAAGATCTAGATAGACCAGTAGTTTCTGTAATTTCGAAACATGCTATAGCAGATGAAGTTGTAGCAGGTGAACTTTTTGAGGCAAGACTTAGAGGCTATACGATGACACGTAAATTTTTCATTGTATATTCAAAAGAGAATAAACATAATGCTTATGTAGATAATGTAGTTGATTATATCTTAGAGGGACAGTGCTAAGAAAAGCTAAGATTTCTTTTTCTTGAGAAGTTTTTTATTCTCAGGGTTCTTTAAGAGGGCTTCCATAGAACTTTTCTTGGAAACCTTCTCTCTATCTATGGGTTGAGCAAGATTAAAAACAATAGGATGATCCCCAACAAAGACTTGCTTTATAGCAAGTAGAGGAACTGTTACTGTTGACCCAAAATTTTCAGATCCAAATCCAGCTTCAAAAGAAAAATATCCCTCATCAAGTTTTGCACTCTCATAAGTATATCCACTTAAAACAAACAGTACAGTCTCTTTGAAAGTATCTTTTATGTCCGCTGGAAGTTCAGGGTTGAACTTAATATGTTTTATTTCACAAGCGAGTGAAAATTCTTGATTTTTATTAAATAGATACCCAATAGTTTTCTCTAGATGTTCTTCTATAAGTGTTTTATATTCAGGTGTTTGAAAAAGGTTAATAGTCACTGTTTTCTCTCTTGTATTTTAATTGTGAAATTATTTAGGATTTTAAATCCTATCATAGCATTTATTAAAGCCACTTGTGTGTAGTTATTTAAATCCTCTTTTTTTATCTTTCTAGTATGCAAAAATCCTTCATCCAAAAACTTGCTCCTCATTGTACCTTTTAATAGAGGCTTTTCGGGTGTGAACCATTGTTTGCCATCATAAAAAGCAATATTTGCAATAGTGGTATCAGTTAAGTACCCATCCTTCTCTATAATGATTTCATCTATCTCTTTTTGGTTTTGAAGTAGTGTATTTAACTTTTCTCTGTTGGCATATTTGTAATCGTATGTAATGTCTGAAGAGATAACTTTTAGTTTCTGTATCTCTTTTGGTATATAGGGTATGTATTCTACAGAGCGTATCTTCTCACCATAAATAATACGACAGCGGTAGAGTCCTTGAGGAGGTGCTTGTATAAAAGAAGATAAATTTAATGTTTTTGTTGAGTTAAATAAGGCTTTTCTACTCTCATCACATCGTGCTTGATGATAAGAGAGATTAGATACTTCTCCATTTTCTATTTTGATGGTTTCTAAAAGAAGCTTTGAAATATTATTCATCTAAAAAGCCTATGTGTCAAACAGTTCAGTAGAGAGATAACGCTCTGCTGTATCACAAAGGATCGTAACAATAGTTTTACCTTTATTCTCAGGTTTTAAGGCAGATTGGTAAGCTGCATGAAGATTTGCACCAGCCGATATACCTACAAGCAGACCATCTTCTTTGGCTACTTTTTGTGCCATTGTAAAAGCATCGCTATCACTGACTGCAATAATCTCATCATAGATAGAAGTATTGAGGATATCAGGTATAAATCCTGCACCAATCCCCTGTATCTTGTGAAGTCCTGCTGTACTGCCACTTAGCACTGCTGAAGTTGCAGGTTCAACAGCGATGGATTTTAGTAAAGGTAGTTTATCTTTGAGTGCTTCAGCGGTACCTGTTAGTGTACCTCCTGTTCCAACAGCTGCTATAAAAATATCTAAGTTATTATTTGTGTCATTAAGTATTTCAACGGCAGTAGTTTTTTTATGGATATCAGGATTGTCAGGGTTTTGAAACTGTTGTAAAACTATGGCATTATCTAACTCTTTTTCAAGTGCATTTGCTTTTTCAATGGAGCCATTCATCCCTTTAGAGGCAGGTGTTAGTACAAGCTTTGCTCCCAAATAAGTAAGAAGTTTTTGTCTCTCAACACTCATAGAGTCAGGCATAGTAAGAATGAGTTTAAGTCCTCTTGATGCACAAACGGCAGCTAGTCCTATGCCAGTATTACCAGATGTTGGTTCTATTATAGTGGTATTTTTAGTTATTTTTCCAGCCTTCATTGCTTCGTTTATCATATTAAACGTAATTCTGTCTTTTACTGAAGAGGTGGGGTTCATAAATTCACATTTGCCTAAGATGGTTGTACCTGTCTCTTTGGAGAGAGAGTTTATTTTAACTAAGGGTGTGTTTCCAATGAGTTCTTCTACACTATTTGCAATCATTGATTATCCTTCTAGGCATTATTTTATATTATACTATTTTATTACTTTTGGCTAAGTGGCTTAAATTCATAATTTTCATCATCATAATATTCTATATCACCATGTTCCATATCATAATGCCAACCATGAAGGAAAAGAGTTCCCTCTTCAACTCTTCTTGTTACACCTGGGTAGGTTAAAAGATTATCGAGTTGATAGACTACAGATATTTTCTCTGTATAGCGGAGCATTCGTTCTTTATCATCATTTTTATGAGCAAGCATGGCTACTTTTTTTGCTTCCTTGCCTAGCCCCAGCCATTTAATAGTATGGGTATTTTCAGGGGTTTCTTTAATGTCTTTATAGAGTGCTTCTATAGCACCACAATGAGAGTGTCCACAAACTATAATGTCTGAAACTTCCAATATACTAGTTGCATACTCAATAGCAGAAGCAGTAGCATGAAAATCTGCATCTGGCTTATATGGTGCTACAAAATTACCAATATTTCTAATAATGAAAAGGTCTCCAGCTTTAGATCCTGTAATCATTGCAGGCATTACACGTGAATCACTACATCCTATGAAAAGAGCTTTGGGACTTTGCCCTTCATCAACAAGTTTTTTGAAACGCTCTTTACTTTTGTTAAATTTTACTTTTTGAAAGTTTTCATGTCCCTTTCCAAACTTTTCAAGACGACTATCCATTTTTTACATCCTTGATACTATAGGCTATTTCTTCTCCTGCATACATTGGTACAACACCATTGTAATCAGCAGGTACAGTGAATGCTTTTTTCTCTAAAGTAACAGTTTTGTTTAAAGGTTTAACCCCATAAATATTTTGGGCATTACCAGAGATAAAATTTTGAAGTTTGTCTAGAGTATTATGTTTTTCAAAAAGTTCAGCCAACAGTTGTAGGGCTATAGGTGCTGTAAATACTCCAGCTGCACACCCACATGCTTCTTTTGCATGTTTAGGATGTGGTGCAGAGTCTGAACCGAACATTACTTTAGGGTGTGCTTCAAGAGCAACTTTAAGAAGTGCTTCTCTATCTTCTGGTCTTTTGGCGATAGGCTTACAAAAAAGATGTGGCTGAAGCATGCCACCAGCAACATCATCAAGTGTGATGAGTAGATGATGTATAGTGATTGTTGCATAAAGATTATCATGTTTTTCAAGTGCTGCTACACTCTCCTTGGTGGTAATATGCTCCATAATGATTTTGAGTTTAGGAAAGGCAGATGCTAATTTTTCGTAGATAGAGACAAACTCTGCTTCTCTGTCCATTACAAAACCATTGGTTTCTCCGTGAACACAAAGAGGAATACTTAACTCACTCATTGCTTCAAGTGTAGTACGTAACTCTTCCACATCAAAACCACTAACGCCCCCCTCTGAGTTGGTGGTAATGCCTGCAGGGTAGAGTTTAATAGCAGTAATTTCATCACGCACAGACTCTAAAAAAGCCTTGTCATAGCTTGGCTTGAAAAAGAGTGTCATGTATGGTATGAACTTTTGATTGCCTATAGCTTTCATAATACGCTCTTTGTAAGCAATTACCTCTTCTTTATTACTTACAGGAGGAACAAGGTTAGGCATGATAATAGCCCCAGAAAAAATATGAGCAGAACCTTTTGCAATGTTTTCTAACATTTCTCCATCTCTAAGATGAAGGTGCATATCGAGTGGAGCGTCAAGAACCACTAGAGGTGTTAATGGCATTAAAATCCTTTAAAATATAATATTGTGAATATTTAGTATCTTTTGGTACGAACCAATAAAGTATTTCTATTTTGCCACAAAGTCTATTAAAATCAAGCAAGTTTAGTAGCTTTGGTGGTACATAGGTGACTATAGGGTAATCAATTCCACCATCAAAAAACTGATTACAACGTAAAATTCGTAAAGAGCTGGCAAGCAATGCTTTATGAGGAGTGTTGAACTCAAATTGCCACTTGGCGAACTCTGAACATGTAGGGTAGTATCGACAGTTTGCAGGAAGCATTTTAGAGATATATTGATATCCTTTGATGGGAGCTATCCAGATTTTTTTTGTATCTATTTTTGTATCCTTGCTATACCATTTACTATTACATATGACTCTGACATATTTACAGCATGGTAGATGGTCATGCTGTATTTTTTACTATAGTATTGTAACAATAGTTTTTGTAAAGTAGGCTCTATGGAAGGTGTAAACCAGCCGTTGTTGCTTAATGCTATCATGTTTTTAGGGTAGTTGCCATTTTTATTTTTTTCATAAAGCTTCTCGCTTGTAGCTTCAAAGCAGATGGCATTTCTGTAAGTAATACCATCTATGGCATAGTCTATAACATCTTTACTAGCTTTATAATCTATGGCACCATCATAGAAAATTTTATTGACCCAATTACTTAAAAAGTCTGGTAGTGGATTGCTCTCTCCAAAAGGGACAAGGACAACTTTATTGGCTACAGTTATTTTATTATTTGTGAAAATGTAAGTCGAGTTTCTTGGTGTTTTACCATCCCAGTATAGTCCACCTGCAACGATGGAAATATATTTAGCTTTTTTTTGTAGTGTGTCTATGAGTTTTTGTGAACGGTTAATAAACACTGGAAAGACAGACTCTGGCAAGATAATGAGTGTTTTATTTGCATCTATAGCTTGGTCTATGGTTTTAAAAATAGCGTTAAATTGTGCAGAGTGTAGAGCTTTGTCCCATTTGTCCTTGACTGTGGTATGTGTAGTAATAATCTGTATATTTTCAGGAAGATTTACTGTCTGTTGTGTATTTGATCCATAGGCTAAAAGTATGAGCAAAAGGTAAAGAAATTGTTTTTTCCAAATAGCAAGTGTAATAGCAAATAAGACTATGAAAAACTGCCATTTTTCTATGCCTATATAGCTCTCTATAAACATAAGTTCTGGCTTGAGCCAATCAAAACCAAAGGGGTGGAAGTAGGAAAATAGTAATACTGCTAATGCCTTTATAAAAATAGAAGGTAGAGAGAACATGGTTTCTATTTTGTGTGAAAACCAAGCAATAAACCAAAATATGATTCCATATCCTAGAGATATAAGGAAAATCCCTAGAAGGAATGCCCATTCGTAGCCGTAGTGTTGAAGACTAAGAGCTATCCAGTAGAACCAAAAAGTACCTATAAAAAACCCTGAAAAAAACCAAGCTTTTTGTTTTTCTTGTAAGAGTAAATATAGTGTTGTAAGAGCTAAAATAGTATTAAGTATAGGATATGACAAGTTAAAATAACTAAGGTAGATAAAGCACGAACTTAAAAGTGCGATTACCAAGCCTCTTATTATCTCAAAGGTGCTAAAATATTGTCTAATTTTACTCAAAGGATTCCTTATGGAAAGTAATGGACTGGCTTCATTTTTGCCACTAATCATATTATTTGCGATTTTTTATTTTTTAATTATCAGACCGCAACAAAAACATCAAAAAGAACATGCAGCAATGCTTGAAGCTCTTGCAAAAGGTGACAAAATCATCACAACAGGTGGTTTAATAGCAACTATCGTTAAACCAGAAGAAGATTTTATCAAAATCAAGCTAAATGATGAGGTTATTGTTAAACTCGATAGAGCATATGTATCAAAAAAGGTTGAATTGGGTGAAAACGCTTAATTTTAGAGTAATACTATTTGCTTTTGCACTTATTTTTGGTGTGGTATTTTCTATACCTTCTTTAACGCAGAGTGAAAGTGGAAAAAAAATAACTTTGGGGCTTGACCTTCAAGGTGGACTTCATATGCTTCTTGGTATCAAAAGTGAGATAGCTATTGAGTCCCGTATTAAGTCTATGGCAGCAACTGTAAAGTATGTCTTTGATGATGAAGAGATCATATTTGATGAACTTCGTATGGTTGATGGTGAGAAAATCACTTTTGAACTTCTTGATAACGACGATATCGTAAAAGCAAAAGAGTTGTTGAAAAAAGAGATTGATGGTACAGTGTTAAGTGAAAATGGACTTAAGTTTACATTGGCTATGACTGATGCTGAGATGGTACGTACTGAACAAAATGCCATTCAACAAGCAGTAGATACCATAAGAAATAGACTTAATGAGTTTGGACTTGCAGAGCCTACAGTAGCTAAGCAAGGTGAAGATAAGATCCTTGTTGAAGTACCAGGCATTAAAACAGCTGAAGATGAACAGCGTATCCGTGAACTCATAGCTCGTGCGGCACATCTGCAACTTATGGCTGTAGATGAAGAGCGTATAGCAAGAGTAGAAACGATGAGTAGTGATGAAGCAAAAAGTTTCGGTAATGTTATTTTGCCTGATGTTAATACCCCAGAAAAATATCTACTTCGTGCTATTCCTGTTTTAGATGGTTCTATGCTTACAGATGCCAAAGTAGGGTTTGATGAAGGTAATCAGCCTGTTATTAATTTTACGCTCAATGGACAAGGTGCCAAAATATTTGGTGACTTTACAGCTAAATATGTAGGTAAACGCATGGCAGTTGTTTTAGATAATAAAGTCTATTCAGCACCAAATATCCGTGAACGTATCGGTGGTGGTCGTGTGCAAATTTCTGGTAACTTTAAGTTAGAGGAGGCACATGATTTGGCAATTGCCCTTCGTTCAGGAGCATTGCTTGCACCTGTTTATGTGATGGAAAAACGTTCAGTTGGTCCAAGCCTTGGTGCAGACAGTATTCGCTCTAGTTCAATTGCATTGATCTTAGGGTTTGTTTTAGTTGTAATATTTATGGTTATTTATTATGGTATGGCTGGTGTGATAGCAAATGTTGCACTTATAGGAAACCTTTTTCTTATACTTGCCATCATGTCACTTTTTGGAGCGACACTTACACTCCCAGGTATGGCAGGTATCGTTTTAACTGTCGGTATGGCAGTTGATGCCAACGTTATCATTAATGAACGTATAAGAGAATTATTACACCAAGGTAAGTCCATAGGCAAATCTATAGAAGATGGATACAATAATGCCTTTACTGCTATTTGGGATGCTAACGTAACTACACTTATCGCAGCAACTGTACTTTACGCTTATGGTACAGGAGCCATTAAAGGATTTGCTCTTACTATGAGTATCGGTATTTTAGCATCTATGCTTACCGCTATTGTAGGAACACATGGTATTTATCAATGGGTATTACCTAAGATAGATAAGAAAAAACTAAACTTTTGGTTTGGTATCAAAGCTAAAGGGGCAAAATAATGGAAATTTTTAAATATAAAAAACCTCTTTTATTGATGAGCAAAAGTAAACGTTTTGGTTTGCTTTCTGTTGTAGTGCTTGTACTTGCATTAGGTTTGATAATCAGTAAAGGTTTTAACTATGGTATAGACTTTGCTGGAGGTACACTTATACAAGTACAGTATGAAGGAAAAGCACCTATACAAAAAGTAAGAGAAGCTATAGATACAGATAAATCTTATGAAGGTGCAACTGTTACTTTCTTTGGTGGAGAAGATGAAGTAGTTATTAAAACTAAAATGTCTTCAAAGAATTTAGGAGAAGATGTAGGCGATAAAGTACGTACACTTCTTAAAGATACAGGAAAATTTGAAGTAAGACGTGTTGATATGGTTGGGGCAAAAGTAGGGTCTGAGTTACGGGAACAAGGACTTATGGCTATGGTGCTTGCTATTATTGGTATCCTTATTTATGTTTCATTTAGATTTGAATGGCGTTTTGCTGTTGCCTCTGTGATGGCATTGATGCATGATGTTACCATTGCTATGGGGATGATAGTTCTTTTTGGTATCGAGGTAAACCTCGATATATTGGCTGCACTTCTAACCATACTTGGTTACTCTCTAAACGATACCATAATTGTATTTGACCGTATCCGTGAGGGTATTAGAACTATTAAAGACCCAGATCTAGGACACATTATAGATGAGTCTGTAACACGGACACTTTCACGTACGACATTGACATCATTAACAACATTCTTTGTTGTGTTATCACTTTTTCTTTTTGGTGGAGAGATTATCAATGGTTTTAGTTTCACTTTACTTGTGGGTATAGTTGTAGGTACATACTCGTCTATATTTGTTGCATCTCCTATTCTGATGTGGCTTGGTTTCTCAGTGGGTGGTTTCAGAGAAAAAGAAGCAGCAAAACTCAAAAGAGAGAAAGAGAAAGAGAAGATGCGTGCTATGTATGAAAATGGGACTATATA
>VAPK010365988.1_pt1 | contig 15093 bp, 15 predicted proteins | sample 3395031 | NCBI WGS metagenome assembly VAPK01 (sample SAMN08290443, study PRJNA428436) | hydrothermal vent metagenome | isolation source: Deep-sea hydrothermal vent chimney 1 | place: Pacific Ocean: Juan De Fuca Ridge
AAAAGTATTTTCAAATATGGATTATCTTATGTCGCAAGCATCCTTTTAAACTCTCTAAGTAATGACCATATAGGAATATTTAAATTTTTGTCATGTACTTATATTAACTATATAAAAAAACAAAAGAAACAAACACAGGCATATATCAAAGGGAATCCTAATAAACAAAAAATCACCTATTTAATAAAAAACTGGGAAAATTATTACTTGCATTTTGAAACATGGGAAAATACAATCAGAAAACAAGAAGATGATTATGCTGTATTTATTGAGAAGGGCGAGTTTATGGAACAAACCTGGAATCTTACTTATGAGGCTGCTGTTTCTGAAAAAATTCCTTACGAAGTTTTAAATAATATTAAAAGGATTTGGTTTAGAATTAAAAAGGTACAAAAAACCATTTTTAATCAAAAAAACAAACTTTTAAGCCTTGAATCTAAGGTAAATAAACAAAAAACATATGTAAATAATGTAATTGAAGAACTAGGTGATTTAAAAAAATCTGAAGTTTATAACGTTTTCCATTTACGTCATCAGCCACTATGGGAAACATCGTTTCAATCAGAGGATGATATCGAAATTGAAAAAGTGCTGATGGAAACTGTTCCTAAAAAACTCACTGGTATTTTCAGTTTGATAATAAATAATGAAAACGGTATCTATCTGTTCCTGATTACAATCATTATAATTATTTTACTATTCAGATTTTAAAAAAAAACATATCGGAATCACTCATTTAATGAACAGGATAAAGATCTTCAAAATGCCAAAGATGTTGTTTTAAATCACTCTATATCATCTATTGTATACATGTCGTTATTCGTTGCCTACTTTTTTTTCAAAGCAGCTCCTATACTACTTTTTCAGATTTTATTGTTAATGATATTGATCGCATCAGTTCCTTTGGTTCAGCCCTTCATATTCAAAAGGTTTAAAAAAGTTATATATGCTATTATTTTGCTTTTTATTTTTGATATTATTAAGAGTTATGTATGGTTTAGCCCTGAACAATATAGATTTTATTTGATTTTTGAAGCTATATTTTTAATAATAATGCTGTTTGTTTTTACTTATCCTTACTATAAAATCCGAAAAATGAAAATTGGAAATTTTGGTTTATTCTTGATTAGAGTAACACCTATTTTATATTTTCTGGGCATAGTTTCAATTGTATCAAATATTCTGGGATATACAAATCTTGCAGAAATGGCAATTAGAATTAGTGTTCACAGTGCTGTAATTACAGTCGTTTTTTATGGATATTTAATGATTTCTGGTGGAGTTGTCATTGGCTTAATTCACAATCATTTTTCAAAAAGAGAATCATTTGATCCTGATTTCAAATTCAAAATTGAAAAAAGGGCATTAACAGCGATAAGAGTGGTAGTATTAATCTACTGGATTTTCTTTTTTCTTAAAATGATTGATCTGTGGTTACCATTAACAGAGTATTTAACTATGAAATTTTCTGCTCCATTGCAAATAGGAACCGTAACTTTTACAATCGGATCTATATTAATTTTTATTTTAATACTGACGATTTCTTTTCTAATAACCAGTTTTATTTCTTTTACTTTAGATGGAGAAACATTAAAATTTTTAAAATTACCAAAAGGAATTCCATCTGCCATCTCATTGGTAATCAGATATTTTATTATTGGTTTTGGCTTTGTTTTAGCCTTGTCATCACTAGGTATTGATTTAGGGAAATTCAATTTAATGGCAGGAGCACTTGGTTTAGGTATTGGTTTTGGTTTACAAACAGTAATTTCTAATTTTGTTTCGGGTTTGATACTGGTCTTTGAACGTCCGATATTGCCTGGCGATACAGTGGAAGTTAATAATTTGCTTGGAACAGTGAAAAGAATTGGTGTGCGCTCATCAACAATAAGTACTTTTGATGGTGCAGAGGTTGTGGTTCCTAATAATAATTTGATTGCAGATGATCTAATTAACTGGACACTATCAGACAATATAAAACGAGTTGAAATATTGATTGGAACCACTTATGGATCTGATCCAAATGAGATATTGAAAATCCTTTCAGATATTGCTTCTGAGAATAATGATGTATTAAAAGATCCTCCTCCACAAGTATTATTTAGTGATTTTGGTGATAGTTCATTAAACTTTCAATTGCGTTTTTGGGTAAGTTATGAAATTAGTCTACAAGTGAAGAGTGATGTTTCTATCACTGTTTATAATAAGTTTAAAGAGCTTGGAATTGAAATTCCTTTCCCACAGCAGGATATTTATATTAAGGATATGCCCGTTCAGTTAAAAAAAACAGCCGCTTTGGTAAAACCAGAGAAAAAGGAAAATATTTCTAATAAGAAAAGTAATCAGATCATTGAACCTTTGCCTGAAGATGCGACTTCTGGAGAAGACCAGAATCTATAAGAGTTATTTCCTTAATCTGGCCTTTGTGTTATAAACCTCAGCAATGGTTGGCGTATTTTTAGCTTCTTCCAAAAGGGTTAGTGTGTCATTTTTTGATACTTTACCAACCTCTAAAACCTTGAAATACACACCGCTTTTTGTGGTATTCCAAAATTGTTTAATCACTTTTGCATCCTGAAACCTTATTCCTAGTTTTACACATGGTTCACGAGGTTTGGTAACCTGAATTTTTGTTCCTCCTAATTGATATATACTGCCAACAAATATTTCTTCTTCATTTAATTGATCAATAGTAAGATTCTCACCAAACATACCATAACTAAATGCAAGGTCAGGATACAAATCTTTCCAAAAAGCATAATGGTTCTCACCATATGCATAAACAGCTTTGTCTACACCACCATGGTATCTGCGGTCAATGACATGATCATTTTCTACATCTTCCTTACCTAAAAATATTGCATCATCAACCGGATATTTAAACATGCCGGTCTCATAGGTTTTGTGTTTCCAGGTAACAGTCTTTTTTTCTCCAATATTTACAGATACAACTCTCATAAATTTATTTTATTTCCAGTTTCTCTACAATTTTTCGGTTATCTGCCAGACGAGGAATTTTATTTTGTCCCCCAAGTTTTCCAACAGATTTCATATAATTTTGAAATCCATTTTTTGCAACCTTACTTATTTTTAAGGTTTGTAAAATTTTACCATCCAGAAGGTCATAATAATAAGTGTTTTGTTTCTGCATTGCCTGATCAATTTTTTCTGCAAAAGAAAAAAGATCATCCGGTTCTGTTTCAAACTCCATAAACCATTCGTGATAAGGCAATTCTCCGTCAGGCGGATTTACCTGTGGAGCAACAGTAAATTCATTGATTTTAATATCAGTACCCTGCACAACTTCCTGTAAAGCACTTTCTACCTCTTTGGCTATCACATGTTCACCAAATGCAGAAATATAATGCTTTATCCTACCGGTTACAATGATCCGGTAAGGATCAACCGAAGTAAACTCAACCGTATCACCAATATTATAAGCCCAGAGTCCTGCGTTGGTTGAAAGGATGAGTACATAGTTTACACCCGTTTTTACATCTTTCAAGTTGATTCTTATAGGATTTTCATCAAAAAATTTATCAACAGGAATAAATTCATAAAAAACACCATGATTTAGCAATAATAACATGCCATCTTTCTTTTTAGCATTTTTGTTATCATAATTGCTATTTTGATAAGCAAAGAAACCTTCTGATGCCGGAAATAATTCAATGGAATCTACTTTTTTTCCCACCAAACTTTCCATTTTCTGGCGATAAGGTTCATAGTTTACACCACCATAGACAAAAAGATTAAAATTCGGAAAAATATCACCAACACTTTTACCTTCTTTTTCTTTTAGTTTTTCAAAATACATTTGTACCCAGGATGGGATTCCACTGATCAGACGCATATCTTCCTTCAGGGTTTCCCTAATTATTGCATCCAGTTTGGTTTCCCAGTCTTCAATACAGTTGGTTTCCCAGCTGGGCATTCTGTTTTTTTGCAGATAGGATGGTACAAAATGAGCAACGATACCAGATAGTCTACCTGTTTTTATTTTAAAAAATTCATCTAAAACCGGACTTCCCTGTAAAAAGATCATTTTCCCTTCAACAAAATCTGCATTACCGGTATTGGCAATATAAAGAAGGAGTGCTTCTTTCGCTGCTTCTATCTGGTATTGCATAGATTCTTTTGTAATTGGAATGTATTTTGCCCCGGATGTTGTTCCCGATGTTTTTGCAAAATAGGAAGGTGTTCCTTTCCAAAGAATATCCGATTCTCCGTTTTTGATACGCTCAACATAAGGTTTCAGGGCTTCATAATCTCTTACCGGAACATGCTTTACAAAATCAACATAAGATTTTATCTGATCGAATTGATGATCTTTACCAAAAGCAGTATTTTTTGCCTGAGAAATAATATTTTGAAATACCTTATCCTGTGTTTGAATAGGTTTATCAACCCATTTTTGGACTTTACGGGCTATCTGATGGGCATATATTTTAGCAAAGAATGATTTTAACACGAATGATTTTTAAATTTTAAGAACTCAACAGAGTTTAAATTAATTGAAATTGATATAGTTTATCGGATTTACCGGATAACCATGGCTCCATAGTTCAAAGTGTAAATGTGAACCGGTTGAAAAAGTACCTGTGGAACCGGCATTTGCGATTACTTCCCCCGATTTTACCAGATCACCCTGATCTTTATACAAAGAAGCATTGTGTTTATAAACCGATATAAAACCTTGATTGTGTTCAATCAAAATAACGTATCCAGTGTCGGCAGTAAATCCTCTAAAAATAACCGTTCCATCAGCCACTGCCTTTACTGGTGTATCTTTATCAACAGCAATATCTATGGCAAAATGTTTTTCTTTAGAATCGTAAGCTTGTGTTATTTTACCTTTGATTGGAGAAGAAAATACAATATCATTACTTCTGGTTGCTTCTTCAAAAACACTGTATCTATCTTCCAGCTCCACTTCTTGTCGGAAAGCTGAATCAGCAGAAGAAGGTGCAAAATCAATCTTTTCAATTTTCATCTGTTTAAAAACAGAGTCTTTATTAAAAGTGGTTCTTTTGATCTCTCCCTTTAAAACTTTTTGAATATTTTCAATGTATATATTATTGACAGAAAGAGCTCTATTCAAAGAATCTACTTTATATACCAGATTGGTAGCCTCTTTTTTTAGCTCTGTAGAGGAATATCCCTGAATATATTCTTTTAAGGGAGTTAACATAATGATTAGAAAAGTCAATCCAATCAATAAAATAGAGAACAGGCCTCCAAATACAAAAACATTCAACCGATTGAGTTTAAAAGAAAACCTTTCCTCAAAAGTGTCTTCATTTAATACAACGATCCTGTATTTAAATATCAGTTTTTCTTTCAGATAACTCTTTTTCTTTTTTTGCTCCATTGTTTATTCAAAAGTAAGGCAAATATACATCTTTTTTGAGCTCGCTTTATTTGAATAAATGATAATAATCAAGAAAGGAAATAATTTTAAAGAAACTTAAAACCAATTCCAACTCCTATAGTCAAAGGATTTATGTCTACTTTGTTTACTACATCCTCTACATTATAATCCGGACAAGGGACCGCTACTTTTGTATATGTAGATTTTGCAGGAGTATCACACCAGCCATGATAAGTTGTCATATCTGTAGAAATAAACATTTGTTTGATATCAAAATCAACAAACCATCTGTTATTAATATCGTAAATCACACCTCCCTGTATTGCAAATCCAAACGCACTGTCAAATTCAGCACCATGAACACCTCCTATAATTTCTTCTTCATTTACATAAAAGAAAGAATAGTTTACTCCTGCTCCAAGATAAGGACGAAAATTATTCAGGATAAAATGGTATTGAAAAATTAAATTTAACGGAACCATATAAACATCACCAATATCGTATCTGTGTTGATCAAAGTCATTGTACTGAATTTTCGTATCGTGATTTGAGCCCCCGAAGGTTAATTCTGTAGCAAGATTCTTACTAAAAAAATATTTGATACCAACCTCAAAACCAAATGAATTGTCCATTACCAGGTCTCCTCCTTCAACAGGATTGCTTTCATTGGTAAAAGTATTTGTGGCATTCAATCTTACAGACCATTTAGAATAATCATCATTTTGAGCAATAAGGTTTGAAAAAGTGAAAATGAAAAAGAGCAGCGTTGTAAATAAGGTTTTCATAGTTTTAAGTTATATGTTTATATATACAATACGTATAAAAAAAGCAATCCGCTACAGCAAAATAAAACTATTTTCGATAAAAACTAAAATTATAACGCAGGAATATACCTGCACTTGAAAAATCAATATTCTCTTTAGTTATTGGCCTGATAGAATATTTAAAATATGGTTCAAGAACAATAGATTGGCTTTGTTTTTTTAAAGGGAGCTCTATACCTATGGATAAATTTAAAATATTTGCAAAATTGAAATTGCCTGCATTCGATGAAATAATTTTTTCATCACTTTGTACTAATTCATATTGAACAATATTATTCCCAAAACTGTCTTTGATCGTTGTTTCTATTCTAGAGTTTACAGTAATATCTAATTCTGCTTTTTCTTCAAAATAGTAAGTTGAAGAAATCCCACTTGAAATAAATATTTTTTTATCATTGATAGAAAAATTGTATTTCAAATTAATTGGAATTTCTATTCCTTTTAGAATAGTTTTTTCAGATGTAATCTGTTCATATTCATTATTTATAATACCTGAATCTGTGTCATAAATAAGAGCCTGGTTATTTGAACTAAATTTTTGATTGGTATACAACATTCCAGAATAAATATCAAACCTGTTTGAAATTGGAATATCCATTGAAATACCCCCTGAGAACCCAAAATTAGAATTATTATTCTCCTGTACGTAATTAATTTCTGGAGAGAAATTAAGTCCTATTTTGATTGATTTTGAAGGGTTGTTTTTTGAATCTTTTTTTTCTTCTGTGTTTTCTGATATCAACTCATTTATATCTTTCAGTGATTCATTTTTTAATTCATTTTCAGCAACAATATTTTGATCGGTAAAAACATTGTCATTTGTTTTGGCATCCGATTTGTCCTTAATGAGAGTTTCTTTTTCACTAACAAAATCATTCTCATAGCTTTCTTTTGAATTAATATTTTTTTCTCCTATGGCAATAAAATTTTTATTTGAAGTTACCTGCTCTTTAGGTCCTTTCTTTATTTGGATGTTTTTAGAATAGAATGACTTGGCTTTACTTGAACCTGTATCAATATCAATAAAACTATCAACATTTTCATTTACAATAAAAGATTTTTCACTTTCATTTGAAATTACTTTTTTTAGACTATCGTTTCTATTACTGATGATCATTTGTTGTTTTACTGGTTCGCCTTGATTTGAATTCGTGAAGAATAATTTACTCATGCTACCTAAAGAAACTAAAAGAAGTAAAGTAGCGGCATATCGCCATAGCAACATGTAATTTCTTTTCTTTTTCTTTTTATCGAGTAGCAATTCCCAATGTTCAGGATTGTAAGGCAGGTTTTGATCATCAATAACCTCTTTAATTCTATTTCTTAGTTTTTTATCAAATTTCTCCATCATCTGCTGTTAAAAGTTTTTAAAAATTAAAATTCTTAACTTCTTTTTTGCACGTGTTAAAAATACTCTTGATGTACTTTTACTAATATTTAATTTTTTAGAAATTTCCTTATGATCATATCCCTGAATCTCATATAGATTAAAAACTATTCGATGTAATTCCGGTAATTGATCCAAAAGATCTATAATATCATTTGCTGTTAGCTTATCAATAATATCATCTTGACCTGGTATTTGTACAGCCTCGTCAATTTCAATTTGATGAAAATGTTTTGAATTCTTTCTATAGCTGTCAATTGCTGTATTAATGGCAATTCTTCGCAACCAATTTTTAAAAGGAATAGTTTTATTATATTTCTTTTTTTTGATGGAAGAAAAAACCTTTAAAAAGCTATCATTTAATATACTAACGGCATCACCATCAGAATAAGTGTACAATCTACATATGCTCAATGCATAGCTGTAAAAGTCTTTATAAAGAGTTTCCTGATATATCACGTTACCCTTTTCGCACTCATTTAAAACCTTTTCCAGATATAATTTTTTACTTAAATTCTCTTCCAAAATAATTTATTAGCCCAGATATTTCGACGAGTAAAATTAGTATTAATTAGTTAACAGCAACAATTATAATATCAGGATTTTCACTAAAATTATAAGAATTAAATACATGATAGGAACAATCATTTTTATAAGGAATATCACCAATTAATTCCTTTAGATCAATATTAATAGTGTCAGTAATTAGAGCTTCGCAATTGTCAAAATTTCCCCTATGAATTAATAATAGATTTATTTTACATGGATCATCTGTATAAACAATTCCATCCCAAATAATTTCAAAAGCATGAACTTTGTATCCACCACTATATTCTAAAACAAGCTGTAAATTGTCTCCTTCTCTTTTTGATTTCTTTATTGTATAATTATCTCCCTCACTAATGTTGTTCTTTCTGTTATTATCAATTTTATCAAAAACATTTTTATTAAGTTGTAATATGACATTACTATTTATTGAACTACTAAGGTCTAAGTCGTTCTGATTATCAGAACAACTAATAAAACCAGACATGGCTATAATGATAAAAAGAAAAGATTTCATTTTTTTGATTTTATTCTATACTACCTATACGTATAGAATTAAGAAAACGCTACACTAGAATTTTTGATTTAAAGAAATTATAATGTAGATGAAGGACTTTTATTTATAAAAATTCATTTCATCTAAATATTTCCATACAGAATTTGGTAACAGTGGTCTCATATTTTTTTTGTCTTTTATTCCTTTTCTAATAAAAGTAGAAGAGATTTCAACAATAGGAGCATCAATAAATTTTACTTTTTCATGATCATTAAATCTAGATTTCTCATAATTTTTATACACTCTTGGATAAACATAAAGTTGGTGATTTTGAAGAATGGTTTCATAGTTTTTCCATTTGTGAAATGATTGTAGATTATCTTCCCCCATGATCAAAGAAAAATGATGCTGTGGGAATTTATCATATAAATGAGCCAGCGTATTTACTGTATAATTTGGCTGTGGTAAATCAAACTCAATATTAGAAGGTTTTAGTTTGGGATAATCTTCGGTGGCAATTCGCACCATTTGAAAACGATGGTTATCTGCCAGTAAAGTATTTTTCTTTTTAAAAGGATTGTGAGGTGTGACCACAAACCATACTTCATCCAGATCACTAAATTCTGCAATGTGATTTGCAATAATCATATGCCCAACATGTATTGGGTTAAACGTTCCAAAATAAAGCCCTATTTTCATAAGTACTAAGTTTAAAGGATAAAGTGAAAAGTTATCAATTTTTTATAAAATCAGCAACCAAGATTTCTGCTTCTTTTTGTGTTGTTTCCAAATCATCATTTACCAAAACAACATCAAAATCTTTTGCGAATTTCAATTCTCGTTCTGCTTTTGCCACACGTTCCTGTATCTTTTCTTCTGTATCTGTTTGCCTGTTTCGCAATCTTTTTTCCATTTCTTCAATAGAAGGAGGCTGTACAAATATGGCCAACGTTCTATGTGGAAATTTTTCTTTGATTCTTAGCCCTCCAACTACATCAATATCAAAAATAACGTGTTTCCCAAGATTCCAGATTCTTTCAATTTCTGATTTTAGAGTGCCGTAAAAATTATTGTGATAAACTTCTTCCCACTCTACAAAATTATCCTTTTTAATATGCTCTTCAAATTGTTCCAGGCTGATAAAATGGTAATCTTTACCTTCTATTTCTTTCCCTCTTTTAGGTCTGGAAGTTGCAGAAATTGAAAAATCAAGATTCAACTCTTTTTGAGCTAAAAGATGATGTACAATGGTTGTTTTACCAGACCCTGAAGGTGCAGAAAAAACAAAAAGTTTACCTAATTTTTTTTTCATTATTATAATACATTCAAAAGTTGTTCTTTTATTTTTTCAAGATCATCTTTCATTTGAACTACCAGTTTTTGCATAGGAGCAAAGTTGGCTTTTGAACCTATGGTATTTACTTCTCTGCCAATTTCCTGAGAAATAAAAGCCAGTTTCTTTCCGTTAGAAACAGTACCTTCCAGTTCTTTTAAAAAATAATCCAAGTGGTTGTTCAATCTTACTTTTTCTTCTGTAATGTCCAGTTTTTCAAGGTAATATATTAACTCCTGTTCAAATCTATTTTCATCAACTGTTACCTCTAGTTCTTTTATTGCTTTTAAAAGTTTTTCTCTTACAGCAACCAGTCTGTCTTCATCTAAGAGGATAACACCTTTCAGATTTTCCCTTATGGAATTAATCCGTAAAATAAAGTCCTTTTTCAATACTTCTCCTTCATCTTTTCGGAATTCTTCCAGTAAATCAATGGCTTCATCAATACTTTTTTCAATTTCATTCCACTCTGTATCATCAAGCTCTTCTCTAACCGTTTTTAAAACATCAGGTAATCGCATTGCAATAGAAAGGTTGTCAGAATCAGGATCAATTTTTTCCAATTGTTCCATATAATGAGCAACTATTTCTTTGTTGATCTGGGAGGTTGATTCTTCATTGGTAGCTTCTATATAAAAAGAGAAGTCAATTTTTCCTCTGGTTAATTTTTTTGCAAGTTTTCTCCGGATCAGGATTTCCTTTTCACGGTAAATTGCAGGAAAACGTGTATTCAGATCTATATTTTTACTATTTAAGGATTTTATTTCAATGGAAATTTTTTTTGCCGGCAATTGAATGATCGTTTTGCCATATCCTGTCATTGATTTTATCATAAAAAAAAATTAAAAGTGCGTAAAGTTAATCAATTATTAATCGATTGAATTATGAATTTAAATGGTTTCTTTTTTTGGTTTTCGGGTAACTAAAAACACACCAATAAAAATAAGAATTGTTGCAATAATCTTGATTAGATTTAAGGAGTCACTACCAACTATCAAGGCATAAGTACTTGCAATTACCGGTTGTAAATATATAAATATACTCAGTGTTGTAGGTTTTAGTTTTCGTATGGCTAAAAGATTAAATAAATAGGTTAAAAAGGTAGTAAACACCACAATAAATGCAATACCAAAAAGAGCAGATTGCGGAATATTAGACCAGTTTACTTCATTAAATTCTCTTAATCCAAAAGGAATAATTAAGATAAATCCGAATAAATACAACCATTTTGCAAAGGTTAACGGATGGTATTTTTTGGATAGATCTTTGATTAAAATAAGGTACAATGCGTAGGAAGTGGCATTGACCAATATAAGAAAATTACCTAAAACTTCACTATCATCTAATTTTAAAGTCTGTCCGTAAAGTATCAATATTGCAGCACCTGCCATTCCGATAAAAATACCTGATAGTTTTTTTTTAGTTGCTTTTTCATTTAAAAAAATAGTGGCAAATGATAAAACGATAATCGGACTTGTTACCATAATAACAGAAGCACTAATTGGGCTGGTTAAACTTAATCCTTTAAAAAAAGCAAGCATGTTCAATGCGATTCCAAATATGGAAGCTAAAAAAATTCTCATAAAATCATTTATAACAATTTTTTCTTTCTTTACAAATATCCCGGCAATCCAGAAAAGGGCAGTTGCTCCAAATACCCGAATTAAAATAAATCCAAAAGGCTTTATATAAAGGGGCATAACATTTTTGGCAACCGTAAAACTAACCCCATAGATCAAGGAAGCTAAAAAAGCTAGTAAAAATGCAATATTTCTTGCGCTCAAAGTATTTGTATTAAATAAAAAAACCACGAAATAATTCGTGGTTTCAAAAGTAAATATTTTTGATGTTAAATAAGTAATTCTTTATCTTGAATTGATTCATTCATTCAAAATAAAAGCATATTTATTTACCGGATTGGTATCGTTTTGAAACCTCTTCCCAGTTGATCACATTAAAAAATGCATTGATATAATCTGGTCGGCGATTTTGATAGTTAAGATAATAGGCGTGTTCCCATACATCGAGTCCAAGTATCGGGAAACCGCCACAATCAACTTTCGGCATTAAGGGATTATCCTGATTAGGAGTGGAACAAACTTCAACTTTACCACCTTTGTGAACACAAAGCCATGCCCAACCTGATCCAAATCGGGTTGCCGCAGCTTTTGAAAAGGTGTCTTTAAATGATTCGTAAGAACCAAATGCATTATTGATTGCAGTTGCAACTTCTCCGGCTGGTTCACCTCCTCCGTTAGGAGACATCACTTTCCAGAAAAGATCATGGTTATAAAAACCACCTCCATTATTTCTAACTGCCGCATTAGACATCTCCAGGTTTTTTAAAATATCTTCAATGGTTTTACCTTCAAGATCTGTTCCTGCAATGGCATTATTTAAATTGTTGGTATATCCTACATGGTGTTTTGTATGGTGAATTTCCATGGTTAGGGCATCTACATACGGCTCTAATGCATCATATGCATAGGGTAATTTTGGTAATTGAAATGACATAATTATTTGATTTTAGTAGTTATATGTACCAAATATACAAATAATTAAACTTATTTAGAAACATTCTAAATAAAATAATCTTATCCTTATATAGTAATCTCTGATATGATTTATCAAAAAATGACACAAATAGGTCATTGTTTCATATGAAGGTTTGCCCTAAATTTGGAGTATCAGAATATTAAAAACCTTACAACTGCATTCTTTGTATCCCCTCAAAATGAATGCAGTTGTTTTTATTGGGAATACAGTTACCTATAAAACATCAAAAATTAAAAGTTGATTTTTCAGTAATATGTATCTCTACATATAATGAATAATTTACAACATATAGAATATAGATAATTAAATATCGTTTAGTGACAATTCGAGCGCAGTCGAAAATGATATAAGGTCTCGACTGCACTCGACCGGACAATTACCTTTTTTACTAATTTAATAGAAGGGTTTACTAAAAAGTTAGAACCACCTGCATGCCAAAAATAGGTTTCTCGTTTGAAACATCATAATCAACCAAGCTAATAGAAGAGTATATTTGCCTATTATTCTTTGTTTTATAACCAAGCATGTCCAAAATCTCATTAAACGGATCCATCACAAAAAGTGTAGCTCTTCCTAAAAAATAAGAGTTTAAAACATTTCGTTCATTTCGAATTATTTTCCCTTTCCAGATAAAAAACACTTCCCCTATTAAGGATCCAATTATAGGTGTAATAATGATATCCTGCCAGGATGGGATTTCAATAAAATTTTCAACACCAAATTCCCAAAATAAAGTTGACATCAAAGCAGAGTAAACAAAAGATTCCCACCTCTTAAATCCGCTTCCCCTTGCATTCATATAGTAAACAGCTCCTGCCCAGGGATGAGTGATCCAGTTGAAAAAAAAACCATCTTCATCCCATACAGGCCCAGCTTCTAAGTTTTTACTCCATTGTTTGAGCATTCCTTCTGTACGTATTTCTTCTTTATCCCATTGCGTTGAACTCTCGGGCAGAGACCATAAGAAAGCAAAATCGAGCAAACTTGCTCCAAAACATAAACCTGTATTATAAATAAGCCTTTTGGGATCTCGTACAGGGTCATAAGTAAGATATTTAAAACTATAATCTTTTGTAAACTCCGTTGGAATTAATATTTGATAAATATCCGTATCTGGCTGTGTAAAGTCAAATAGTAACGAGTTATTTTCAACTTGTATTGGTTTGGTCTTATAAAAATATTCCTGTTTTAACACAATAGAATCTTTCTGTGCAAACAATCTAAAATTTCCAATTCCTAAAAAAACAATGATCAAAAAGAGAAGTAAATTGTTTTTATTCATAGCGGTCATATAGTAAAAACTTATCAAGAATAAAATTACTATGAATGCTTGTTGAAGTCAATGACCTGTTTGTGTCATTTTTTATTTAAAGAGTGTTCAAAATAAGATAAACACTTTATACCAGTCCTTCACGTATAGCTTTAACAACAGCTTGTGTTTTTGAGTGTACCTGTAATTTTTCGTAAATATGCCTGATATGATTTCTAACGGTTTGGATACTAATAAAGAGTTCTTCTGCTATGTTAAAATTATCTTTACCCTCAACCAACATATGCAGAATTTCCAATTCTCTTTTGGTAAGAGAAAAGTCTTCATTTTGAATAGGAACATATTTTTTAAAAATAGTAAGAACTTTTTTAGCGATACTTGCCGTCATTGGGCTACCTCCTCCATCACATTCCTTGATAGAATTTAGAATCTGTGTTGGGGAAGATCTTTTTAGTAAATATCCATCGGCTCCAGCCAAAATAGCCTCCATAATTGTTTGATCATCATCTAATATGGTAAGCATGATGATTTTAGTTTTAGGAAACAGTCGTTTTATTTTTGGTATAGCTTCAATTCCTGAAATTTGTGGCATATTAATATCTAAAAGAATCATGTCTTCGTCACCGGAAAGATGCTCCAAAGCATCTACAGCACTGTAAAAAGTATCCACACACACAAATCCTTCAGAAGCCTCCAATAAGTAGGCCAATCCTTTACGGAAATCCGGATGATCTTCTATGATGGAAACTTTGATCATAATTATAAGCTGAATACACAAAGGTTTCTCTTTTTTTGATAAAAAACAATGACCTGTTTGTGTTATTTTTTATTCTTTTGTCTGGATTTTTTGTTTAATATCAATAAACACTGTGATCCCTTACCAATTTCTGAAGAGATTTTAATTTTAGCATCTATTTCTTCTGCTCTACTCTTCATATTAGTCAGACCGTGACCTTTATTTCTCACCTTTTCAATATCAAATCCAATACCATCTTCTTCAACACTGATATGAATTTCGTTTCGTATCATTTCAATTTTCAAGGTGATTGTTTTAGGTTTGGCATGTTTTAAAATATTATTCAAAACCTCCTTAATTATAAGATATAAATTTTGTTTGATTTTTGGTTGTAAGACATAGTTTTTATGAAGCTTATTTGAAATATCAAATTTTATGTTTTTCTCACTAAAAACCTCCTTAAAGTTTTTGCTAAACCTCAGCATCAGATTCTCAATGGATTCTGCTCTTGGATTAATTGCCCAGATCAAATCTGTAATGGAAGAGGTTGTTTCACTCACCAAAGCCTCACTTT
>VAPK010144166.1_pt1 | contig 15092 bp, 15 predicted proteins | sample 3395031 | NCBI WGS metagenome assembly VAPK01 (sample SAMN08290443, study PRJNA428436) | hydrothermal vent metagenome | isolation source: Deep-sea hydrothermal vent chimney 1 | place: Pacific Ocean: Juan De Fuca Ridge
GAATATATCTCCAAAGCTGATGTACTAATCACCACTGCTGCGGTTCCTGGCAGGCCAGCACCCAAGATCATACCAAAATCAACCGTCGAAGGTATGAGTCCAGGTTCCGTTATTATCGACCTCGCTGCTGAAGGTGGTGGCAACTGCGAACTAACCAGTCCGGACAAAACAATCACCCATAAAGGTGTAATTATTCATGCACCACTTAATGTCAGTAGTCAGGTACCAGTACATGCCAGTGAGATGTATGCCAGAAATCTGTTTAACTTCCTCCAGCCTATGCTGGTTGACGGAAAGCTCAAACCAGACTGGGATGATGAGGTTATTAAGGGTGCATTATTAACCAGAGATGGCCAAATAACCAACGAAGATGTCAAGGCTTTCACGGAGAAGAAAAAATGATAGAAGGAATTTTAGCGCTATATATTTTTATGCTTGCTGCCTTTACCGGCTATGAAATCATCTCAAAAGTACCGGTTATTTTACATACACCATTAATGTCTGGATCCAACTTTATTCACGGCATCGTGCTGGTTGGAGCAATGGTAGCACTTGGGCACGCTGAAACAGGTCTGGAAACTTTTATCGGATTCATTGCCGTTATTCTTGGTGCTGGAAATGCTGTTGGTGGTTATGTAGTCACTGAACGAATGCTGGAAATGTTTAAAAGCAGCAAAAAAGGTGGCAAATAATGGATCTAATCATCAAAGGCTCGTATTTTATTGCTGCCGTCCTGTTCATCATCGGGCTCAAACAGATGTCTTCACCAGCAACCGCACGTCGGGGCATTATCTGGGCTGGTGTCGGTATGGTGCTTGCCACCCTGGTAACCTTTGTACACCCCGAAGTAAAACATAATACTGGCTGGATTTTACTTGCTATGGCGATTAGTGGTGGCATCGCATGGTGGTCTGGAAAGAAGGTCGCTATGACCGATATGCCGCAGATGATTGCAATCTATAACGGCATGGGTGGTGGCTCTGCAGCTGCTATTGCAGCAGTTGTACTGGTTAAGTACGAAGCCATGCCTCTGACCATACAAATTATGGCTGTGCTTGGCGCATTGATAGGTACCATTGATTTCTCCGGGTCAGCTGTCGCTTACGCCAAGCTCCAGGGTCTGATTAAGAAAAACTTCTATATAAACAACCAGCAAATGATCAATCTGGGTCTGTTTGTTGCAACTGTTGCACTTGGTTGCTGGATTGCCCTTTCAGGCACCCAGTACAGTGGCTTTGCCCTGTTTTTATTCTTCCTGCTGGCCTTTGTTTTTGGAATTCTCATGACACTACCTATTGGTGGTGCCGATATGCCTGTGGTTATTTCATTGTTCAATGCACTCACTGGCCTTGCTGTCGGTTTAGAAGGCTATGTACTTGGCAACCCGGCAATGATGATAGCTGGCATTGTGGTAGGTGCTGCCGGTACATTGTTGACTCAACTAATGGCCAAAGCCATGAACCGCCCTATTTCAAATGTACTTTTCAAAAAATTTGGGGTTAGTGGAGAAACTACAGATGATGATATTGAAGGCAGTCTTAAAGCCATAGAAGCCTCAGATGTTGCTGCGATGATGGGTTTTGCAGACAAAGTAATTATCGTACCCGGCTATGGCATGGCCGTTGCCCAGGCTCAGCATAAAATATGGGAGCTGGCCAAATTGCTCAGGGAACGCGATGTTGATGTGAAATTTGCCATCCATCCCGTTGCCGGTCGTATGCCTGGGCATATGAATGTTCTGCTTGCAGAAGCCGGGGTTCCCTATGACATTATTTATGACCTTGATGAAATCAATGAAGAATTTGCCACTGCAAATGTCGCCTTGGTCATTGGTGCAAATGACGTGGTTAATCCAGTTGCGCGTAGCAATCCTGACAGCCCCATTTATGGCATGCCGATACTCAATGCTGACAAGGCTGAAAATGTTATTGTCATCAAACGTGGCAAAGGAGCTGGTTTCTCAGGCATCGAAAACCATCTGTTCTATCAGGACAATACTCGCATGCTCTACGGTGACGCACAGGAAATGGGCAGCCAGCTGATCAGTGCAATAAAGGAGTTCTAGGAGTTCCAGGAGTTCCAGGAAATACTCCTGGAGTGCGGGCTAGCTGTTATACATTTTTTATCCATGGGTTTAACAACTCAACAGTACATTGCTCCATGTCTGCAGTATTTCTGGTTACCACAATACAGTTATGCACAAGCCCGGAAACAGCTATAAGCCCATCAATAGAAGGCATTGGCTTACCTGACAGTTCAGCTATTCCCTGAATTTCTCCCCATCTAACTGAAATATTTAAATCTATAGGGATTATTCGGCCTTCAAAACGTTGCTTTAAGTCTTCTTCTACCCAAAGTTTCAATCTTTTTTTTCTTGTTACGCCAGGTGCTTTTTCGATACCTTTTTCTATTTCACCAAATGTTAATACACTGAGATACAATTTACTTTCATTTTGACCCCGCACCCATGCAACAACATTTTCATCTGGCTGTGGTCTAATCAATTCAGATATTACGCATGTATCCAAAAGATATTTCATAACTCGATTTCTTTCGGTAAATCCTTGTTTCTTGAAATATCAAGTTCCACCTCCATCAGCGGTGAATTTTTAAAAAATGTAACCAGGTCTGTTTGAGGTTTGGTAATTTTTTTGTATTCCTCATATGAAAGAATTACAACAGCATTGTTCCCATGCCTGGTAACAAACTGTGGCTCATTTTGCATCGCTTTTTCAACAAGCTGGCTAAATTTGCTTTTTGCATCCTGAAGTTGCCATGTATTATTTTTCATAATATTTATCTTTTTATAACTAACTAGTCTGACTAGACTGTAGCTTTTTTCTCATGTTTTGTCAAAACCTTAGTGGTACCTTGACACTTGGCAAAGGAATTGCCAGAGATTAACGAAGCCATAGAAGACGTGGTTTATTTCTTTATCATATTCTAAAACATCCCATTAAATTACCAGACAAACATTTGCCAGAATGGCGCTTATGAAGAATTACCCACTAAAACCTGACAATATTTTCAAGTTTATAACAACACGGAAACTGTGTATTTCAGGGGGCGAGCTGAGTAGTTACCTACAATTTTTAATTTTCTCATCTATACTTTCAGCAAGAATAAATACGCAACCCTTATGATTCTATTGAGTCAGATTCTCTGTGCCCATTGGGAGAACCAGACATGTCAATTATACAATGGCAATTCCATGGAGAATTTTTATGTCTTATAAGAAACCTGAATTTAAAAATCAGTACGAAAACTATATTGGGGGAAAATGGACTGCACCTGTAGATGGTGAGTATTTTGACAATACCTCACCTGTCGATGGGAGTGTAATCACCAAAATCCCAAAATCCAATAGCAAAGATATTGATCTTGCCGTTGAAGCAGCATCAAAAGCATCCGGGGCATGGGGGAAAACATCAGTAACAGAACGCAGCCAACTCTTGTTCAAGATTGCAGACCGTATAGAAGAAAACCTCGAAAAACTGGCATTGGTAGAAACCTGGGATAATGGCAAAGCAATTAGAGAGACGATTGCCGCAGATCTTCCACTAGCTATTGATCATTTCCGGTACTTTGGTAGTGTCATCCGCTCTGAAGCAGGTGATGTAGCTGACCTTGATGCAAATACTGTTTCCATGGAAATACATGAACCACTGGGAGTTGTAGGTCAGATTATTCCCTGGAACTTTCCTATCCTTATGGCTACATGGAAAATTGCACCCGCATTAGCCGCTGGCAATTGTGTGGTTCTCAAACCAGCAGAACAAACCCCTGTTTCCATACTTTTTGTGATTGAAGCGATTGCAGATATTTTACCAGCTGGTGTGCTGAATGTTGTGAATGGATTTGGACCTGAAGCAGGAAAGCCCCTGGCACAACACCCAGGTATCAAGAAGGTTGCTTTTACCGGAGAGACAACAACAGGTCGCCTCATTATGCAGTACGCATCTGAAAATATCATTCCAGTCACCCTGGAACTTGGCGGGAAATCACCTAATATTTTCTTTGAAAGTGTAATGGCAGAGGATGATAATTTCCTTGATAAAGCAATTGAAGGCCTGGTGTTATTTGCATTTAATCAGGGTGAGGTTTGTACTTGCCCATCACGCGCCTTAATTCATGAAAATATTTATGATGAGTTCATGGAGCGCTGTATAAAGCGTATTGAGGCAATCACCATGGGCGATACACTTGATTCAGGGACCATGATGGGCGCACAGGCATCCAATGACCAATATGAAAAAATATTAAATTATATTGATATCGGCAAACAGGAGGGGGCAGAGCTTTTAACTGGTGGCGAGGCATATAAAAATGCAACTTATCCAGATGGTTATTACATCAAACCAACTGTTTTCAAAGGCAACAATAAGATGCGTATTTTTCAGGAAGAAATATTTGGCCCAGTGTTAAGTGTAACAACATTTAAAGATGATGCCGAAGCAATGGAAATTGCCAATGATACATTATATGGACTCGGCGCTGGTGTGTGGACGCGTGACGTACACCAAATGCAGACATTTTCTCGTGGTATTGAAGCAGGCCGTATCTGGTGTAATTGCTACCATGCATACCCTGCACACGCATCATTTGGCGGCTATAAAAAGTCAGGGATTGGCCGGGAAACTCATAAAGTAATGCTTAATCATTACCGTCATACCAAAAATGTATTAATGTCCTTCGATAAAAACAAGTTAGGATTCTTTTAAATTCAAATTTGAATCCATAGCATTTGTTCATGGACAGCTCGTATTGAGCTGTCCTCACCAGGATCTCGACTATTTATGTATATTGAGCGTGTATCTGTTACAGATAAAGCCATGGCAGTAATAGATCAATTACGAGAAAAACATGGAGAACTGATTTTTCACCAAAGTGGTGGCTGTTGCGATGGCTCTGCACCTATGTGTTTTGAAAAAGGTGATTTCATTATTGGTTCCAGAGATGTATGTTTGGGTGAAATTCATGGCTGCCAATTCTACATGGCTTCAGATCAATTTGAATTCTATAAGAATATGCATATCTCTATTGATGTTTCAGCAGGCAGGGGATCAAGTTTTTCATTGGAAATACCACTGGGTTTACGTTTTATGGCTATCTCAAGAATATTTACGGATAGCGAAATCAGTAACGTCAGACCAGTCTCAGGTTTTTAAAATTCAATAATTGCACGACCTGTTGTTTTTCCACTTAGCATAGCATGACTATAGTCCTTAACCTCTTCAAGACTTAGCCTGTGTTTGAGGATGGATTCCAACTTGTCTGGTTTGTAATCACTCGCCAGCTTGTTCCATAAAATCTGTCGCAGTGACATGGGGCAATCAGCAGAATTAATACCCAACAAACTAACACCCCGAAGGATGAAAGGCATAACCGTTGTTTCCAGTTGATGCCCTGCAGCCAGACCAATCGAGGCAATACTGCCACCTTGCTGCATGGTTCGAGTCAGCCAGGCAAGTGTTTTTCCACCGGCATTATCTACTGCACCTGCCCACAGGCTTGTTTCAAGTGGGCGTGGTTTGTCTTCTACTTCATATCTGGGAATTATTTCAGCTGCACCCAGTTCTTCAAGCCAGCTAGTTTCTGCAGCCTTTCCAGACATGGCTACAACCCGGTATCCTTTTTTTGCAAGGATATTGACAGCAATGGACCCAACACCACCAGTAGCACCAGTGACAATTACATCACCCTGTTCTGGTGTGAGGTGGTTTTCTTCAAGACGGTGCAATGCATACGCTGCTGTAAAACCAGCCGTCCCCAGGATGATACATTCTTCCAGCGTGAGACTCTCTGGCTTCTTGATAACGGACTGGACTGGCACTTTGACTAGCTCGGCAAAACCACCGTTGTATCGTTCTCCCATACCGCAGCCTGTAAAAAGAACTTCTTCACCCTGCTTAAAACTTTCATGGTTGCTACTCTGAATAGTACCTGCAACATCTATTCCCGGAATCATAGGAAAATCTTTGAGTATTTTTCCTTTGCCCGTGACTGCCAGTGCATCCTTATAATTGATGGCAGAGTAGCGGGTCTCTATAAGCACCTCATCTATATCCGGTTCAGGTGCTGGTAAGGTCAGGATGTGAGTACCCTGGTCTCTGAATACCTGCAGAGCTTTCATCTTTGTTATTTCTTTTTCACTGAAGTTGGCCTACCCTCGCTGTCGAGTGATACGTATACCAGTTCTGCTTCTGCTACTTTTAACACCTCAACTTCCCGGGGGTTTCTTTCAATATATACTTCAGCATTTACAGTAATGGAAGTTGTCCCGATTTTATCTATCCAGGCATAAATATTGACCAGGTCTCCTATGTAGACCGGTTTCAAAAAAACAAACCTGTTCACCGCAACCGTTGCTACTCTGCCTTTTGCATATCTAACAGCTGGAATGCTACCTGCAATATCTACCTGTGACATAATCCAGCCGCCAAATATATCTCCAGCAGCATTAACCTGTTGTGGGGTTGCCGGCACTCTTAACTGCAGGTGTTGTTTTTCTGGAAGCTGGATATTCATTTCAATACAAAGCCTCTATGTAGTCAGCATATTTTTTCATTAATTGTGGGCGTTTCATTTTAAGAGTTGGGGTCAATAACCCTTCGTCAACTGTCCACGGATTTAGTTCCAGATGAATACGCCTGATTTGTGCATATCCTGGAAATTCAGCCAACTGATTGCTAATACGAGTTAGAATTGCTTTTTTCACAAATACTTCTTTTAAGGAGTCAGATTCAAACGGATCAACACCCAAATCTTCAGCCAGCTTTTCCCACTCAGGTTCATTCAAAACAACAACCGCAGCAAGACATGCCCGGGCTTCTCCTATCACCATAATCTGTTCAATCAAAGGATCCAGAATAATGGCCATTTCCATATCAGCAGGGGGCACTTTTTCTCCATTACCCAGAACAATGATTTCCTTGATTCTTCCGGTGATAAAAATATGCCCACCGTCATCTATTCTTACCTGATCACCTGAATACAGCCAGCCATCAGCATCCATTACACTGGCGGTGGCTTCTGCATTATTCCAGTAGCCGAGCATCACAGAAGGACTCCTGGTAAGTAATTCACTATTTTCCCCAATTTTTACCTCAATGCCATCCATAACAATTCCTATGCTTTCCGGGATATTATCATCAGGCCTGTTTACACATACCACCGGGCTGGTCTCGGTTAAACCATAGCCCTGGTACACAGGCACACCAAGTCCAGTAAATGTTCTGGCGATTTTAGGCGGCATTGCTGCGCCACCACAAATGGCATAACGCAAACGGCCACCCAATTTTGCAGAAATTTTATCAGCCACCAGTTTCTGCATAACCGGCCAAAACAGTTGCACTGGTTTCCACCCGACCCGACCCTGACTATGCTGATACGTTTGCCAGCCTGATTTAACTGCAAGATCGAATAATGACTGTTTGATCGAAGACTCTTTACTCAAATTATCCATTATTTTGGCATATATCTTTTCGTATATTCTTGGTACCGACACCAAAACTGTGGGTCGTTGTTCTTCTATGTCTTTGGCCAATAACATTACTGAACGTGCGTAGACCACCTCCGCACCGACCATCATCGGCACATAGTATCCGGCCATTCTTTCCAGCATATGTGACAATGGTAAAAAAGAAAGGAAACGGTCAGAGTCATTAAAATTAGCACATTGATTGGCCGCATAAGAATTAAACAAAATATTCGTATGGCTCAACATTACACCCTTTGGTTTTCCAGTTGTCCCTGATGTATAAACAATGGTTGCCAGTTCATCCGGCTTACCATCTTCTACCACCATTTCCCCATCCAGACCAAACAACCAATCATGTAAAGATTTTAGTCTTGGCTCTTCAGGATCATCTTCTTCCTCAATTGTATTGATACTGACAATGCGCTGCAGACCTTGCAGCTTTTTACTGACTTTCTGCAACTGCTTCCACTGCTTCTTCCCCTCGACAACCAGTAATTTAACTCCGGCATCTTTTACAATATAGGCAACATTGTCGGGGCGGTCGTCAGTGTATAAAGGAACGGTAACCAGACCCAGAGCAAGGGATGCCAGATCGAATACAACCCAGTCACGAGAATTTTTCAACATGATGGCAACTTTGTCACCAGCTACCAGCTTTTCTTTTTTGAGCGCGACCTGCCATCGGCCAATTTCATGTTCCAGCTCACTCCAGGTTGTGTCTTCCCATTTGCCGGATGCAACATCAAAATTCCTGTAGGCAATCTTGTCTGGTGTTTGCTTCAGCCTTTCACGAAATAAGCCTGGCAGAGTTCCAGCCTGCTCAACTGTAATTGTAGTCATTAGTTCCTCATATTTTTTACAAATAATCCCAACCAGCACCCCTGGAGTGCTTTCTCAGTCGCGGGTTAATAAAAGACTTTTACTAACCATAAACGTAAGCGTAAACCCCATGAAGTAGTATAGCCTGTATCAGTCATAATTATTTGACCCTGTTTATTCAGAATAAAACTGGACGGAACTCCAACCACACCATAATCCCTGGCAATGGTTCCTTCTTCATCAACAATTGTTCGCCAAATGATCTTTTTTTGTTGCATGAATTCTTTGACTGTTTCATTATCACCAGACTGCATGGCAATAGACACAACAGGCCAGTCTTTGCTGATTGCATCGACAACGCCCCGTTCAAATTCACAAATCTTGCACCAACTGGCCCAGAAATGGAGCAACAAGGGCTCCCCTGAGTAACTATCAAAACGTACCGCCTGACCCTGAAGATCAACCATCTCAATTGCCGGTGGACTACCTTTAATCATGCTTCGTTTCATCCATGTGGTAATTGCAAGGAAGAGCAGAATAAATATAAGGACTTCTACCAGCAACCTGATAATCCGCTTTTTTCTGATTTTACCTCTGAGCAAATTCATATTCACCTCATACTAACCATAATTCCACTTGACCAGCGCTCCTGGGGTACAGGAATAACGTGAGTGGTGCGTAAAACCAATTTAGTATGCCAAATGTAGAGTGTTATATGCGGAGAATCACGATTTTTAACCTTAAACTTGATATATTTTGTAAAAACCACCAGTATTTAGCTGATAACTAAAGAATTTTATTGATGCCAGCTCATTCTGAAATAATACAACCAGTGATACATATTGGAGAAGTACCGACCACCGAGTCGATACTCGCAAGTATCCCTGCATATAGCCCAGAAGAAAAAAGAGCTCTGATTGCAGAAATCAAGGCTGAACTCAAACGCCAGGATGCGGTGTTGGTTGCGCACTATTACACAGACGCAGAATTACAGGAAATTGCCGAGGAAACAGGTGGCTATGTTTCTGATTCACTGGATATGGCAAAATTTGGTAACGAGCACTCTGCCTCTACCCTGGTAGTTGCCGGGGTTCGTTTTATGGGAGAAACAGCAAAAATACTCACCCCTGAAAAACGCATACTCATGCCCGAACTTGCGGCAGAATGTTCGCTGGATCTCGGTTGCCCGGCAACAGAGTTTGCTGAGTTTTGTGACCAGCACCCTGATCGTGTTGTTGTTGTGTACGCCAACACCAGTGCTGAAGTAAAAGCCAGAGCGGATTATGTCGTAACCTCAAGCATCGCTGTTAAACTCATCCAACATTTACACAATGAGGGTAAAAAGGTGTTGTGGGCTCCAGATCATCATCTTGGCAGCTATATTAAACGCATCACTAAAGCTGATATGTTGTTATGGAATGCAACCTGTATTGTGCATGATGAGTTCAAGTTTCGGGCATTAGGACGAATGATAGAACATCACCCGGATGCAGCTGTTTTGGTACACCCGGAATCTCCTGCTGAGGTGATTGACATGGCTGATGTTGTCGGATCAACCACACAGTTAATTAATGCAGCTAAATCTTTACCACAATCAAAACTAATCGTTGCTACCGACAAAGGTATTTTTCACAAAATGCGCAAGGCAGCACCTGACAAAGATTTTTTGGAGGCGCCAACTGGAGGCATTGGAGCAACTTGCCGCAGTTGTGCTCACTGCCCATGGATGGCAATGAATAGTCTTGATAGTCTTTTGAAAGTCCTTAAAACAGGTACAAATGAAATAAAGATTAATGAAGACATTCGTACAAAGGCTCTACACTCTACTCAAAGAATGCTGGATTTCGCAAAAGACCTGAATACTGCGGTACTTGGCCAGGGCAATACCTGATGACTGACAATAAAGTTGATGTAAAAAACCTACTCAAAGACAAGGTATTACCAAAAATATCTATGAAGGTTTTTCGTAAGATGGTAGTTAATATGTCTCCCGCTGATATTATGCGTATCCCTCTGGAAAGTCTTCCTGACGATATGCCGGTTTCACTCGTTGAGGAAGTACCCAATGAGATTAAACCAGCCATTGAGCATCTGATGATGGAGAGAAATTCTGTTGCCCTGAAAACACGGAATGTCATCAGTGGTGAACTTGGAAACCAGGGTCTGGCCGCAATAGATTTGTCAAAACAGGTGGGTGATAAGGCAAATATGAGGACTCTCACATTCAAGTTGGCTGAAATTGATGAAATGGTAGAAAGAATGTTGGAAAAACCATGCCTGGAAAATGATCAACTCCTGTCAAAATTTATTGATAATACCAATAAAATGCTTCCAGATCTGTTATCTGAACAAACCCAGACAGCCCGAGGCATTGATACCCTGCTACAGGAAGCTAAACTACCAGAATCCCTCCAGGATACTGTAGACATAGCCAGGGACAAACTACATAATCAAAAACGAGCCATCGATAATCTTCTCGGTAAATATTATGCAGAACGGGTTAATATTGCTCAGGGTGTCATGACAAGGCGTATCGAGGCTCTGGAAGCCATGGAAGCAGAGCAATTATTTACCCATCGAGAGATTGAAAAATATCGGGTTGAACTGATCAAGAAAAGAAAACGGGCCAGCATGCCCTTTGGCAAGAAAAAAAATATAGATGCGATAGAAGAATTGAAGGCACGTATTAACCATCTCAGCAGTAAAATGAAAACAAATCAAATCCCTATCGACTCTAATGAATTAACATTGTGGTTAGATTCTATAGTTGATGCAAGTCTGCATGAAACCGCAAAACAACGGGTAGCAATGAAAATTCACATGGCACGTAAAGATTTGCTGTTATTACTGCACTCATACTGCGAACAACAGGAAAGTACCGCCATGCAGATTGCACGAAACCCATTTCTGCAGATAGAACCAGAAAAGGTCATTGGCTTTGCCATGAAATCCGAACAATTTATTTTGAATTATTTCCAGGAAAAAAGGGCCGAAGTGACATCTCAAATCAGTATGGCCGCCTCCATGAAAATGGAGGCCTTGCTAATAATTGAAAGGGATATTCTCAAAGAACTCAAAGATAACAGGGGGCTTAGATAATCTATCATAAGCCACCACAGAATATTTACTCAACAATGAAAATTATACATCTCCTTGATATAAACTGCCCTGTGGTTCACACTTTTTCTGACGAACAGGGGAAAAAACGAGACTAAATTCCGTTAATTATGCAGTGAAAGCTTTATACTAATAGTAGGGGAAATTATTCCTCACCGTAGACCGGATGTAACAAGTATTTATTATGGTTGTAAAAGTAGCTAACGATATTCTCGCTATTGAGAAATTTAAAAAAGCCATTACTAAAATGGATCCGGAAGATATCGCCAGAATAAAACCCGAAATGATCCCGGAAAACATACCCGCAAGCTTCATCAATAACCTGCCAGCACAACATAGAAAAAAGGTTGAAGAACTAGTTTTTTCCCGCAACATCCACATGCTACAGGTTCGACAAAAAATAAAAACTGAACTTGGCAAGGAAACTATTTCTGCACTGGATACGGCACGACGCCTCAGCGTGAATGGAAGTATCAAACAACTCAAGAACAGACTCATTGGCCTTAAAGACATCAAACAAAAGAAACTCAACAAGCTGAGTAATATCCTCATCGCCAAAAAACAACTTGAATTTGCCATGATCAATGAAGGGCTGGTGACTGAAGTACGCCAGGAATATGCCGAGGCTTCAGTTGCACTACATACACTTAAAGGTAAGTTGCAAGGCAATAACAGCTTTACTCAAAGTGTTTTTCCAGCCATTGAAAAATTGCGCAAACACGGAAAAATTGCATATCAATTAATTGGACTCTTCTTTCTTGAACGCCTTCAGGCATCGCATTACATCATGGCAAAGAAAGTTGCAACCTTTGAAGAACAAGATATAAACCTCTCCAAGGCATCCGAGCGTATAGATGATCTTAATAAATCTCTACGTAACTCACAGTCGAGGATGAAACGTGCATTTCGTAAAAACCAGGCAACCATTGAACGCGAAGCCATCCAAAAACAAATTTCACATTTATCAGCTCAAATCAAAGCCTATGAAGTACCTCTATCTGATACTGATTTAACTTTGTGGCTGGATGCAATAGTTGATTACAGCCTGTATAAAAATACTCAGCTCAGAGGGCATATGATCCTCAACAAGGCAAAAAACAATCTGTTGCAGCTACTGCTGCGTTATTGTCATATTCAGGAAAATACAGCCAAACATGTTGCCAACAACCCTTTCCTCAGAATCTCTCCTGAAAAGGTTATTCATTTTACGCTGAAATCAGAACAATTCGTACTGGATTATTTTAAAGCCAAACGTATTGAAGTAACCACCATGCTGAGCCTTACCGCAAATGAAAAAGCAGACGAACTGGAAAAACTGGAAAAAGAAATCATTAGTTTACTTAAAAACAGCAAGCACTTACGCTAACCAGCTGTTCTCCCAAAACAAACATGTTTGTGATTCACCTTTCTATTTCCTGACAGGTTTACAGCTAGTTTTAGTCAAAACCCAACGCTGGTCATCTCGTTGATTCACCAATACACATTTTGAACCTGAAATCACCAACTGGAATACCTCAGGTTTATCAGGATTCCTTCCCAATACAGGAGAACTTTCCATAGTATTACGCTGGATAAGTTCGATAAACAATCTACTGTCCCTGGTCAATGCATCTTCTGCAAGGGTTATATTGGCACCATGCAAGGCTGATGAAACAACATTCTTCAGTTCATTGCGACTCTCTTGATCTGGATTGATTATTAATGCGGGGATATATTTATTTATACCAAGTGAGCTGCAGGCCGTTATAAAAATAGATACTAATACCAGGGTTATTTTCTTCATTGCCACGTCCGCATAATCCTGTTTTCAAGCCACAGGGGTTTGGGTGTAATACCATCAACTGCTGCAAACGATGCGGTTGATGGCATTACACCCAGTTTGGCCTTGCCTGATGGATTCGGGCAACCCCCACTTACACGATAATCAAGCGCTGCAGCAAGACGACCTTCAGCCGGATCACCCAGTTGACGGGTGTAATCATCAGCCACTGAGCAGCCATCAAGTAGCACACCATACGTATTGAGCGTGTTCACAGGAGAAAAGCCATCTGGATAATCACCAAAACCCTTGTCATTTACTCCCTTAAAATTAATTGTAAACCAGGTGGTTCCACAGTTGTCAGTCGGGTAGAAGCCAAAAGGCTTTCCACAGGTTGACGAGCCAATCTGGATTACATCAATATCAATTCCACGCAACCCATTAATGACTGCTTCACTAGCAGAGCAAGTACCATTACCTGTTATAACAAATACATGGGGTAAATCAAGGGTTGGTAATGACTGACCAGACAGAGAAGTACTATAAAAGGGGGTTGCTGCTAGCTGCTGCCCTGTAATCGGATTGATACTGGGGTGTTTATTATTAAATTGCAGGTTCTCAAAAACCTTGCCACTGATCATGCCTGAACCAGCAATCATATAGCTAAGCTGACTCGCAATATAGAGAAACCCGCCACCGTTATAGCGCAGATCAAGCACCAGATCTACAACCCCTGCTGAATCAAATTGCTCAAAAGCATTTGCCAGCCCCTGTTCAGCAGTTGCAATATGAGAATTGAACACCAAGTAACCAACTTTTCCGGATGGAGTATCAATTATACCAACATTCTGCACTGGCTCAGAAGTTATAGATGCTGATGCCAAAGTAATGCTCCGAGGGGTAGTTGCACCTGGATCCAAAATGGAAAAAGTATGGGTTTCACCGGCACTTGCAGGAAACAAGCCAGCATTCAAAGTATTGACATCAGAGCCATCCGCCACATCAACACCATCAATTTCAAGTATTTCTGTACCCCGAAGTATACCTTGGCCAGTCGCTGGCGAACCCGGTTCGGTGTATGCAACCACAACTCGTCTTGGGCTAGAGTTAAAAATTGTCCATGTTGCACCATAACCGGCAGACACTCCCGACTGAGAGAGCTGATACCAGTCGTCACTGGAATATGCAAAATGAAACTCATCTTTTTGTTTTCCAGACACTGTAGTGGCAGTGGTTTTTAGTAATGGAAAATATGCACTGGTGCTGTTGTAATTGGCAGGGTTTAGGTCTTGTATTTCGTTGTACCAGAGGTAGACCTTATTACTCCAGGAGCGCAGCCAGGTGTTTTCACTAAGCAATGTTCCCTGAACATCTGAATATGCCGACCCGTTAAAAGGATTAATACCAGTACGTGGAACAGCACATTTGGCTACATAGTTTGACGCAGGCTCAAAAGACCCGGCAACCCAAGTGTCAGAGTTCCCGCCATTACCAGGATTTTTACCACCTCCCCCGCAGGAACTTAGCGTTATTAACACCAATCCATAAATAATAATCCTGAACATCAAAACCCATTGTATGTTTTTTATCTAATTCTAACCCATATCTATGCTCACAATAGATTAATAACTTGAATAAGACCGCGCAAACCCCATAATGGTCTGATTCCGGGAGTATCTCTGCTTAAATTGCAGCCCAGAACCCTATTTTGACTCAGCAGGAGTTTTTAATTGCAACAGTATAGAGGCACAACGATTGTATCTGTCCGTAAAGACGATAGTGTAACACTCGGTGGTGATGGTCAGGTCACACTTGGCAATACTATTATGAAAGGTAATGCAGTCAAGATTCGAACCCTGCTTGACGGCTCAGTTCTAACCGGGTTTGCCGGTGGTACTGCTGATGCCTTCACCCTGA
>VAPK010043928.1_pt1 | contig 15090 bp, 11 predicted proteins | sample 3395031 | NCBI WGS metagenome assembly VAPK01 (sample SAMN08290443, study PRJNA428436) | hydrothermal vent metagenome | isolation source: Deep-sea hydrothermal vent chimney 1 | place: Pacific Ocean: Juan De Fuca Ridge
CGGTCATCAATCATTGCTCAAAAAATCAAAAATTATTTTCTTGCCGCAAATGAATCTGCCGGTAAAATAATTCCGGGTCATGCCGGCGGCGCTGGCTTATAATATTATAAATGTACCAACCAGGCAAATCATGTAGGTTGGGTAGAGGAACGAAACCCAACAAACCGAGATACAGATGCAATATCGACGATCCCGGACTGAAGGCGCCAGCTATTTTTTCACTGTCGTAACTGACAGACGGCGACCATTTCTCGGTGATCCTGACAATATAATACTCTTGCGCTCCATATTCCGTGAGGTCAAAGAAAGGCATCCTTTTACAATAGATGCCATTGTAATTTTACCTGATCACCTCCACTGCCTGTGGACCTTGCCAGAGGAGGATTCGGATTACTCAACGCGTTGGCGGCTGATAAAAAGTGCCTTCAGTCGACAGTGCAGAGAGCAATACCGGGGCAGAAGAGTAAGGTCCCGGCGCAACAAACAGGAACAGGCTGTCTGGCAGCGCCGTTTCTGGGAGCATGAGATTCGAAGCGATTTGGATTACAGACAGCATGTCGAGTATATTCATTACAACCCGGTCAAACATGGCTTGGCGACAGCCCCTGCAGATTGGCCGTTTTCCAGCTTTCTCCGCTCTGTTGCCGAGGGCTGGTATGAACGGAATTGGGGGGCAGGGGAAAAAATAAAGTTTGGGGAGCTCGTCGGACGGGAATAGGATCTGTTGGGTTTCGTTCCTCTACCCAACCTACGGTCATCAATCATTGCTCAAAAAATCAAAGATTATTTTTTGGCCGCAAACGAATCTGCCGGTAAAATAATTCCGGGTTATACCGGCAACGCTGGCTTATAACATTATGAATGTACAAACCAGGAAAATCATGTAGGTTGGGTAGAGGAACGAAACCCAACAAACCATGCATTGTAAATTGTGCCGGCAGAAACTATTAACTTTTTTAATACCAATCCCCGCCTTGTAAAATTACTTTACAGTACGACTCCCGATTTATTCCTTTCCGCTGCCCGAATTTCTCCCGTCTGCTCTCCATAGATCCCATTCAACTATATGGAATCAAGGCTCTTTCCTTATTCTAAACCTTACCGGCCTGTTATTTGGCCTTAAATTTGCACGGATCCTGACCAGGAGGGATATGATGCCAAAAAAAATCAACAGAGGAGATGGCAGTCAACGGGGTTTCACCTTGCTGGAACTGATGATCGTGATTGCCATCACCGGCATTATGGCTGCAATCACCATCCCGGCCTACCTGAGCTGGAAACCGGGATATGTCTTGCGCGGCGCGGTATCCCGGGTGAAGCGGGACGTGAACGGCGCCAAACTCCGGGCCGTTGAGATCAGACGGCAATGTCGGATTGAGTTCTGTCAAACCGATCCGGTTAACGGCATCAGCTCCTACCAGATAATCGACGGGAACCAAACCATTCATTCGTCCTGGAAGAAGGTTCCGGGGATCAACACTCCTCACGCCTGCCCGATGACAGCCGCCCAACAGGCGGCCTTCAGGGCAGTCGGCCGCCAGGTCACCATCCGTAATTTCAACGACTACCCCCAGGTAAAATTGATGAAAGATTGTTTTTCTCCACCCGGGGCCATCGGTTCCGCACGAACCTTTACCTTCAGGCCACAGGGCACTGCCACCTCCAACGGTCCAGTGAGTGTGTATCACAGTGGCAGCAATGACTGTCAAAGTTTCTATCTATCCATCGTCGGGAGGGTAAGAATGCAGTGAACAGTTTTTTTCACATTCAGCGCAACGTAATGACTATTAACTTTTTTAACACTAACCGCTGTTTTATAAAATAATTTTATAGCATAGCCCCATATTTGCCACCTTTTACTGCCCGAACTTCTCCTGCTAGTTTTTCACGTAACCAACTTCAACCATAAGGAATACATACTCTTTCTCTGCTTACGACCTCTCCGGGCTACTGTCTGGCCTTAAATTTGCATGACTCCTAACCAGGAGGGATATTATGCTTAGGACATCAAGAGAAAAAGATGGCCGGCAACAGGGGTTTACCTTGCTGGAACTGATGATCGTGATTGCCATAACCGGCATTCTGGCCGCGATTACCATCCCGGCCTACCTGAGCTGGAAACCGGGATATGTCTTTCGCGGCGCGGTATCCCATCTGAAACTGGACATAACCTGGAAAATGGACAAAAACGGACAAATGGTCAACGGCGCCAAGCTCCGGGCCGTTAAGATCAGACGACAATGCCGGGTTGAGTTCTGCAAACCGGTTGGCGGCATCAGCTCCTACCAGATAATCGACGGGAACCAGGACCTTAATTCGTCCTGGACTGTCCCCGGGACGACCAACAAGCCCGCCTGCCCGATGACAGCCGCCCAGCAGGCGGCCTTCAGGGCAGTCGACCGCCAGGTCACCATCCGCAATTTCAACGACTACCACCAGGTACAGCTGATGAAAAAGTGTACTCCATTAACAAGCATCACCTCCGGTTCCGAACCGACCTTTACCTTCAATCCGCAGGGCACAGCTACCTCCAGCGGTCCGGTGAGTGTGTATAACAGCGGCAGCAAGGATTGCCAAAGCTTGTATCTATACGTCACAGGGAGGGTAAAAATACAATGAACAGACGATGGTCACCTTTGCCCGATAAGGGTTTTACCCTGGTTGAAGTCATGATCGCCATGTTCATTCTCGGGTTGGTCTTAACCGGGGTGGTCAAAATGTTTACCAGCACCGGCCGGTTCAATACCAGCCAGGGAATGATGGTCTCCCTGACCCAGGATATGCGCGCAGCCAGGACGCTGATGGTTCAGGAGATACGGGAGGCCGGCTGTAATCCGACGCAGCAGAATCAGATCCGGATCGGTTTCCAGACCAGCAGCGATGACCGCTACAATACGGATGCCGATTCCATCCATTTTACCCGGGATATAGTCAACAAGGCCGGTGCGCTGGAGCCGGATGGTAATGCGAATGATGCCAATGAAAATATCAGCTACTACCGGACCAATGACAATTGCACCGGCACAGCCGGCCCTATCCTTGCCGCCGGGAACAACACGCCCGGCTGTCTACGGCGTAACAGTGGTGGCGGCGGACAGCCGGTCATGGCCAATGTCACCAATCTGCAGTTCACTTACGATGATGCCAACGGTAATAAACTGCCTCCGGCCGATTTAAGCACCAAGACAGGGCTGGATAAAATCCGCACGGTCGAGGTTATTCTTACCGGCCGGGTCGAGGACCCAGGTCGCGTCAGAAAAAAAAGCCGGACCCAGACTCAGCAATTTCTCATCAAGATACGGAACATGGGAATTTAGCCTTTCGCTCCCGGAGGTCAATGTGAAAAAAAACAATTTCGCCAGGAATGCCGAGATCGGCCAAAAGGGCCTGACGCTCATCGAGGTGATGGTGGCCATGGTTATCCTAGGAGTCGGCATCATGGCCATTGTCGCCCTCCAGGCCCGTAATATGAATTACAACTCCAACTCCAAACGCCGGACCCAGGCCTACACGTGGGCGGCGAACAGAGTGGAAAGGTTGCTGGCGCTCCCGTATACGAGTCCTGAGTTGAGCGTGAAAGGAACAACGGCCAAGGTGGGAGACGGCCATGCGCCAAGCGCTGCGGATGCCGCCACGATGAAGCCCTATGTCATGGAATGGGACGTAATCGACAACAGCGCCAACATCCAGAATTCGCGCGAAGTAATCGTCTGGGTCTGGAAAAGCAAGAAAAGCCAGTTATGGGCAATACACCTACAACAACAAAACGAGGGAAAGAAAGCACTAAAGGTGGCAATAGCCCGAATCAAGTTTGTCCGGGTGAAGAGTTCGATTTAAGGGAGGCAAATCAATGTCGTGGTATGTATTACAAGATCAAAGGGCGTCGGCGATAAAGAATGAACAGGGTACGGCCATTATCGCGGCCCTGTTGATCCTGATGCTCCTCTCCTTTGTGGCGATTACCTCCACTGACACCACAATCAGCGAAACGTCCATGGTACGCAGCGCGACGACATTCGAGCAGAATCTATACAAGGCCGAGTCGGAGGCCATGGCAGGAGTGCAGCAAATGACCAATAGGACCAAGCCGCAGGAGCTGCTTGCCGCGCTTATCACTGTTAAGCCGCCTAATTACCCCCTGCTTCGCAGTGCGAACAGTCAGAATCCCCAAAGCGACCTGGCCAACCTGGACACCAACGGCGATAAAGTTATCGACAATGGAGACACCTTTTATACCGACAAAACAAAAAAGGACCCCCTTAATAATCATCCGTCGAAAAATATGAACTACCGAATCGTCATCCAGATGCCGATTGCCTCCGGCCGCTCCAAGGGGCTCACGGGCAGCAGCCGGCTTTACAATTACGTCTCCTATGGCTTATCCATGTCCGACTGGGACCAGAGTACGAAACGATTTCTATCCGTATCCATAGTGAAAATAGGTTTTCAAAAACGATTCTAATGATTCTTTGCAGGCAGGCTAAAATGAATTCATCAGACCATCCCACGACAGCCGCAGGTGCAATTATGAAGAGGAAAATATCGGCAAAAAACGGTTTTAAGCTGCTTGTCCTGTTATTGAGCTTCCTGGTGGCGCCGGCAACAGGTTGGGCGGCCTCCTATTCGCTGTCAATCAATAACGTGACGGTAAATGAATCGGCCGGCACAGCCGTGTTCACCGTGACTTCCGACACTACGATCGCGTCGGGCACCACGGTAACGGTAGATTATGCGAGCACGGACGTCACAGCCACGGCTGGCTCGGATTATACGGCCGTCAGCGACACGGCATCGATCAGCAGCGGCAAGACGACGACGATCTCGGTCCCGATCCTTGATCCTCACCTGTATACAGGAAGCAAAACCTTCACAGTAAACTTGTCCAACCCCGTGGTCTCCCCTGCTGCAGGCAATACGGTCACCATCGGGACGAAAACCGGGACGTGTACGATTCTCGACAATGACCACCAGATCACCGTCACCGAGGATTCCCCCTTCGGCACGGTGACACCGGCCGGTGACGCCAACTATCAAGTCGAGGTGGGCTATGGCGGCAGCCAGACTTTTTCCATCACGGCGGCCACCGACCCCAAAGGCCATGTCCACCATATCTCGGACATTATTGTCGACGGAGTATCGGTTCCCGGCATCAAGGGCGGCGGCTATACCACCCACAAATATACCTTTACCAATGTGACAAGTAACCATACCATTGAAATTCTCTTTACCTCCTATATTGATGTAACAGTGCATGGCGGCAACGGTCATGTGGAGAGCCCTGCCGTTATCAACACTGCCGATTCCGTTGAAGTGGAATCCCATGCCGACGTGACGCTCACCAATGAGCCGGATGCCGGTTTTCATATAAGCAAGGTCGAGATAGACGGCACGCCGATCGGCCAGCCGGGACAGTATACCTTCAACGACCTGGTCGATACGGACCATACGTACGACGTCTGGTTTGCCATCAACAGCTTTACCCTGGAGCCCGTTTCCCGCTTCGGCACTATCTACAATACCTCCGCCCAGACGACCCAGGCGACCACCCGCGAGGTAGCCTGGAATACCGACAGTTCCTTTTATGTAGACCTCAACGATCCGCTCTATGCAGTGCTGGGCATCCTGATTGACAATATTTCCTATCCCATACCAGGCACCGGCGACTCGGTTACCTACAACGATTTTGTCCTGACCAATACCGGCGACAACTACCTGGAGGTAAAATTTACCAACGTTGTTACCAGTCACCGCCTGGAGGCGCAGGATTACGACACCTCTCCCATTTCCGATATTCCGCTTGACGCCAAGGTCCGGCCCAAGCCGGCTTCGCTGATGTTCGTTCTTGACGACTCGGGGAGCATGGATTGGGAAACCATCATCCCGGGTTCCAACAGCGGGACCTTTGACGGTCGATACTATGTTTACAGCTATCCCGATGTCGCGGTTGCCAGGGCTTATTGGGACAACAGCCTGCAACGCTATCATGAACAGAACGAATGGCAATCCCAGTGGTCAGGCGTCAACAAGATGTTCTACAACCCGGCTGTGACATACACCCCTTGGCCGACCTTTACCGGTACGCCCAGCTCAAACCTGCCCGCGGTTGCCGCCGACGGCGAGGCCCATGCCAATATATACCGGCCGCGTTACCAGCCCTGGAACAGTATTGACTGTCCGGCTGCCATCAACAAGGCCAACGGGGTGGCAGGGGCCGACCTGGACAAGTGTAATACCCGGACCTACAATAGGAACACCTTTGACATGGGCAAGACCTTTCTTTCCTTTAAAACAACAACTACTGCCAATACTGTTGTGGTCGATAATACCGACGCCGCCTTCAAATCCAGCGGCAACTGGGCATACTCTTCTTCCTCGAAGGATTACGGCCCAAATTACCTCTATGCATACCGCGACTGGTATTATCCTAAGACGGACCTGGCCACATGGAGTTTTACCCCCGGCACTACGAAACCGTATGATGTCTCCGCTTGGTGGGTCAGTACGAACAACCGCAAGACCAAGGTCCCCTATACGGTCACCTGCAACCATTGCGGTCCCAACGGCACCGCCGGCAGCACCACTATATATGTGAACCAAAGACGCAGGGGCGGCAGGTGGAATCGCCTGGGCACTTTTGATTTCACCGCCGGCGAGTCAGTCACGGTTAAGCTGACAGATAAGTGGAATAAGAACTATAGCAGCTGCGCCGATGCGGCCAGAATCGCTCCGGCATCATCGCGGATTAATATTATCAATGCCCATTATTTTACCTGGGATGACAAAAACGGCGACAACAAGATCAACTATGACGATACCAATCACAATGGCCAGTTGGACCCCGGCGAGAAGGTTAACGAGGATATTTACCTGGTGAACCTGACCGATCCCATCCAATATTACAAGGTACTCAATAATAATAAGATCAGCTTCTACAACAAGAACCCGGTCATCAGCGGCTCCGATTTACAGCGGGTTGCCGCCAAAGATCTGCCGGCAACGGTTAAAACCTTTGCGCCGCCGACTGCCAGCGATGCCTGGCGGCTGGAACGGCAGAACTGGGCCGACTGGTTTTCCTACTATCGCAAACGAATATACTCGGCAACGGCGGCCATTGCCCAGGTGATCAACCGTATGAGTGACGTGGAAGTTGGCTATCGGACCATCAACTATCACAATGGCGGCTATGAAAACGGGGGTTACGGATTCAGCCAGCCGCTGTCACCGGTCAAGGTCTCAGGCGAAGGCGACCAGACTAACCAGCTGCTGAAGCTTCTCTACGCCTTCCAGATTCAAGATTATGGCACGCCTCTGAGGAAGGGCCTGCAAACAGTCGGCCAGTATTATGACGATACAGATGGTATTAATCCGGTCGGCCTGGGATATTCTCCCTTTCACGCCCGCCAGGAGGGCGATGAATGCAAGCAGGCCTTTACCATCGTCATGACCGACGGCTACTGGAACGGCAAACTGAAGCTCAAGGTGGGCAATGTCGACGGCAAGTATGGCCCCCCCTTCGCGGATAAATATTCAAACACCCTGGCCGACGTGGCCATGAAATATTACGAAAAGGATCTTTCAACCCTGCCGAACCTGGTTCCCGACGGTACTGCCAATTGGCAGCACATGGTGACCTACACGGTGGCCTTTGGCGTGAACGGCACACTGAACCCGGCGGATTACAATACCACGACCTGTACGGATACCACCTACACGGACGGCGACCCGAGCAATGATTGTCCTCCCTGGCCGAAAGTTCAGGCAAACTCGGCCACTGCGGTGGACGATCTCTGGCATGCCGCGGTTGACGGCCATGGACTCTATATGAACGCCGCCCGTCCCGATGAACTGGTCAAGTCGCTTTTGGCTATCATGAAGGACATCGGCAACCGGATTGGTTCAGGGGCCGCGGTATCGATCAACGGTGACAAGATGTACGAGACCGTCAATGACCAGCTCCGCATGTTCCAGACCAGCTATAACAGCGGCGACTGGCATGGCGATTTAAAGTCCTTCCAGCTCAATCCGACGACGGGAGCAATCCTCACCACTCCGGTCTGGTCGGCGGGGGCAAAGATGAAAGCGTTTTTGGCCGGGGCCGGTCCCGACGGCCGGATTATCGCCACCTATAACGGTACAAGCGGTGAGCCGTTCCGCCCGGCGGACCTGTCGGCGCTCCAGAAGAAAGAACTCATTCCTTATTTTGCCAAGTCGCGTACGGTTGCGGATGTGGTGAATTATCTCCGTGGCGACAAGACCTATGAAGGAGAAGATTTCAGGACCAGGAGCATTGATCATCCACTGGGTGACTTTGTCCATTCACTTGCCGCCTACCATGATGGCTTCCTCTATGTGGGCGGGAATGACGGTATGCTGCATGCCTTTTACGCCGATGATACTAATGGCGGCAAGGAGTTGTTTGCCTATGTCCCCGGGCTTGTCTATGCAAACCTGCGGCAGTTGAGCGATCCGCTTTACAGCCACAAGTACTTTGTCGACAATACGCCGTATATCAAGAAAATCGGCGCCACCACCCTGCTGGTGGGCGGGCTCGGCAAGGGCGGCAAGGGCTATTACTGCCTGAATATCACCGATGCGGCCGACATTACCAGTGAGGCGGAGCTGGCCTCGCGGGTTAAATGGGAGTTTCCGGCAGTGCCGGCCACGCTGCTCACCGGCAAGACTTTTACCTTCTCCAGCGGCAGCGGCAGCGGCGGTAATGATGAAATCAAGGACAGCGCCAACCAGTTTACCTCGGCCAACGGTTTTGCCGTCGGCAAGTATATCACCATAGCCGGTGCCGACTACAATAATGGCAGTAGCTCCGGTACCAATGACGGCACCTACAAAATCCTGGCGGTATCACCGGGTGCCATCGAGATCGCTCCCGGCAGCCTGGTCAACCAATATGGCGACGGCAAGGATATTATCATTACCAAATCGACCAGCGATCCCGATATGGGTTATTCCTTCAGCCGGGCCTTCCTGGTCAAGTCGAAGGACCCATCCATCAGTAAAGGGACCGACCTGGCAGGATGGGTGGTTATCTTCGGCAACGGCTACGACAGTGAAAATGGAAAAGCCAGCCTCTACATTTTGAATGCCGACAGCGGCAAACTGATCAAGAGAATTGACACCGGGGTCGGCCCGTTCAACGGCCTCTCCACCCCCAATATCGTTGATAAAGATAACGACTTGAAAGCCGATTATGTCTATGCCGGCGATCTGCTCGGCAACATGTGGAAGTTTGATTTAACCAGCAAGAACCCCAGCGATTGGCAGGTGGCCTATTGCGATAATGCAAGCCCTACCGACCATTGCAACAGCACGGTGTCCGGCATGGTGCCCCGGCCCCTGTTCTCCGGCCTGGCCGGTCAGCCCATTACCGCGGCGCCGGACGTCACGGCCAGCGAATCCGGCTACGGGAATATGGTCATATTCGGCACCGGCAGGTACCTGGGCGAACCGGATCTCACCTCCACCGCAACCCAGTCGATATACGGCATCTGGGACTGGGCTCCCGACAACCTTGATAACGGCTATGCCGGCGTGCGGGTGGACTCCACGACCAAACCCACGGTGTCGACGCTCTCCAATTGGCCGGAGACCGACGTAAGCAGCGGTAATGCCACACATACCCTTCTGCGCCAGCACTTTGTAGTTGACGGCAACCTGACCGAAGACGCGAACGGCAACGGCGTGCTTGACCCTGGCGAGGACGTGAATCATAACGGCGTGCTCGACACCTACTCCTACTACCGGATACTCTCTAATTACAAAGGAGACTGGGGCCTTGAGAAATCATCAAGCCTTCCGTCATCAAGTCGTTTCTATGATAAAGATATTAACGGCGATGGCAAAGTTAACCAATTCGACCTGGTGCCAACGGCCAATGTCGGCTGGGTTGTCGACCTGCCCGGCAAGCTCGACCTTGATACCGGCAAACGTATACCGGGCGAACGCGTGGTCAATGACACCATCATCCGCAATGGAAGGGCGATTGTTATTTCCTTCGGCGTGACCGGAACCCGTTGTAACGCCGGGGCATACTCCTTTCTCAACGAGCTGAATCCGAATACCGGCGGCATGCTTGGCATGCCGGTGTTCGACCTGAATGGTAATGGTAAAATCACCCCTGATGATGCCGTCTTGATTCCGATCGATAAAAATGGCAACCCAACTACTGATATCACCAAGATGATTCAGGGCAACCCCGGCAGCAAGGCATTTGAAGGGAGACTCTTTAATCCGGCAATTCTGCGAGAAAGTCAGAAGAACAATGATAACAACCCCGAAGAAATAAAATATTTCAGCTCTTCACAGGGAGTCATCACGACCTCAACGGAGCCGGCTGAACATAGGGGAGTTTACTTCTGGCAGCAAATTGAATAGGCGCTCATAGTTTGTGTCCGTCCGGGAACAAGGATATTTGCTCTTCCAACCGGTCCGCGGTACACGCAATGACCGGTTGGGAAAATCCATGGTGAGGTTTTGTATGAAGAGAAAAAAATGTTTTGTAAAAATAACAGTGAGCATGGCCCTGGCTCTGTTTTTGAGCGTCTCCACCGTCTCCGTGACGGTCCGGGCCGGCGAAAAAGAGGATGTTCTGGCTGCGGCGCAGCAATACATAAAAAACTCCGAAATCCGCAATGGCTGGATAGATCGGATTGATAAAGACACCATCATCATTGATGATATGCTGTTACGGCTTTCTCCAACAACCAGGTATTTTGCTGTTAATAAAAAGAACATTACCAAAGGTAGTGTTCATCCGGGCCAGTTCGTCGGTTTTATACAGAAAAATGGCCTGATAACGGAGTTATATCTCATGAAACCGGGAATTGACGATCAGCGTCCGGGGGCAGCGACTCCGGCAAGGCCCGAGACACGCGTCCGTCCTTCGCATTTGATCAAAGAGGGCGGCGTCTGGAGAAACTGATTTTTTGCTTTTTGTGCTTCGCTTCGATGATGGAGTCGTAAAAAGTTCCAAAGCGGACATAATGCCCGCAACCCAAGTTGTGCGAATCGTATTCATGTAGGGTGCATTCCATGCACCACAAACCGGTGCGTAAAACGCACCCTGCGCCTGCCTGATTTTATTGCGCAGCTCGGGTTTAATACCCCGCTTGAGTGAAGCGAAAGTCGAGTGTAAGCGAGAGGGCTTGCCCCGGGGTAATTTATTGTTTTTTATGACAGGAATCCAGGAGTAACTTACTGATATTACTTTTTTTACGAAACCACCTTCCATGCATCAAGGCCCTGGTGATAAAGAATTCCCTCTCGGCACTTTTTAACACCAGGACGGCGCGGCCGCGGCCATTTTCCCGGACCACCTCTCCCCGGTATCCGTCGTCTTCAATGCCCTGGGTTTGTATTTTTTACACCTCCCGGCACATATTTTTTTCCTTGACATCTCCCGGTTCGGATCTATATATATTTATGATTTTTACTGAATGTCGGTTCAGTTATTCTCGTTTTTTTTATCACAATGCGAGAAATACCTAGCGGTCTAATGAAAATGTCATTCTCAGCCTGTCAACGATAATTTAACAAAGAGAGGAAAAGGTATGTTTTCAAAACTGGTAGCACCCCATGGCGGAAGAGGTCTCGTATGTGCCCTGCTCAGCGGTGCTGAGCTTTCCGCGGAAAAGGAGAAGGCAAAGGGATTAAAGCAGATTGAGGTTTCCGATCGTGCCAAGGGTGACTTGATCATGATGGGAATCGGCGGATTTTCTCCGCTGGATGGTTTCATGACCCGGGCTGACTGGAAGAGCGTCTGCGAAAATCTCCAGATGGCCGACGACACCTTCTGGCCGGTACCGATCACCCTGGATGTTTCCGCGGCCGATGCGGCCGGCATCAGCGAGGGTGACGAAATCGCTCTGGTCAACAAGGGTGAGACCTACGCCACCATAAAAATCGCCGAAAAGTATAAAATGACAGAGGCGGACAAAAAATGGGAATGCGAAAAGGTCTTTATGGGCCACGGCGAAGATTCCGTTGACGGCAAGTTCTGGGAAGTCGCCATGGAAGACCATCCAGGCGTCATAATGGTCATGGCCCAGAAAGAGTTCAATGTCGCCGGCCGGGTCAAAGTCCTGTCCGAAGGAGAGTACCCGAAAGAGTATCCCGGCGTCTACCTGACCCCGGCGCAGACCCGCCGTATGTTTGACGATCGCGGCTGGGCCAACGTTGCCGCCCTGCAGCTGCGAAACCCCATGCACCGTTCCCATGAATATCTGTGCAAAATCGCCGTCGAGGTCTGTGATGGTGTCCTGATCCACTCCCTGATCGGCAACCTGAAGCCCGGTGATATTCCGGCCAACGTCCGGATCAAGGCCATTCAGATTCTGATCGACAACTACTTTGTCGCAGACAACGTCATCAATGGCGGCTATCCGCTGGATATGCGTTATGCCGGTCCCCGTGAAGGTCTGCTGCATGCAACCTTCCGCCAGAACTACGGCGTGAACAACATGCTGATCGGTCGTGATCATGCCGGCGTCGGCGATTTCTACGGTCTGTTCGAGGCTCAGGAAATCTTTGACCGCATCCCGAAAACCGGCGACAGCGGCAAAGACCTGCAGTGCAAGCCCATGAAGATCGACTGGACCTTCTACTGCCACAAGTGCGACGGCATGGCCTCCATGCGCACCTGCCCGCATGGCAAGGACGACCGGGTTATCCTCTCCGGCACCAAGCTGCGGAAGGCCCTGTCCGAAGGCGCTGAAATTGTAGATCATTTCGGCCGCGAGGAAGTTCTGGATCTCTTGAAGGAATACTATGCCGGCCTGACCGAGAAGGTTGAAGTCAAGATGCAGAAAGCGGCATCCGGGGCTGATATGAAATAATTTTCAGAACAATCTGAAAATGTTCTCAAAGGAGGCACTTCGGTGCCTCCTTTTTTTATTTTTCAGGACTTTTTTATTTTTTCAGGATTGCGGGAGAAAATTGGCGACAGATTGAAATTTTATAACTATTCAGGTAATAATGGAGTCGTAAAAAATCATTTCATTCGTCATCCTCGCGTAGGAGGGAATCCATAATCCGTTGATATACTGGATCCAGCCTGCGCGGAAATGACGGTGTGGTGAAAATTCAGGCTTTTTACGAGGCCATCAACCATACAATCTAAAAAAAAACAACTGTCCCACATTGAATCAGGACCACGACAATGGCTGAGAAAAAAATAACCGTCGGTCTGGGGAAGCGGAGTTATTCCATTGTAATCCGCGCCGGCCTGTTGACCGGCATAGCTCCGGCCCTCAGGGACCGGCAAATTGCCAAGCGTTACGGTATCATCAGCGATGAACACGTTGCCGGCCTGTACGGCGATGTCCTCATGAGGTCGCTGGCCGATGCCGGGCTGGACGCCGAGCTGATTACCTTTCCCCAGGGCGAAACGAACAAGAACCTGCAGACCATCGCCATGCTGTCCAGCCGCCTCGCAGCGCTTGGTTTTGATCGCCGGGACGCCCTCGTCGCCCTGGGTGGAGGAGTAACCGGCGATATCACCGGTTTTCTCGCCTCGGTCTATATGCGGGGCATTCCCTTCGTCCAGGTCCCGACGACACTGCTGGCCCAGGTAGACAGTTCAGTGGGCGGCAAGACCGGGGTCGATATCCCTGAAGGAAAAAACCTGGTGGGCACCTTTTACCAGCCCGAGGCAGTGTACATCGACACCGCTGTTCTACAGAGTCTGCCCGAATCAGAACTGCTGGGCGGCTTGGCCGAGGTGATCAAATATGGGGTCATTATCGACCCTGATTTTTTTCATTTTCTCGAATCACAGCAAAATGCAATTCTCCAACTGCGGCCGGAGGTGATTATTCAGATGATTGCCCGCTGCTGCGAAATCAAGGCCAGGGTGGTTGAGCAGGACGAACGTGAAGGAGGACTCAGGAGAATCCTGAACTTTGGCCATACTATCGGCCACGCGGTCGAGGCGGCCTCCAATTTCCGCTTGATCCACGGCCTGGCCATCGCCATCGGCATGCAGGCTGCCGCCGATCTTGCCGTACGCACCGGCCGCCTCGACCGTGGCCAGGCTGATCGTTTACAGACACTGCTGGCTGCCTGCCGCCTGCCGGTCACCATCCCGGCGGAACTTGATCGCCGGCGGATCAAGGGGTACCTGCAGACAGACAAAAAAACCGTCGACGGCCGGGTCTTTTTTGTCCTGCCGACGGAAATCGGCAAGGTCATTATCACCGACGAGGTCAGTGAAAAGGATATTGACGCTGTTTTAACCAGTGGTTAATATTGTTGCGGAGATAGTGTCTTTTGCCGGTCTCGTAGAAAGTCATTTTATTCGTCATCCTCGCGTAGGCGGGAATCCATAATTCATTAATATTACTGGATTCCCGCCTACGCGGGAATGACGTTGTGGTGAAGATTCAGGGTTTTTACGAGTGTATCATTTTTTCAACATCTTACTACCGACGACAGTTCATCTTTGCCATGCCAATCTACGAATTTCTCTGCCTGGACTGCAATACGATCTTCAACTTCTTCTCCAGGCGGATCAATACGGACAAGCTGCCTGACTGCCCGAAATGCGGGAGGAAGGAGCTGCAAAAAGTCATGTCCACCTTTGCCACCATCGGCAAGGCCGCCGAGAATAACGGCGATGATCCCCTTGCCGGCATGGATGAAGCGAAAATGGAAGAGGCTTGCGCCGGCCTGATGCGGGAGGCTGAACATATCAACGAGGACGATCCCCGGCAGATGGCAGGCCTAATGCGCAAATTCTCCGACAAGACAGGCATCTCTCTGGGCGATCAGATGGAGGAGGCCCTGTCACGGATGGAAGCAGGTGAAGACCCGGACCGGATTGAGCAGGAAATGGGCGACCTCCTGGACGCCGACGACGCGCTTTCCTTCGCGGCCATGAAGAAAAAAGTCCATTCCGGCCCCAAGCCACCGGCCAGGGATGACAAACTCTACGAACTCTAGCTGGGCAGGAAATGCTCCACCGCATTCGCCAGCAACCTGTAGGTTGGTGTTGAGCGTTTATGCCTTAATGTTGGGTTTCGATTTTTTCGTTGTAGATATCATAACATTCAGCTTATCCCATAACTTTAAGCGAAACCC